>Ga0099798_10016_pt1 | contig 48124 bp, 47 predicted proteins | sample Uncmet_Sort29A_1_FD_89870 | JGI IMG/M metagenome (GOLD analysis project Ga0099798, IMG submission 89870) | Marine eukaryotic communities from CALCOFI LINE 67, Pacific Ocean - CN13ID_Sort29A_1 | ecosystem: Environmental > Aquatic > Marine > Oceanic | place: Pacific Ocean: Monterey Bay | collected...
CGCAAGTTCAGTCAGCGGTATTTCGTGTACGACAAGTTCTGGGCGAGAGCGAATTTGGAGGACACGAAAACGGCCACCGGTGATGATACTAATAGAGACAAATTTTTTTCCACCCCCGCCGCGGGGGAAAGCGATGGTCCTATCCTGCTCTACATGGGCGGCGAAGGCCAAATCGAAAATTTCTACAACGTGACCACCGTGCTTTTCGAATCGATTGCGCCCGCCCTTAAAGCGAATATCGTATTCTTGGAACATCGCTACTTTGGGGAGAGCGCGATTCCTGAGACGGATGATGAGGGCCTTGATGACAATGTGGGCGGGGGGAAAGGAAGCACAAAACCCCATTTCCCCTTTCTCACGATAGAACAAGCCTTGGAGGACTTTGCGCAATTCCTCGTTCATTTTAGGAAAGAGGTCAACTGCACGAACTGCAAGACCTTCCTATTCGGCGGCTCCTACGGCGGCATGCTTGTCGGGTGGTTTCGGCTGAAGTATCCGCATTTGACGCAGGGCGGCGTGGCGAGCAGCGCGCCCCTTGATTTCTACCAGCAAAATAGGAAAGATTTGGAAGGGGAATTCTGGCACAATGTGATGCACACGTATACGGCGGAGGGCGGTACTGTTTTGATTTTGATTCATTGATTGGTGTGGTTTGGGATTTAGTACTTTGAAGTGTGCGTTGGTTTTCAACCGACGGTACCGTTACAGTGGCATTACGGTGTCTCATTTGTGTATCAGGAATGGCTCCTATTCCCAAAAAAGAAAAGGCCCCCCTTGTTCCAATTGGTTGGAGGAGGTGATGTGGGTGTATGAGACGCAAGATTGGACTCGTGAGTTGGAAAAAGTATCCGCGGTATGCTTCGAAACATGCTCGAAAACCCCTGACAAAACCGCGTTGCTGGCCTATATCCGGGGGGCGCTCGCAACTTTGGCCATGACCAATTACCCCTTCAAGTGGGGATTGATCACTCCCCTGCCGGGACACCCGGTCAAAGAAGGCTGCGAGTATTTGAAACGAGCTGTCATCGACACCACCGGCTATGATGTGTCCAACTCTCGCGAAGAAATCAGGAAATGGGCGGGGGATAGCATTCTAAAGGAGCAGAACAAAAATGTTTTTGAGGAAGGAACTAAATGCGCAAAGGGCAGCGCCTTGTATTTGCTGAACAAGGTGGTTAGCCTGTACGTGGGGAATTCGACATGCAAGGATACGGGGAAGGAACTCATCCGCGGTATGATGATGAAGGGTGTCGATGAAGATGTTGAAAAGAATCAGTCCCCCCAGCCTACAGCGAGCTCATCAGGGGGAGGCATGGAGATGTTTGCGTGGAACTACCAGGCCTGTACACAAATCCCGTTTCAGCCGCTCACCTCGGACTACCTCGGGTTTTATCCGCCGCGCAACAATCAGATGCGCAGTTTGGAAAAGGCTTGTAAGGAAGAATTTGGTTCCGACGTGGTCATGCGCCCAGACTACCTTCCCACCACCTACGGCACGGGGGAGCAGATGGTCGCTGCGTTGTCGAACACCATCATTGTGGACGGCGAATACGACCCGTGGCGAACCGGCGCCCTCGGCGGTTATGAAAGGGATTATTCAAACAGCACGTTCCTGCCCCATAAATGGCTTTCGCAGGAAAGACAGGTCCTGAAAATATTCCCAGTAAAAGGGAGCGCGCACCACCAGGATTTGATCGCGGAACACGAAGAAGACCACCCCGAGCTGAGGGAGGCGCGCAAAATCATTCTCGAAACGCTTTCGAAATGGAACAGAGGGAAGGACATTATTGAGGGGCACAGTGAAGATAGCATCCCGATTGGTCATTCAGGAATTCTCCAGAACGGGAGCGCGGAGGATGAGGGGGAGCCGGTGATAGTATACGTGTGAGTACCGAGAGTTGGTCTCCACATAGACCAGTAGTAGTACAAGGCGAGTCAGTAGTACAAGGCGTCTGGTTTCACAGTGAAAAACATAGTGGTGTTGAGTCGCAGTCACACATAGTTGAGAGTTGTTGCCCGGGGTAAAAGTCATTGCCATATTTCGAGGAAAACGAATCGATCCAACGTCATGTTTCGGCTCGCGGGGGCAGAAGCTGAGGAGGAGAAAAGGGTGGGAGTTCTGGGCAGTGGAAAAAAGATATCGAGTACTAAGACTACATCAATGATTTTACGCTTTCCAAGAATAGAACCCAGCAGCACTAAAACATCTGAGAGGAGTGTGCAGCATTCCCGAGATAACTGAATTCACCGAAAAAATGGCCCTCCTCGAACGACCACTACAATGTGTTTCGCGAAGAGTATCTCCCTTCCCGTCTCGGCGGTTGGTGCCGCAACAAAAGAGGACGCTCGGAACGGCATCGTTATCGCAGGTTTCGGAGATCCACGATGGCCACGCAGACTCCCCTTTCGTCATTGAGGAGGCGTCCGAGCGGTCGTTTCTCCTTCCTTCAAGTTCTCGGAAAAATGCGAAAAACAGTAGCAGTATGAGCAGCGGCGGAAGCGCGCCCAGTCGCGGGTACAGGGAGGATACCGCCCGTGGTGGCAACGCGTATCACGGCCATACTAGCAAAATAAAATCCTCCTATAAGAAGAGTTATGTGCCGAAACGGAGAATACAGAGGGAGATCCTGGCTGCCGGAGTTCCCGAAGCTCCCTGGGAGCATTTCTGTAGACTGAAATTCGCTGACGAAATCGATCCACAGCAAGTCATGGAATCCTGTTTGGTGTTGTTATTCCCCGAAAAGCCGGCGGACATGAAATTTTCCCATTGCGCCCGGGCAATCAAGGCGTTGGGCCAAATTGGGTACTGGAAGTCGGCGAAAATGGGATTGTTCACGGTGATTGTGCAACAGCAGCAGCAGGAAGGGGCCGCCGAAGAGGCCGGTTTGCCGCATGTCATGGTGTTCAATGCCGCGTTAGAGGCCATGTCGTCGGCGGGGGAATGGTTCCTCGCCGACCAGTTATTGCGGCAAATGATTGACGAGTACCACATGAAACCCAGCGTAGCCAGCTACAATTGTGTCCTCACCGGCTGTGCCGCCGTCGGGGAAGCGGGGAAAGCCTTGGAGCTGCTCGAAGAGATGAAGGGATACGAGCCTGCCGTATTAAAACCCAACGCCCAAACTTTCATCGCTTGCATGCGCGCGTGCAACAGGGCTGGGAGGATCCAGGACACCGCACGACTGTTTCTGGAGATGGGGCCGGCGTGTTCTTCCGGGGGAGGAGGCGGGAAGAACAAGAGGGAACTGGAATCAGGTGAAGGAACCTGCGGGGAGGAGAGCGAAGGGGAAGTCTCTACGAAGAAGGGGGGAGAGCAGGGGCAGGAGGTGAAGAAAGATCTCACCTGCTACAATTCTCTCATCTCGGCCTGTGCGCAGCGTGGTCATTGGCAACAGGCGACAGCACTTCTCCGCGAGCTCAGAACACTATCAAAAGGCGGCGGGCGCAAGGATCTGGCCCCGGACATTGCGGGGTACGCGACCGTGTTGTCTGCGTGCGATAAAGCCGATCGGTACCAAGAATGTCTCAGCATTCTGTCCATGATGCGCCGCGAGAAATTCCATTTCTTCGATCCCAAGAATCGGAATAACATTCTGAAAACGGGGATGGCTCCGGGTATGTTGTCGTGTTTCTTCACGGCGATTGCCTGCTGCGAGCGGAATAAGCAATTCAAAGACGCGGAGAGTCTCTTCAAAGAGATGACGGGCAAATTGGGCCTATTGGATCTAAAAGGCGACAGAAATCGATTTGCTCTGTCCTCGGGGCGGGGGAGTGGGAGGCCTGTCCCAAGTTCCTCCGGTTCTGCTTTGGGAAACATTGACGAGTCTTTTGAAGATGGTAGTACCATAAAATTCCAGTCAACAGCACCGGCGGCCACATCCACATTTGACCCCAGTTTGGCAACGACTATCGACCTGCATGATTTGTCAGTTCCGATGGCCAGGGTCGCCGTACGGTATTCGTATTCATTTACTAATACGGAAGTTTTCTTGCCGAGTTTTGTTGTTTGCAGTCCATCTCATTGGTCGCGCATGATATCATTCCCGGATACAACAACTTGAATTCATTTGGCGCAATTTTCAAACATCAAAAAAAAAACAGCGCCACCATCGCGCAAGAACACAAAAATGGTTTGGACTTGCTGATTGTAACGGGGAGAGGCGCACATTCGAAGTTCGGTGCCGCATCGGTGAAGCCGGCGATTCAGGAAATGCTCGAACACGAAATTGACATTCGTTTCGTCGAAATTGGCGAAGGCGCATTGTTGATCACTGCGGAAGATTTTGAGGCGAAAACTGATGAATTGCTTCGCCGGTATCGCGGAGAGAGTGGTGATTGAATATACGCGGAGGAAAATGTATGTACCTCTAAAGATGAATTTGGATGTAAAATACATTTGGATGTGGGTCGTTGTCACCTACAATGTATACTAATGGTTTGGTCCAGAAAAGCAGCGTAAAGAACATCTGTTGTGAACAGCGGTGGACTTCGGTGGGTGGGTTCTCTGTTCTACTCCTTCGGGTAGGTTTTTCATGCAAATTGTCGGCAGGCCTTTTGTGGGACATGGGGATATGGAAACTTAGACATGGGGACGGAGTTTTTCTACTAGGTAGAGAAAAAATGATTAATCTTAGTAACATGGGGAAGTATCGCACGATTACCAAGTCCAGTATCGCCAACACAACTGTAGAAACGTATTAACGAGCTACCATATCCGAAGAAAAATAACACCGCAGCCATCGGCGAGTCAAACGGCCAACACCAGCCCCCACACCATCATCGATTCACGGCACCATGCGCTCCCAGCGACCGAAGAAGCCAGTGAAGCGTTCCGCCGACGAACGATGCCCCGAGTTTGACCCTTCGGCGAATAAACATTCGAAGAAATCCCTGGAGGCACTCGGCACGATCAAAGAGCTCGAGCGGCAAATGTCCAAATGCAACAGCATCCATTCAGCCAAGCAGTGTGTCCCAGCCGGTCGCAGCAATGCAGGCAATGCAGCGAAGACCATCAGCGCAGGCTTGGGGCTTCGCATTGGGGGGATACGCGCCCGAGGGGCACCCGCTTCTTCGTCTTCGGCGGCTGCGAACGCCGCTGGCTCGGGGAATGCGGCGCAGCAGGTGGGCACCGCCGTTAGTCCCAGCGAAGAAGAGGTGACGGATTTGCTCAAGCTCGAAATAGCGACCACGGCGGAAATTGGCCGGGATTTCATGAAGATCCCGAAGGCAGGGCCCAGCGACTGGCTGTCCGAGCACGACGAGGTGGGCCAGACCACGCTCTCGTTCTACCGCCGATGCTCCGGAATGTTCGCCAAACCGACGAAGACCCGAAACGCCTTATACGTGCAGCCTTTGGGCACTTTGAGCATTGCTTTGCCAAAGAAGAAGGAAAAGAAGGCCGATGTTGTTGGGGGAGGCGATGATGAAGGTGGTTCTGCAGCCGCATCATCATCCGAATCCGGTAAGAAGAAAAGAGCTGTTTCGCGAAACCGGACGGGAGGAGTTTCCTCTTCTTCTGCAACGACGAAGAAAAAACCAGCGGCGATGCAGGATATGACCGCGGAAAAGGAGGAGATAATACGGAAATCAGGTCTATTTTTCAGGGAGGGATCCCCAGTTCTCAAGTATCTGAAGTCATATCTGGAAGCGTTTTTCCACGGCATGGACGTGAAAATTGAGAAGTACAAGCAGGTCGACGTCGAGTTTCGGGAAAATGATTGGGACGGTTCTCACCAGATCCACGCTGGCCAGGTGATCAATGACGAGTTGCCGAAACTGAGGTTGAAAATGCGAGACTCCTACGCCCTGCTCGGGATCACCATGGAAGATCTGTATCCGCGCGACTCGTGGAATTTTGTCTTCGGGTTGGCGAACATGATGGAGCGGAACGGGGTCTTTTCATTGGCAAGATATGGGGGCAGCAGCCTCGCTGAGGAGATGGATCCCGAGCCGGAAGAAGGCGACAAGAAAACGGCTCCCGGAGGAGCGGGGGAAGAGAGTGTTTTGGTTGATCCGGACGCAGCCTTTCGGCAAAAGCTTAAATTCGCGCGTTTACTGAAACGGGCACTGAAGACGATGTCGCATGAACTTTGTCATTGCTTTGGCATCAAGCATTGCATTCACTTCAATTGCCTAATGCAGGGGTCAAACCATGCTGCGGAGGGGGAGAAGAAAATGCATGCTTTGTGCCCGGTTTGCCTGCGCAAGTTGTATTTTGCGCTGGAATTCGACGTTGTTGAGCGCTATAAAAAACTAAAGGCGTGGTGCGACGACTTGGTGAACGAGTTTGACGGGGACGGAATTGTGTTGAATGACGAGGGAGAAATCGTCGAGACTAGCGCTACGGGCAATAATGCGTCTTCGTCCGGTGCATCCGCAGGTGGAAAGGGGCCCTTCGCTTTTGTGTTTGGAGACTGGAGCGAGTGGTATGGGCGCAGAATCGCAGTCATTGAAGGGAAATGTTAGGCTAATGTGAGTATGTCTTTCGCGCCCGTGTTTTTGGATACGTTTTGTCGGGCGATAGACTGTTTCTCAACACTTGTTAAGTGCAAAGTACAGGTACCAAATTCTTGATCCATACTGTCATTGCGGCGCCAGAGTTGTCCTAAATCCGCTCTAAAAATGTATTCTTAGCAATTATTTCCGCATTGAGAAGTAGTATGTTTTTGTGTACAGTGGGGTAAGTCATTTTTGTACAGTTTCCTATGAGGAAGAGTCACAGTGACATGGTTGATGACAAACTCGAGAAATAGTATGCGGAAACCCAATAAATTTCTGATACTGTTGCGCGTTGGGACATGCGGGAAAATTTGTTGCGGGCGGGGGCGGAAGTAACCGTGTGACGCTATCGGTTTCAATAACGGGTTCCAGCAATTCCTCTTGAAGTCGCGAGAGTTCCCGTGTGCGAAGTTTGAATTCCTAGCACTGAAAGGCTCGCAGTGCTATGTGCCTTATCTCGCGCCCGCATTCACGTTTCTTCCCGAGCGTTGAACAATGTGTGCCGTCACCCATAATCTTGAGAAACCAAAACTAACTTCAAACACCCCAAACAAATCGCGCCGTACATGTGTATCGTATTTTCTGCGAATAAAACCCCCAGAAGAGATAAACCGAGAGTTAGTACTAGCAGCTCGTTGTGCTAAACACAAAAACCCCGAACAAAATGGGAAAGGGAAAGAAGGGAGGAAAGCCCGGAAAGGCTATGAAGTCGAAGAAGGCCGCCAAGGTGACGAGCGGTGGGCGCATTTTAGTGTGGCATACAGTTACTCTTTTTCAAAGCTCGTTCCGCCCCTGGGCGTTTGAGATGTTTTCTTTCACAAGAGTAGTGGTGATAGAAAAATATTTCGCCCCTCCCGTTACACACATACATAATCGAACACAACGATCAGTAATGCTAAGGTTTCCTTAATACATAGTTGCGATTTATTTTCCCCGTTAGACGAAATGCGCCCGCTTCCAAAAAACCCTGGCCATGAAGAGCGGTGGCAAGAAGAAGGCCTCGCTGGCTAAGGGGAAGAAGGCCATGAAGAGCGGCAAGAAGAAAGCTAGCAGCAAGAAGAAATAAGCAACCTCCTCTCTTCCTTCCTCCTTCAATTCTTGATCAACATGTCATTCGACGGTGGTATTATCATTCATCATTCCTCCCTCCTCCAGTGACTGTGCTGGGTTTGTGCGGAGAAGCTGGTTTGTGTTGATTTGTGTTGCTGACGAAGAACGTGGAGCTCGGTGGTTGATTGGGGGATAGAGTAGTTCGCGATTTTGATGAGTTTTCTAATGCTCACATTCTATTCACAGCTTTTACACATTACATCACTCGTTGTAGCAACCTTAATTCATCACTGTACATTGTACATCTCTCTACGAGTCTATATATCTTTTCTTCTAGAGTTTAACAGACCACATTGCCCCCGCACCCCAGTTCAATACGTACGTGTTTTGGTCATGGGCGCAGTCTATGCAGAACGTCTCCGGATCGGCAGTTCGTGTGCCGAAGAGAGGTGGTGTTAGATGTTGATCGAAACGCCGGGATGTCGGAACGGAATCCTGGAGTGTCGGAAGATCGGGCCTCCAGAGTGGACCAATGTGTGCATGCATCTCTCTGATCTAATTTATGTTTTTCTTCGGTAAAAACAAATGATGTTTGTTGGGTGGGGATGGATATTTTTGTGGGCGGGTGGGTGGGTGGGGGGACACGGTATGTTTGCAACGGCGTGGATAAGCATGGGGCGATGCGGGGGTGGGTGCAAGGGCTGGGTGTGGAGGCGGGAGGGGGTGTAGATTCGTTCGCAAACCAAACCGTCATCGGCGTTTGTTTTCGTAGAGGATGAATCACGTGTCATCTTAGATTAACATACATATTACATAAACCCCGTATAACGCAGAAGGAAGAGTAACAGGACCTGCGACAGGCATAAATCACTTAAGTAGCGATAAAAACAGCCGATGAACCGGGGCTTTCCCACCCAGAGAGTCAAAGCACTCCTTAGGACCACTCGCAGTAATACGCAAAACGGCCGTCGTAGTAGTTTCAGCACGAGTAAGCTTATCAGCGCGCCGCAGCACAGGGCCGTACGGCTGTTTTGTACTGAGAATCATTGGTTGTTTCAGCAGATCAAACGTGCGGCGTCAACTTCGAAAATGCAGGACGGAAAGGGCACTACCCAACAATTGGGTCAATACGCCCAGTCGAAGGTAAAACCGGATCATATCAATCTCGCCATTGGGCAACCCACACCACGTTTGCTCGATTTGATAGGATTCAAGAATGCGTTCGACAAAATTTTCAGTGCGGAGGCGGTTGGCGTCGGACCGTCTGTCGGCAATGGGGGAGGGTCTGGAGGCGATGCAACATCTGCTGGAGCCGGGGGCGGAGGAAGCCTCGACCCCTTGGTTTTGCAATACGGTGCGCAAAACGGTTTCGAGGATTTCCGGAAGGACTTAGCGCAATGGCTGACCTACCAATACGGTTTCCCCGTACTCCCAGGCGAATTGATGGTGTCGGGCGGAAACTCCATGGCGATCCAGTTTGTGATCCGGAACTACATTCAGCCGGGCGATGTGATTGTCATGGACGATCCTACCTACTTTTTAGTGGGAAATATTGTGAAGGCGAGTGGGGCGAAAGTTCAACTAGTCAAGTCTGATCCAGTGAAGGGACTGGACGTTGAAGATTTGAGGTCTTTCCTGGAGCAAAGTGATGCCGGCAAACGGACAAAGATGGTGTATTGCATCCCGATACACCAGAACCCAACTGGCGTTTCTATTGCCCCGGAACGCGCCAAAGCACTCGTAGAATTGGCCGAACAGCACGATTTCTACGTTTTGGCGGACGAGCCTTATCCAATCCTCAACCATCTGCATGATTCAACGGGAAAAACGTTTTCAGGGTCGGAACAGGGAGATGGTGCGGCTCGGGCAACGTCCATCAAGCAATATGACTCCCAGTCCAAAAGGGTGATCAGTCTCGGAACTTTCTCCAAAATCCTTGCGCCAGGGCTGCGGCTCGGTATGTTCTCGATGTTTTTGTTATACTAGCAGTGCCGCAATTCGAGTTTGTTCTACACTAGCGAAACATGCGTTCTGCGAAACACCATTCACAAATCGTGAAAACGTAAAGGTTGGATCCACGCCCCCTCCCCCGTTCTTGACAAATTGGCGAACGACCCGGTGTTGATGTCCGGGGGGTGCGTGAACCCAGTGATGGCGGCGATTGTGCGGGGATACATTACGACGGAAGGCCTACAGCAGCCCGAAGACGGATCCCCTATCTGGAGCCATACCCCGTTGTCGAAGTACGTTGCAATGCTAAATGAGGTGTATAGCGAACGGTCCGCGAAGCTGTTCGCGACTTTGCGAGAAGAGTTCAACACGAATGAAGCCAAGGATGTGATAGAATTTGAGGAACCGAAAGGCGGTTATTTTGGCTGGGTCAAGTTCCTCGACGGCACAGACACCGCGGAGTTGAGAGAGTTTTTGTTCAAAAACAATTACGGGGTAAACTTTCTTCCGGGGGCGAGATGTAAGGTGGGGACCGAAATATTGTTGGAACATCCGATGGCGAAAAGCGCGATCGACGATTCGCGATTTAACAACTACCTCCGCGTCAGTTGGGCCTTCTATGAGGCCGACGAACTCGTAGAAGCGGCGCGGAGACTAAAACGGGGGTGGGAACATTACAAGAATCAGTAGAGACGAAGAATTTAGGGTGTTGTGCAGCGTGAGTCTCGTACCGTAGTCGCTCCCCGCTAGAGCCCAAAATTTATGTATTTGCATTTGAAAACGTCTGGAACTCATGGAAAGGCTATCTGGGAGAAGGGTGGGTGGGTCGGGAAGCAAATTTTGCCCCCTCAGAAATGCAGTGGAAACGAATCGCGCGTGATACAATCCGATGGTGATGCGAAGACACAACCAATCCTTCTACTGGTAAAAGAACACGATGACCATCAATTCCTCCGCAAAGCGAGACTAATCTCATATTCTTGTGCATTGCATGCTGTCAGGTGGTGAATCACACCGCTGGTCTCGGATTGTTCCAAACAAAGCAAACAGCATCATGAAACGATACATGACACAACCTTTCCGTACTGGTATAGCTGCTATTTGTTTCGCTAGAACCAGGGTCCAAAGTGCGAGCACCTAAAGTGTACTACCAACAGCTTCTAAAAAGTTGCGAACTCTCCGTGCTAAAGGTGGTTGATGGGCAGTGCAGTCAGGGGTCCCACAATGAGTTCACTAAACATCACACTCCATGAAACCGATTGCGACCCCTACCTCATTGTTTCCGAACATGGGTTGAGCGCTCAAGCTCCCGACGCGCGCATGTGGTGGCACCAGCGTATGGGCGCGCGAGCCACGCATACTGCGGAACGCGGCATCTTTGAAATGACCTTCCTGGACGCGCACGAAGTACGTGAGAACCACAAGAATACGGTGACTGTCCGTATTGGAGTTTCCTATCACGAGGGCCAGCTGAAAGAATTGGGCCTCCATCCTGGTACGTGGGCATATGGGTCAAGCGGATCCTACTACGACGATGGCAAAGCGTTCTACCAAAACCGCGGGTCCACCGTCCCACAATTCAAATCGGGACAAACCGTGGCTGTGGCGTTTTCGCGCGAATTCATCAAATTTTACAAGGAAGGGGGCATGGTCAAATGCATTGAGCGGAAAGCGTCTGAGCAAGGAAAACTGCTATGGCCGCATGTGAATTTCAAAAATGCGAAAGTGAAGGTGAATTTCCACAAGGTTACCTCGCGCTTCCCTGACGCTTACGACCCAGATCTGCGGTTTCTTGGCGATTACAGCCTGCAGGTGCGTATTCCGAACCCGGTGTTGGCCCCGCGATCTTTCGAGCAGAGCATGGTTATCATGATGGTTGGTTTACCTGGCAGTGGCAAAACGCACATTGTCGAATACCTGCGGAAGCAAATTCCCGACGTCACTGTGTTATCCACCAACGACCTCGTGGATAGCGCCAAAATTGGGGGCCGTGAAAAGCATAACTATGCTGCTCGATGGGATGTGCATTACCATGATGCGAGCAGAATCTTTAATGCGACTCTCGAGAGCATCAGGTCCTCGGCTCCTCGACACTACATCATCGATCAGACGAACTGCTATGCCGCGGCACGTCATGTCAAGATGGAACATTTCGAGCAATTTGGGCGGCGCGTATGTCTGGTTTGTTTGCCCCCGGCAGATCAGTGGCAGAAACAACTGGATTTGGCGGTGGAAAAAGACAAGGGAAAATATCTCCCGCTGGATGTGTTCATCCAGCCTTCGTCCTCGAAGGATCCCGGTTTTCTTTCCCATTTCAATCTGCCGGAGTCCGCAAATGGAATGTTCACCGATATTCATTATGTTGGGTGCGAACCCAACGAGGCGCAATCTCGTTTGGACGACTACCATCGCGTTCTGAACACTGGGAGATTGTACAGCGGGGAACCGCAGGCGCGCAGCAAGCACAAAAAGGGTAAGGGGAAGGGAGCGAAGGGAAAAGGGAAGGGGAAGGGGAAGCGTGGAAATAAGGCCTCGACATATGAGGACGCACGCGACAGGAGCACTTGGGCCCGTGCTTCCGATGTTACCTTCAACGTGAACCTAGCTACCCTCATAGACGGTGTGCATCAACGTTGTTTGCCGTATTTTGAGCCCCCGAGTGCGAGTAACCCGACGCTCTTGCACGATGAGAGCGTTCCTCCCATTTCTGGTCTCCAAGGTGCCAGGCGAGGAGTTGCCGGCTATTTGAACCACGCAGCCGACCTTAAGGCGGAAGCAAAGCCTGAAAAGTTTTTTTCTAAGGTGCTTCGCAAACCAGAACCTGTTTTACCTGCTGCGAATGGAACGTTGTGGGTACGTGACCGGAGCCTCGTGACACACTGTGCCAAAGTCCCTTTGGACAAAGCTGCCGAATTGCTTGAGTGTGTGAAGGCTTTGGAGGATAAGGATGTGTCGGCGATTTACTATCCGTTGCGCACGACCCCCGATGAGGAATATTCCCGCAATGGCACCGCAATGTTTGCGTTGAGCACGCAGCGTGAGGAAAACTTCGCGATTGAAACGCTTGCGGGCTTTTGTTCCCGTATGGAAGAAACTGTGGGAGAGTCTTCCAAAACTATGAAAGCGATTACCGGGGAGGCGGCGTCGCGAATGCGCCTGCAGCGGGAAATGCACAAGGCATTCTGTGAGATCTTAGACCCGCTGACGTTGGCGATCCCCGAGGAAGACAACCTGTGGGAACGTGGTTTGAGTCGACAGCAGGCATTGGATTGCGGGCTAAAGAGCTGGAAAGGCGGCTGTATGGAATTGCCCACTTTGCGCGTGGGTGACGAATTCGGGAAAAAGAGTCGCATAGAGAAGGTTCGCGTGTTCGCTGATAAAGGTTTGCTCATTCCGGCGCGTAATGCGGAGGGTCTGATTTGGGGCATTCAGTCTAAGCCCCGTATTGATGACACAGTTGATCCGGTTCCCGACGAGGAGCTGGCGAAGAAGAAAAAAAAGACACCGAAATACAAGTGGTTGAGCTGCAACAAGTCCATCAAAATCGGTGACGATCTTCCCTTCTTCTGCTGCTGTTTTGACTGGAGCACGAAGGAGCGCACTGTTGCCTTGATTGAGGGGGGGCTGAAAGCGTATATCTTCGCCTTGTTGGCGAAGCGAATGCCCGTTATTGGTGGGTCTGGGGGGCAGTGGGACCAGTGCGGCGATGCTCTGCTCCATGCGTTGGCTAGACTAGTGGCGCGGCGCGTGTTATTGTTTGCGGATGCCGGTGCTGTGCAGAATCACTGCGTATTGTTGGGATATTTTCGAAGTATCTCGCTTTTGATGGTGAAGTGGGGCATTCCTGTCCGCGTCGTATGGTGGGAACAGGAATCCAAGGAAACGGATTTAGATGCCGATGATTTGTTCAACAATTTGCGCAATGGGAAAGCGGATTGCAAATCGATTGAGGCGGTATCCCTGTCAGTCAAAGATTTTTGGGGAAAGGTGCCTGCGGATGTGCAAGATATTTTGTTGAAAAACAAGAAAGCCCAGCCAGTTCTTGCGGAGTTGGGTATGTTGGGGTAAAAGTTATATTCTTCACTCGCAGAGTGACCGCGACTGGCCACACATTATCGAAAGAAGTTTTTTCGGAAAGAATGCATTACGTGTGTCGGATACTGAAGGCCACTTAGGTGCTGTCAATGTTATTTTGATTTTCGTTTCTCAATATCCACGTTTCCCGCAGTAACGCGGCATCTGACATATTCGATACATTTTGGCATTAATCGAAATATTTGCGAACTACCGACAATTTCGTCTTGCCATAACCGCCCTATGGTGTGTTCTCCGCAGTCTTTATCCCAGTAGTGTTTCAACATTCTACGCAGTTTTGCCAACACGGATCAACCGAGTATTACTATCATCTGCAGTCTAGGAAAAAAGAATTGATTCCGCAGACCGGACGTGGGAACAACACCATCAGGGAGGAAGGGCGGGAGGAGGGTGATTCTTTGGGGATAATCATAAATGGAGGATTGTTCGTTGGAAGATTGTTACAAACATTCTAGAGTTCGTTTTTATACGGGCGCAGTTAGATTTCTCAAGCCACAGCAGGTTCTACCGCAGAATTATTCGTTGTGTTTAGTGAGCAATTGTAGTCTATCAGCACAATTGGCAGCATCCCATCATCGTCACCCGCCGGCGATCGACAAAGGACCGTTAAGGTCCAGCAGCAGAAGCAGAACAAAATGCGCAGAATGTGAGCCTGGAGCCCACAAACGGAAGAAGTCTTACGTGGCAGAATCGGATACGCCGCACGGGTGCGCTCCATTGGGGTTTGGGAACGCAGACGGCGGGATCGTTTTAGTGAGCTCAAAAAGCCGGCCCAGACAAAATGGCGTCTGCAAAAGAAATGGAGATGAGGGGGGTGGTATGTTGATATCATCATTCTGTGATATTGACATTGTGTGAGGTTTGTTTCGCGGACTCGCCCTTGTTCCCTCGATTCGGGCCGAGAATTCGGAAACTGAAGAATGTGGCGACAAAAATAGATCGACGAGGATGACGAAGACCCCACACAGAACAACGGAGACTCCGGCGTCAAAAAGCTAGATTGGGATCAAGTGTGCGCCTACAAAACGTATGCGATCATTTCTCTAAACTCTAGCGGTGCGGGCGATTGATGGTATTTATTTGCGCTCCAGGGATGTCGATGAACAGAATGAAGACCACCAACCACCACCGCTGAACGGTGAACAAAAAAAGACTTCGAATCGTCCGTATCAAGGATCGATATCTCGGAATATTATACTGGACCATCGTCCTCTGCGTCATCCTCTACGTTATCGTCATAGCTATCGGCTTAGAAGGTTCAGTCATTTTTCGTGGCAATTTTATTCATTTTTGAGGAGAGCCCCAAACGCCCCAAGTCAAACGCGAAAGACTCTTGGGCAGTTTGACATTTCAGGGCGTTCCAAATCGGGAACCCGTTCTCATCGCGACAGCTTTGATCACGCCCAAGGCCGCCGCCCTCTCTACCCTCGCGCCCACAAACTGCGGCCGCCCGAAAGACGGCCACGGCCCGGCGCCCGACGTGGGGCGAAGCCGCGCTAGGAAACGGCGCAATCCGCGCCTTCGCGCGAACATTTTGGCGCGATCGGGAAAATCATTCCCAGCAGCCACCCGACTCATCACCCCAACAACCTCCCCCACCAAAGGCAAGCACCAGACGCAAGAACCGGGTATAGGGACGATCATCACGAAATTCTTCGGCAAAGCATACAATCAGGACAAATTAGCGTTTGACCACGCAGATTTGCGTTTCCCAGAGATCGAGCCATACGGGGCGTTCATCATGACAAAGTATTTTTGAATTTGAGAGATTTTTTCTTCACCCAGTTGAGGACCATGTAGATTTGCTCTCTCATTTTTCAGGTTTGTGTCCAACGGCCTTGCCACCGATGGAGAAAACGAAACATACACCTGGGACACCAAACGCATAGGTCGGTGACCGTGAAGGACCAGAAAATAGATGAGTGCGTGGATTATGACCGGCCTTGCATGGTGCCGAGAAACGCGGAGGAAGATGAAGAGGGGACATGTGCGGGAAGCGGAAAGTGCGTGAAGGGATACTGTATGATTGTGATTTGGATTTGTAGTATTTCCTTCTAGTTCAATCTAGTTCAATCTACCTCTATGGAATTCAAAATGGACGGAGTAGGTGCTAAAATTGGACGAAGCCCGCCCGGTGCGCACCCTGAAAAAATATTTGACTTACAAAAAAAAGGCAAGTACAAGAAAGTCTGGTGCCCCTCACTAGGAACAGGCAACGTCGACGAGCTCAAGTCGTATTATTTTAAAACCCCGTTTTACTACACCGGCTGTCGCGTCGCTTTTTTGTCCACATTTGTAGAAACCAAACACCGAAGAAGCTGAGGGCTCTCAATGCCAAGGTCCAATGGCATTTGGATTTTTCCATTCAAACTTTCATTACCATAATACCGAGAAAACAAAAATAGGAAAAGCGGCGTGCAAATCGATAAGATCTCGGGGATCGAACATATGACACTCGAATTTTACGGGGGTATATCCTTCCCCGGACTCACACCAGAAGGCCAGAAAAACGAGTTCTTCATTGCCGGGACGAGGAGTAGGCCTTTTGTTTTCTTCCGACGATCGGATGATGGGTGTCATTCTTTGCGAAACGCATCAGCCGTTAAGCCGTTAAGAAAAGAAAAATTCAGCCCGAAAAAAAAAACAACGAACCACACTAAAAATGAAAAAGACAACGCTCCGCTGAAGAAGATAACGGTGGGCGACCTGCTGAAGAAGGCGAGTCCGCCATTGAAAATTGAAGATTTGGTAGAGAAGGGCGCCCTCATCACCGTCTCGATGTATTGGAGCTGTGACGTCAGTTCGGTTTGCCAGCCGAATTACGTGGTGAAGAGAATGGACCATGGTCTATAATGCAGTTTTGATATTATGCTACACTATTAGAGTTTTTCCTTTTTCGTTAATCATAATACCTCTTTTTTCGCTGGACTCACTAATAGTAATACCAACGTGACAATATTGTTGTTTTAGGAAACGGCGGAGGAACTGTACCCAATAACATCCAAACTGATATTAACAATAACAACACCGAAAAAAGGCAACGGTTTCTTCCAGAAGCGCGCCCGGCACTACGAGAAGTTTTCGAACTCGGTGCGCGAGGCCACGTACATGTATGGCCTGCGCATTCTGGTCGAGTCATCAGGCATCGGGCGGAAAACGTCCCTCGTCCTATTCGTGATTCAGGTGGGATCCTGTCTCGCATTGCTAAGGACGGCATCTTTTTTGGCAGATTTCTTGATGCTGAATTGCTACTCCCAGGAGAAAACCGATATGTACTACAAGTGCAAGATCATAGAAACCCAGGATTATTCGGATCTGCAGGACAGGATTAATATAATCCAAGACGCAGAGCGGGGCGCTCTGCTGAAACGACCGAAGACGCTCGGCTTAGGGAGCGGCGAGGGGGGTGTGAGCGGGAGCGTTTTGTAGGTAGTAGTAAGAGAGATCTGAGTGTGTGTGGGGGGGGGGTTGAAAAGGGATGATGTGAAATCCTGGGAAACCGGGATAGTTAATAATAACGTGGTGGGGTTTATTGGCCATTGTCGGAGACAAATAATATCGCTATCTTATTGTGTGAAATTGTTAGATTGACATCAGAGATTAAAAACGAATCTAAGGAGTGAACTTTTATGTTATCATCGAATATTGATTAATAGAATCTGAATTGTTGGCTAAGCCTAAGCTTACAGTCCGTATATTTCTTTGGCTTAGAGACTTGGATTTATGTTGCGTGAATAATAATTGAACGGCAATATTTGGAATTTTGCTTTGGTACGAGGAGAGAATTGCGTAAATCGTGGATGTACGTATTTTATGAGCGTTGCCGGTGGTTGCGGGGAGGCGTGCTAAAAAGGAGATGCACAATATTGGACGAGAAGATGAAAATCGTATTCCGCGCTGTGTTGTGTTGACTTTGTCTTTCCGACAAACGACATGTCCTAATTCTCTGAAACATTCCGTATAGAGATTTTTTAACGATCCATTTTCCAAGAGACTAAAGTACACATTTGATTCCAGTATTTCATGTTTTCCCAGTTCTAGAGTCTGTTAATAATAAACTTACGTTCTCATCGGTCTGGTGAACCAACTGGAAGGCCGGCAGTGCGATTCGATTTGTTTTTGATGCACATTCAGTTCCATGTAAGATCAGAGCCGTTACGTGGGAGGGTGGGAGCGACAGGGAGGGGCGGAAATGGGTGTGTTTGTCGGTGGTCTGTTGGTGCATCTGGTTGAGTGAGCGAGTGAGTGAGCGACAATATTGCGAGCGCTATAAACCGCGGTGGTGTGTTGGCCAATGCCTGCTTCTCATCCTCAAAGTTATAGTCGAAGGTGATATTAAAGTAGTTGTTTAGACGCATTCTGATTCCAGTATTTGCTTAGAAGTTTTCTAAGTTTTGAGATCTTAAATTCGCCGCGAAAAACATCGAGAGGCCTTGCAAACGCAGGATTTCGATCCAAAATTTCCCCGTTATTTCCCGTTTCCTAGTTACGGTCGCTGACCCAACTTAGCGGAGATGGCCACTCGTTGGTCGCAAGGCGCCGTCTACAAGCATAAAACTGCGTGGAAAACCCACGTTCTCAATTATTTAGGCAACTATAAACGCGACAATAAGGTATCCATCCTCTTCGCGGAGGATTTGCGGACTTCACAGTTGGAGGCCGCAAATCTGAAGCCGGTAGTCTGGTTGAAGGTAGGTCACGGCGGCACTAACAGAAAATACGCGATATGGCGGTTTGCCGATGTGCGCCGCGAAGTTCAGCATGATGAGGACATATTTCGGATCAGTAGAGAATTGGTACATTTCGTTTTTCATCTTAGGGCATTAGCCCCGCCCACGCCGGCAAGCGTTTCTCCTGTCTATGAAAGTTTACCTAGGTTGGTTGGATGTCGTCATTGCGCGTCGTTCTGGGCGTTTCTCTGCAGAACTCAATCCGTCGTATGTTAGTATGACCGGTGCCTAACCCTGTGAAAAAAAACCTTGAAAGGCCACAAGACTCTACGATCTCGCCCACGACGAATTATCTCCGAAAGTTCGGGTTTTGAGAGCCGAAAATGCGGCGGAGCGCGAGAAGTTCCGGCAGTTGGGGAAGGCGCATTTGGCATTGGGAGAAAAAATTAAGAAGGAGCGCCGGGAAAATGAAGCGTTGAAAACTAGCCTAAGCTCCAGTGAAAAGGCTAAGCAAGCCGAGATGGAGGAAATCAAAAAAGACCGCTTAGCGTTGCAAAATAGCTTGAATGAAAAACAGGCCGCAATGGGGGAAATGGAAAAAGACAAGCAACAGCTATTGTGCGAACTCCGGGTGATGCAGGGTGAAAAGCGGGATCTCGTTGAGGTATGCGGGGAAGTCCGGGACGAGCTGAGGGAGTCGATGGACGAGAATCGCGGCTTGCGAGACGGGTCCGCCAAATTGGAGAAAAAACTCTCCCTGCAGGCCCAGGAGATTCAATCTCTAGAAGAAGAACTCCAGAAGAAAGACGACAGGGCGCGGGTTGTGGGGAAAATGCACGCGGATGCCATGTCCTCGTTGCTGGAAGAGAATGAGAAAATGCGGGAAGATAATAGGAAACTTCGAGACGCGCACGAGGACCAGAATGCGAAAATGGAAAGGCAGAAGGGCACCTTGTTGGGACAGGACGAAGAGATCGCAAAACTGCAGAGACAGTTACGGGAAAAAAATGGCCACCCAAGATCCTATCCAAGTACATTACATTCGTCAGTTTTGTTTTCCTGTTTTCTCTAGCAACACCACTCTGGGAGCATTATTTCGCAATTTGCACCGGTTTCTCAGAAAGACACCAACACCAACATTTTTTGAATTACACAGGCACCCCGCCGGCTACGGGAACTCGCGTCGCCCATCAAGGTCCACAATCGCAAACGCCGCGCACCGTAACGAGAAGTGGCCCATATGCACATCGCGATAACGGTATCCGGAACACGGGGACGTACAAATGGGGAAGTGGCAGTCAGCCTTCAAAAAGGAATTTCTAGTATTATTAATATTATTCTGGTCGCGTGTAACATTTCATAAATACATGATAGGGGGCGGTGTCGAGTAACAAAGCTGTATTCGACATTCCGATTTGAAGATTCCGTATTCAGCTCCCCATCCAAGGACTGCGTTTGCGGCCTAAACAAGCAGTCTGGTGTTTACAAAGTGGGATCTGTTAATGCAGTGCGTTTCGTATGGTTCGTTTCAGACTATTTAAATTTTGTGTTCCGTTTCAAATCACAACCGTAAGGTTATTCGGGCGCGATTGTATCGGGGAGGGGGGTACATATTCTGTTTGTGTGCATTTGTCAGCATCTTCCGGAATTGCGGTCAGAGAGAATGTCGGGGCGATTTGCTGTTTGTCAATCGTTAGTGTGGAACCCGTGTGCGTTGTCTCTCAATATCCGCGACTGAAGCCTAAGGCGTTGAGGTGAATGTGGGCCCAATTAGTTCTTTCGGCGAACTAACGTATAATTTGATTGAGAGGTAGCGCAAGCTGGTATAACACTAGAATACAATGCGGAGTGTCTATTCAATTACAAATATTCTGTGCCTGTCCGAGTAACAAAAACCATTTAGTCGTGTCGAAAGCAATTGAACAGAACCGTGTCTGTAGAGACGTGAAAGATGGCCGGACCTGCGAACCCTTTTCTTGAAACCGCGGCGGAATTGGGGTGCTGGGAAGGTCTTCAGGGCGCCGTGTATGTCGGAGATAAAGGGGGTAGTAGCGGCACCCGCCTCTGCTATGTCGGGAATAATGGAGGTAGCAGCGGCACACCCCTGTTCGCGGAGGAGCTCAAAAATCCGGGGGACTGCGGGAAGCCGAAAGTCGTGATCAATGACGGGGGAATCACCGTCGTCTATGCGATTTGGGAAATCCCAAACGCCCATCCTGGGGGTTGTGAAACAAAGAGCCGTTTCCGCATCGCTGAGGAATTGGTACCCCAGTCGTTGTTTCTGGACTGTCTGTCTGTTGCGTTGTTTTTCGATTGCAGTTATTTTAAAAGTAATGAACACACCATCTGGGCGCGATTGTCGTGTTGATTCCATGTCCTAAGTAAAGTTGGCAAACCTGATTTAGTTTTATGGGCGCATTGTCCAACGAAAACACAAAAGGCACAGGAAATCCACGCAAAGGCGTTAGAGATAATGGACCCGCCAGAGCTGCGCGCCGCCTACGAAGAACTCCGTTTGGTCCTGGAAAAGATTCATAATTTGGAAACCGGTAACGGGGGCTACTTGGGTCAGATTGTGGAACCGAGCGGGGGGTTTGGCGCGCCCGCTAGGTCCATAGGCGAATTGCTCCGCGGCCTGGAACACCGACATAGGGCGCTCCGGGGCGAACACAGGGCGCTGAAGCGCCTTGCCGAGGCGGCCGGCATTGAGGTGGACTCCGCCGACGCCCCCAAGAGGAAGAAGTCGAAGAAGGAGAATACCGAAGGCGGAGAGGAAGCTGGTGAGGAGAAGAGAAGGAAGAAAAAGAAGAAAAGAAAGTCGACGAGGTCCGACGAGGCCGCCACCGAGGCCGGAGAGAAGACTGTTGAGGCCGGCGAAGCCGAGGAAGAGACGGAAGAAATCCCCGCCCCCGCCGAGGAAAAGGAAGATGGCGCCGCCGAGACCAGAACCGTCTTCATTGGGGGCCTCCCCTTCAGCGCCACCGAGGAAACTGTGAAGAAGGACTTTGAGAAATGTGGTGAGATCGTGCATTTCTCCATGCCCATGAACTGGGAGGGCAAGCCCAAGGGAATCGCTTTCGTCGAGTTCACCACCGTGGAAGCCGTGACGAAGGCCTTGGAGTACAACGAGACCGACTACGGCGGGCGGACTATTTACGTGAGGAAGGAAGAAGCCAAGGGAGGCAAGAAGGGCCAGAAGGGCGCCGGAAAGAAGCGAGACTTCCCTACTGAGCCTGGTGGGAAATGCACGGTTTTTCTCGGGATATTTTCGGGAGTCATTTTTCCATAATTCCTACGGAGCATTAAATTAATGTGCGTTTGCAGTATAGTGGAGCTGGAAAATAACTATTCCGAGAAAAACCGCCTACCTGGTGAGAAGCCCGAGGGATGCAAGTCCATCATCGTGAAGAACTGCCCCTACAGTATGGACGAGGATGACATTTGGGAGATGTTTGAGTTCTGCGGTGAAATTCTTCGCATAAACGCCCTGAAGAACGAGGATGGCTCGATGAAGGGCATGTTTTTCGTCGATTTCTCCACCACGGAGGCCACCGACGAGGCCGTAAAGAAGTGCAACGAGGAGGTTGGTGGTCGCAACATCTACGTCGATTTCTCCGCCCCCCCCCAGGGAGAAGGGAGGCAAGGGCAAAGGCAAAGATGGCAAGGGCAAGGGCAAGGGCAAGGGAAAAGGCAAGAAAGGAAAGGAGATGCAAGGGAGGCAAGAAAGGAGAAGGCAGGCAAGAAAAAGCCAGAAGGCAGGCAAAAACGCCGCGGCCAAGAACCGTGGTGGGATCGTCGAATCCGGTGGAACTCCGAACTCCGTTGACTCCGACTCCGAATAAGAGATTCTGATGGGAGACTGTATTTCGTCTTTCATGTCCATTGTCCGTGAATAATAAGATGTCATGTCCGTTGTCATGTGATCAGCCGGTCATTCAACGAAAGTGGATATTGACATTACTTCATAACGCCAATGGGAAACCTCGATTATTTGCAATTCGTTTCAAATCAAAACGCGAACCGTTGCCGTGTGTCAGTCACGTGTGTCAAGTGTCGGGGTTGGGGTGTGTCGGGGGCATGGTATCATGGGGGGGCGGGCTCGACGGTCTGTGCGCGTGTATTTGTCTGGATCTTCGGTTCACCAGGCCGAACATTCACTGTTCGGAATCACGCGTTGAGTGAGAGAGTCTGCACATGCTCGCGATTAACACGGTTCAATTGTTCGCAACATAACGCCGTACACAGCACTAATCCTCTTTCGTCGCCCTCGGTCTATTCCGCACTGACACCGAAACGCTATGAGTGTCCAGAAATGATAGAGCGGAGGTCTGCGGCGTCTGCCCTGGAACGATAATACAAGGGGCAAAAAAATCATAATTATTTCGGAGCAATAATGTTTCGTTCTGGTCTAGGATGATGGAGATCGGGTATGAGAAATATTATGTTTTTTTTTATGATGTCGAGCACGGAGCCAAATAACACGGACGAATGATACATCCATACATCGATGTCTCCGAAAGTTAAAAAAAACGTAAAAGCTTTCAGTGTAAATAATTATACTAAAAGAAATAAATAACCGGAGACCTGATAACAAAATGTCCTCCGATTCGCGGCGTACCGCCGAGCTCCTGGAGCACCTCGCGAACCAGCGGTATCAAAATGTTTCGCAACGCATGCAGGACCGATGTCTCCGCCTGGAGTATGTGAAGGCAAAATACGACCCGTCTCCCGATTACTCGCAGACAGCAAGGCAGGAATTGGTTCCCATCCTGAACCGTTATTTCCAACGCATCATAGGAAGTCTAGAAATGTCGAACAATGGGGATACCGTCTATACGGGGGGTCCGGGCATTTCGTTTGCGCTCCTCGAAATTTCTGGAGCGGCGTGGTGGGCCGGGGGACCGAAGGAGGGCGATATCTTACCGCCGGAGGAATTGGTGGAGAAATGGCGCAACAGGATGATGCAGGAATACGCGAATGACCGGGCCCTCGGACCATCGCTTTTATGTGGTCCGACGGGGCTGCTGGTTGTCAGCATTCTACGCAAAAAGGCGATCATGCAGCGGCTGATGCCGGGTAGGACGGCGAACAACGCGAACACTACCACCGCCCCCCCTACAGGCGGCGGAGAAGAATACGCAGCATTGGAACAGAGTTTGATCCAGGACTTCAAAACCTGCATGGATATCCCTTTCACCCTCGATAAAAACCCGGATGTTCCGAACGAGTGGCTGTATGGGAGGGCGGGCTTTCTACACGGCTTACTCCTCCTCCGCCAGCGTTTGCAGTTTTGGAACAATCGCTCGTCGGCGAACTCGTTGCCTACGGGGTTGTCGGTTGTGAATGCGAGCGGAATCCTGAATTCGCGGATCGAGGCGTGCTACCAGGCGATCATTGCGTCCGGCCTGCAGTACGCGAAGCAGGTAAATCAACGCGACCGTCGCTTCGAGAAACCGATTCCAATCATGTGGAATTGGTACGGCGATGACTATTTGGGGGCCGCGCACGGAGTATGCGGAATTCTCCACCAACTGCTGAACGCCGTCCATCAGTGCTATAAGCCCGGGGGCGGGGCGACGGGCATATTTCAACAGCCCCAATCCCTGCTCGACATGATCATGAAGTCGATGGACTGGCTCATACAGGAGTGCAGAATGGGCGTGTACGGAAGAGGGCAGGGCAATTGGACAAGCGCGACTCGGGTGGACAAGTGGCAGGGCAATTTCCCCAGCTGCCTCGGCGAGGAAGAGGCGAGCTTAGTCCATTTTTGCCACGGGGCCCCCGGGTTCGTCATGTTGTTTGCGTTTGCCGCGAGACTTTTGGCCTATTTTGCGAAGAAGTGTCCGGAGTTTGCGGCCCAGGCGACGTATTTTGCGACCAAGGCCCAGGTGTACCGGGCGGTGGCAGAGTCCTTGGGAGAACTCGTCTACGAATATGGAGTGCTGAAGAAGGGGCCGGGGTTGTGCCACGGCACTGCGGGGAACGGGTTCTGTTTTCTCTCGTTATTCCGTTTGCACAACGCCCGATTGTTTCCAGATTCACAGAAAAATGGCGACACTATCAGCAACAAATGGCTGAACCGGGCGTGGGAATACTTTCAAATTGGCTACAGGGTCGAATCAGAGTTGAGTAATCCAGACCATCCGTTTTCGTTGTTTGAGGGCATTGCGGGAACGGCTCTTCTAGGTGTGGCTCTCAAGGATCCCGTGAACAGCGCATTTCCGCTCTATGAGCTGCGATGGGACGACGAAGAGATGAGAGAGGCTGCGATGGGCTGATTATGATCAATTTCTTGTCGTTGGGTTGAAAAAGTACTATTAACGGAAGCGACAATTGACAAAGATCGTTGTCGTTCTTTGGTCCATGTCAAAACGATTGTGAGAGAAAATGAACACTAGTATCAAACTGATTTTGCCAGGGAGACATCGAGGTGGGGGGGGGGGACTACAGTCTTGGACGTCGTGGGAGGGCGGGGGGGGGGGCAGTTTAAGAACGTTGAGGGTTGTTTTTGGTGCCAGAGTAGCCCGTACAAGGGAAAACGTTCTCATGATCTACGAAAAACAGAAGAGAGATTGCAATACTCCCGATAATAGACAGAAAGCCAGCGGTCGACCAGTACAGCCACACAGACCAATTACGAGAGCAAGGCAAAAATGAGTCCCGCTACCGCATCCTCATCTTCTTCCGCCGCGCTGGCGAACCGGCAGATGCATCGGTATGGCAACAGCATCACCAACCGCGTGCAGAGAATGCCGGCCTGGGCGCTCTCGAGATATGCCGTGAAATGTGTGCGGGAGCGCAAGATGGACCCACAGATTTGGCGCGCCATAGCCGCTAGAGCGAATGATATCCAATCGACGTTCCAGCCGGACGATATGAGTTTTTTGCTGAACAGTTTCGCCAGACTGAAGTATCGAGAGCGGACGCTGATGGACAATTTCGCGCAGCAGGCGTACATTCAATTACCGAAATTCACGACCCCCAATCTGTGTTATTTCCTCTCCGCGTACGCCTCCCTGGGCGTGCAAAAACCGCTGCTCCTCAAACTATCGGGCCGAGAAGTCGCCCGCCGCTCCCACGAGCTCGATTCACGACAGCTGGCGATGTGTCTGGGCGCATTCGCGAAGTTTAGATTCTACCACCCACCGCTGATGGACGTCCTCCGTCAGCGAATAGCGCAAGTGAATTGGAGTTTGAAACACACGCGGGAGCAGTTTAAGTATGGTATACCCATAAAGAATCCGCGTTTACAGGAAAGGGATCGGCATTTAAACCAGAGGATAGCAAAGGATCTGACCTTGGTGATGACCAGTTTGACACGGCTAGGCGTCGAAGACCAGGAACTGTTTTCCTTTCTAGCGCAGCAGGTTTCGAGGAACCTCGTGTTTTTCGAAGCCAAGGCATTGAGTTTGGTAGCACATGCGTTTGGGAAGATGAGGTTGAAGAACACGTTCCTGATGGAAGTGCTGGGCGATGAGATATTCGCAAAACGCAAGGAATTCAACCCGCAGGGAATTGGCTTGGTGCTCAACGCGTACATAAATACGTTTTGCTGGTTCTTCTCAATTTGTTTGGGTTTGAGTTTTTGTGTCCGTAGTATGTTACGTCTATCCTCCCTGGAGCGAAACATGAAAACAAATTTCTACTCACCGGTGCGAATTCAATCATCCCGTTCGCGCATAAGTACTCAATGGTGGAAAAACAATAGGTACACGCGGCTGAACATCCAGAATGACGTGTTGTTTGAGTACTACCTCCAAGAACTACCACAGCGCATGCCGCAGACGCGGTCACGGTGGACTGTGCAGTCTCTTTGCCTGCTGCTGACATCCTATTCGCGAAGATACAATCTCCAGACCCCAGTGGAGCCCCTTTTCAAGCAGATTGGAGACGCTCTGGCGTTGCAGGGGCCGCAATTATACCCGAGGGCGTTAGTGATGGCGACCACCAGTTTTGCATACCAAGGTTTGTTTTCGGGATTTGTCATTTCATTGTGCATTGGCGTTGGTTGGCAGGTCAAGACACGCGATTGAACTAGAAACAGAATGCCATACAGAATTCGTGCCACATAGAACGCATTCAAAGAGGATGAAAAACCAGGCATCTCCCACGGCGTCCTCTTCTTCAACGCACCCACCGTCGTAGCTGAGAAAGTGCGGGAATTCACCCTGGACGACCTCGCGAGGATTGCGCACAGTTATGCACTTTTGAACATGCCACATACGCGGTTGTTCGATACACTCACGCAGGAGATAAAGGCGAGGCCGTTGACTCTGACTGAACGAAACGCGATGCCCACGCAATGTTTGACTGAGCTTCGGAAGGAGGATTCCGGTCCAAAGGAAGACGAGGATTCCACCACCACCTCTGCGCCGAACAGCGACACGGCGACTGAAGCAACGATTCAATCGGACGAAACGGTGCCTGCGATAGTAGAAACATCTCCACTCGTACCACTGAACACTCATATCGATCGGGCGGGGACAGCATACAACGAGCAGTTTAGCGGCGTCGTCGGTGAAGAGAACAAGGAGAGGAAGTTGCCGCATATGAGCAATTTGGTCTAGAATTTGGTTTAACATTTTGATAGAGCGTGGAAGCCGATTTTCCGGTAGTGGCGCGTTTGGGGCAGGGACCCACCGGGAACGGCACACGCGCACACTAGAAGGTGTTAATAATACACCTTCCATTCATAGCGCACAACACATATTCAAGGCCGCCGCCCAGACCAAAGCTCGGGCCGAGCCCGAAAAAGGCCCGCCCAGTGGTCGCGAAACGCGGCGCCAACTCGCGCCAGCCCACACGGGCAAGGCGCCCCCCGGCGCATTCCGGGGAGGAATCGCGCAAGAGCGCGAACAACCGCGCCCCTCGAATCGCATTCAGAAAACAACAAAACCGTTTCACGTACCGCAAAACCCTCCAAAAACAATCCGAAAAAGGTCCATTGCCTTGAGGCCTATGTTCGCGTGACAATTTCCGAGCCAGAAGTGTTCAAGAAAGTGGTCGACGCAATGGTGGAGCGGCGGGCCGAGATTCAGTTGAAGCACCTGCTCCAGGCATTGCTTCATTTGAACAATGCCAGTTTTTGTCACAAGGGACTGGCGGATTTTGCGAATTCAACACTCTTGGTGCTCCAGGGCGGCAATGTGCCCGTTGGGAAACTGAGAACGCTGACCAAGAAGTATAAGGTGCTGGAAAAGAAAGAGTTCAAATTGCTCGAGGACGGCCGTGGTGATCCCGAATTCTACAGGAAAAAGATAGAGAGGGAAGGCCGGCAAGATTTATTGGAAAAGGATCCGGAATTGCGCGCTAAATTGATGCTAGATGAGGATGGAGAGACGGCGGGATTATTAGAAAGTGGCGAACCGGCGCAAAAACCTGGCCTCACGATCATTCCGGATTGCTAGGTGGGTGGCGTCAATTCAATGAATTCAGTGTAACGAAAGAGAGAGGCGGTTTGTGTATGTGTTCGTATTACATAAATACGAGTTGGATTTCCATTTCCCCTATTGTACAGTACTTCTACTTGGAAAAAGCTTCGCAGTGTTTGGCTGCGCAGTATTGATTTGCGTGCCTCCCCGCAGGCTCTACGATATGATTTGAATTGATATGGCTTCCATGATTCGTCAGTCTGCAAGACGAAAAAAAGAGACATGCGATATACAGTCTGGGAAGACTGTCAATGATCACTCACATACATTGGGCGGGGCCGGAATCCGGGGAGGGCGGCGGCAGAAAACATCACGGTGTTCGGCATTGTCAGTAATGAAAAGGGGTCTTAATACTACACATTGCGAGCAATCAATGCGAGAATTCAGATAGCGTAGAGGACTAATCTTCGCACCGAGAAAGGGGAGGATGACGTTTTTCCGCATCCTTGCGCTCTTGGTGGCGTCTGCCACTGGGATTCAAATCGTATTTTCAGAATTTCAGATGTTGTGATTTGAGTCGTTTTATGGATTCATGCCGGGCTTCATGCGGTGTCTTCTCGGTGCCATATTCATTTTCTAATAGCATCAACACGGCGATAATCCCCATTCAGGCAAGCCGAACTGACCCGGAAGACCCCGTATGCGCTGCGTACAGGAAGGTGGTGTGCGACTCCCATATGTGCACGAAGTGCGTCGAAAACGGGGATGAAGAGTATTGATGTCGTATTTTTTGACCTGCGGCTATCATGTTACGGCCGCCAAGTACCCGATCATGGGATCGCGGATTTAGGGCCGGTCCAAGCGCGGCCCACCCGCAAGCGCGAAGTAAAAATAAGACTAATTAAGCGATCGGATTGTCAGGCCGCCGCCGCTCCAATACCGGGCAACCCGCCCGCGCGGCGGCCAAACGACCGGGCTGTTCACGGCCCACCGCGGCGGACCCGCAGAGGCCCCACGAGCGCCAAGACGCCGCCCTGGCGGCGAAAAATAGTATTATTGTACCTAAACCAATGCTGAATAAAATGTCACGAAATTTCGCGGTATCACACCCTGCCCGAACAAAAAGATGCGAGGAAAAATGCAACGAGTACAAGGAGAAGTACCCGGACTGCAGTTGCTGAATGAGGAGGCGGGATACTTGGAGAAGTACCCCGACTGCAGTTTTCATGGCTCTGCGATAATCCACTTGGGGACTGCGCATGGGTCGTGCGGGAGGTGTGACGCGTCGTATCGTCTGTCGGTGGAACGGATATTGGACAGGCGCCGCATGAGTGGAAGCGAATATCGATTGAAAAGCACCAACATCGTTTGAGAACATTGTCAACAGTTGTTTGAGAAACAAACCGCGAGGAAGTAGTTTGTTCGGGTTGGGCGGGAATGGGGCGGGAAGTAGGATTGTTCGCGATATTCAGTGCGTTGTGGGAAAAACACTTGTGGGCAAGCAAATGGATAATAATATTCGTGCGATGTCGGGCGCTAGCAATGCTGCGACTCTTTCTCAATTATGCCAGTGTGCGCCAATGCATAATATTGTCGGCCAAGTAGCGCCCAAATAATCATAGAACAAATTTTCCTCCATCACGGATTCCGCCGTCGCAATGTAGCGCAACGTGGTCCCAGAAACGGGCGCGCCACAAGACCGGGGTGCGAATCTATAAAGTTTTCTGTTCGCGCGATGGCGCGCCCTGGCAAGATTGGCGAAACAGAGATATTCAGATTTCTCAAGGATGAGGTGACGTTGTTTGGTGGCTCGGCAGCACGCTCTTCCTCTAGCAGCAGTAGCAGCGGAGGGGCAAAGAAAACCCCTTCCAAGACAGCAGTCTCAAAGAAGAATGCTCCCAAATCGACCCCCAGCCAAGATGCACGTTTTTCGAAGTTCGACGAAAACGAGCTCAGGGAGTTGTCGGGCTGTTTTGAGGTGGAGAAGTATAAGGACGGACAGGTTGTGGGTGGGGTTTTGCAGGGGGAGGACTATACGAGCGATCTGGTCAGAATGGAGCAGAGGGGCGGCGTTGGGGGGAAACCACTTGGTATGTCACATGCTGATAATATTCGTGACATCGTGTTAATATGGAGGAAAACAACGGTCTTTTCCCATTTTGACAGTTAATAGTCTTCAAAGAAATCTTCAATAGACCGTCATTTTTGAAACCAAAGTTTGAAAAACCCGAGGCCCCGTTCTCCCCGAAAAAAACGCGCCGAATTCCGACCTACTCTATGACGATCGGAGGAAACTGTCCTTCGTTTACGAGGGTGAGGTGATGTTATACATGCGAGATTTGAAGAGAAGCGTTTTGGTGATTCCCGAACGGGGACAACGACGATCACGATTGGGCGACGAAACAGGACTGAGTTGTTTGGAGTTATTACCGGCCTCTGGCAGTGCCAGTTCCAAGAAACCACTGATATCGACAAAAGAAGTGCAAGACTCTGCGCAGAAACTCCTCGTAGGCTGCAAGGCGCAATTGAACAATTCCGTCATGCTCAAGGCGGATACGATGAAGCGAAGGGGCGTGGTTTCTGTTTCGCCGAAGTATTCGTTGATCCCACAATATGCGATTTGTGTGGTGAAGAAGGTGTGTTTGCTGCGAGCGGGCGGGGGGAAGACGTGCTCATCGTCAGCATCCGTAGTTGAATCACATCTTGAGAATTATCCGATCACGTTGTCCTATTCGCCACCTTCTAATCCGGGTTGGGGTCCTTCTAGCAACGCTGCTCCGATAGAGTTCAGGGTGCAGTTATCGGAGCTCACCTTATTGTGCGATCACGCGGGGAAGAAGTTTGGCGGGAAAAAGAAGAACCCCACCCTAGGTGTGGGAAGAAACGGCGGGCCGGGGGCAGAGGAGACCTTTTATCCACTTCTCAAAACCGGAATAGAGGCCCACGGCTACCCCACTAGGTGTTTGAAACGGGGAGATTTCTTTGGCGAGGAGGAAATTTTGTTCGGCACTGAGCAGAAACTGACGCCTGTCTCGGGGCGTTCTGGGGCTGTCGTTCTGGAGTTGTCTATGGTTGACTTTGATGAATTCGATTTGTCGGAATTGCATTTCCTGAGACGTGGGACTGTCACGAACCCTGAGTCTGTTGCGGTGTGGAAGGCTCCGCATGATTCGAGTTCTATGGGCGGCGACCGAGAAGTCTCGCCGCCGAATGGGAAGAGTAAAACGGCTACCACCCTACTCCCGCCGTTTGCCCGCCTCGTGTTGGAGACGGGAATCGGAAAACATGTACTCCACGGGTGTCATGAGAAGAAAGATTTTCTGTTGCTGGCGTACGAAAATTTTGCGAGCAAAAGCTCCGTGAGTGTTTCGGAGAAGAAGAACGACACGAAGTCACAAGCGGCGGCATTCGCAATGTTAGTGTGCGAATTCGCCCAACGCGTTCCCTCGCAATTCTTCATTCCATCCGAAGACACAACCAAGGGTCAATGTGTGTCATTCAATGCCAAAGAGTTTTTCGTTTCAACGAAGGAGAACAACACCCGCCCTTCCAGCCCATATCTATTCATCGTGGAGGGCCCTGCCAGTGTCAAATACGAGTCGTCAAGTTACACGGTTGGCGATGTTTTCACACTCGTGCGCCCAGAAGAGCCTGTTGCGCAACCGAACATAGCGCTACAAAAACCCGCGGCAACAACATCCGGAGCATTGCCATCAGGTGCAAAAACTTCGAGATTTCGTGACGCGTCAACTACCCCTCGAGGTGGAGGCAAACCGGGGGCTGCTTCATTCAACACGTTTCGGTTCGGCGGCACGCCGAAAATGAAAGCCTCCCAGCCGCAGTGGATGCAGAACCTGAAGAAGGCGAAGAAGGCGGCGCCAGGAAGCCCAGACCCGGCGAAAACGACATCGAAACGTGTTCTCGACTCACCCTCCACAGAACACAGTAAGAGGGCTGCTGATATTGGCGCCAGCTGCGTATGGTATTTGACGGACGATGCGGTGCAGAAAGCGTTGGAGTCAATGCCGACGCCGTCTTCTTCATCTTCATCGTCCTCTTCTTCTTCGCGGTCCAATCAGCACGGAGAGAAGCCGCCGAAAGGGACGGCGGTTCGGGGCATCCACATAGCATCCACCATCAACAGCCTCTTTCCCACGCTGAGCCATGAGGAGAGGGAACGTCTCTGCTGCGACGGTCTATTTCGCAGTCTCGAGTTCCCGCAGGGTGGGACTTTCGACCCGGTGCGGTATTTCGTCAAGGAAATGCGAGTTCCCGCTAGTGGTGGTAGTGGCGGTAAAAATTGTGTGAGTCGCAATGCCAAGGTGGATCAAAGGGAGAAAACGACGAAGAACTTCAAGGAGAGAAAATTGTTTGCGTTTTTGGCGAAAGGGAAATTGGAGGTTAGGTTGTTTCTAACGGCGGGAGTTGGAGGAGCAGGCATTGCAGACGGGAAAATATCGAAATCCAAAGCGGCGGCGGGTTCCTTTGGAGCAAATAGGCCCGGGGGGAAAACCGAAGAGGGGCAGCAGCAGTTGATTTACCAGTCTGAAGCCGAGGTATCTTCGGAGAACGCAGATCAGCGATCGCTGTTATGGGTGCGGAGGGCATTCACCGATCCAGCGGAATGGCTCGAAAATCAGACGCAGGATGATTTATTCAGCGCGGGAGAGATTACGACCCTCGTTGCGGAACACATTAGGGCATCCACCCCCAATTCTTCAAACAAAACAGCACTTCAACTCGACAATGGTAGTAGCACTGCAACAAAGGATACCGCCCGTAAACTGCTCAAACTGGAGTGGACGGTTTCCCCACTGACGGAATTTTACGTCATCCATGAACACGCATTCTATTCCTGTTTTACGTATGACAAGGTGCTCCTCAGGCAGGTTCTGCGTTTTCTCGATAGCACGGCGTTGTACGATCGGTGCAACAGATACGCGCAGTTGTGTTACAGTCTGGAGGAAGAGGACGACGGTACCACTGCAACTGGCGTAGCCTCTGCAATCCAGAAGTCGAAAGCCAGGAAGCAGGAGAGAAAAAAGTTTGTTCCCGGCCGCAGGCTGCAAAACCGGGCCTGGGGGACAAATGAGGCTACGTTCTCTCTAGTAGGAAAGGAAACTAAACCCGATAGTACAAATGCTTTCTCACAACACAAGCCCCCATCTCACAAACCTGGGACGTCGAGCACGACAGCAGGAACATCTTCCTTGTCAAGCCGTTTTCTCCTGCCCCCAAGCGGGAGCAGTGGTACGTTATCCCAGCAACAGCCGATGCGGTTTTCCTTCCGCGAAATGAACGCGGCGAAGGAAAAAAATGGTAATCTCGCCCACCTCTCTCAGAAAACCAAATTCTCCAACAAAATTTTGGATCTGAAAAACTTCTATAAAGCACACTACCCGGACATTGGCGTTTTGGGCAGTGGGGGGTTCGGGTATGTTACGCTGCATTTTGATTTGGCCAGGAAGAAGCTCTTGGCGGTCAAGGCTGTGAACAAGAAAAGGATTGTGGAAAACGTATTTTTGTTTCTTGGTTTGACATTTGTTTTTGCCGGTTAATAGAAATGGTTTCAGAAATGATAATGATTTCTTGTTTTACGCATATCCCTCTGCCGTGGAACTGGAGACAGAACCAACTCTCATTATTTAACTGCCAGGAACTCGAGAAGATCTTGAAGCGCGAAAAAGACGTGTGGGTGCAGCTGAGCAAGTCTGCACCTGGAGGAGCGAGTAGCGGCCAAGACACGAAAATAGGAGGACACGACCTGACACCAGGCGCCGGCCGTGCGAGTCTCAGTTCTGTTCAGAGCGGGCGCAGTTATGGGAGTGTTCGCGGATGTGGCGGTGTTTCTTCAGGCAATTTGACACTCTCAAAAGCTGGGGGTGGTCGGGGGAAACAACATTCGTTTGGCCGAATGTCTGATGACCCTGCAGTGTCGGGGAATGGTAGTGCGAGAAAACGGGGACATTTTCTCCCGAAAAGTCGAGTGGGGGAGAACGCGATTTCTTTGCTCAAGGAAAAACTCTTGTCATCGTCATGCTCCTCGTCCGAGGGAGGCGAAGATGTCGAAGGCGGCGAGGACGCGGGGTATTTACTATTTTCATGTGTTTGAGATTTGGAACAGGGGAGTAGCGCGGGTGAACATGATAAACGTTGGATTTTTGGAAAAAAAGCGATCTCTCCGTGTTCATCGTCAAGCTGTTAGCGACTTTCCGGTCCGAGGATAAATTCCTCTTCCTTATGGAGCCGTGTCTGGGCGGGGAATTACATTTCGTCTACCACGTGAAGGAGATGCATGGAGATAGGGCTAAGGTTGTCTGTTGGTGTTTTGATCATGTTGTTTTGATTTTGAGTCCTATAACAAATGAGGGTAAGTTTTCGATATTACGTTTCATTTTCCACTATTACCCCCGTTGTCTTTTGTACTAACCCCCCCTCACTTTTTCCAAAAACCACAGGCCAAATTCTACGCCTCGAACGTCATTTTGGCCCTCGAATTCTTGCATTCCAAAGGAATCCTCTACAGGGACTTGAAACCGGAAAACGTACTCCTCTCCGCCTACGGTTATGCCAAATTGGCCGATTTCGGTTTGGCCAAAAATATTGGCAGGAACACGAACCGCATAAAAACCTACACCCCCTGCGGCACGCTGGACTATTACGCGCCCGAAATCGTGAAGCAGGAAGGACAGACAAAGGCGGTGGATTGGTGGACGCTTGGGGTGTTGATATACGAGCTGTTGACCGGGGTCGCTCCGTTCGAAGAAGACGACCCCACGCGCACGTACCGCCGGATTACGAAGGTGGAAATGTTTTTCTCCCACGCCGTTTTTGAGAAAGACCCATACGGGGCGGATTTGATTAGTCAGCTTTGCAGGGGCGAGCCGGCACAACGCCTCCCCTACCGCCTGTCCCCGGAGTGTCCGGACGGGGTTTCCGTTTTGAAAAATCACAAGTGGTTCTCGGGGCTGTCGTGGAACGCGATTCAGGAAATGGAGGTGATGCCCCCCTATGTGCCATTTCTTGATGAAGAAACCGAAGAGGAGTTGGAGAAGTTGAGGAAAAATGGGCGGGTAATAGGAGGAGGAGGAGCAGGCGCTCCTCGAGGAGGAGGCGGGGGGGGAGACGCCCATTTATCGGAAGATAAGAAACTGCAGAAAGCCATAAAGGAGCACAGACATTTGGTGAAACCGGAGAAGAGTTTTTTCCACCAATATTTGACGAGATTCGTAGGGACCCGCCCGGCAAAATGGTTGGATAGGTTGTGTCCTGCCTCCGCGTCCGAATTGAGAAAGGAAAACAGCAGCGGGGCTTGCAATTCTGCTGGGGTTGTTGGGTCAGACGGTGGGGGAATATCAAGCAATCAAACTACTACACAGCACCCTCTGCTGTATTGCAATGAGCATTGGCTGCAACGAGAAGTCATCCCGGAAAAAACTACGGCCGATGGGGGCGTTATTCGGAAATTGCAGGAGCGAATCTTCGATAATTTCTCGGAGGTGCCTTTAGAAGAGCTGGAAGACCACAACTATGCGGGACGGAGGGAAGATCTCCCGGGGAAAGCGGAGGGATGGGACTCTTTCTTTTAATGGATGATTCTGGGGGCGTTCTTTTAATAGAGATCGACATTTTGCAGTGGACTTTTTGACAAACAGATGGATGTATTTTTGGTGATGAATCTGTCGGGCTGTCGCGACGATCTCTCTCGGATAATGACAGTTCAAGGATCATAGTTTGTTATTGTACATTTTGTATTGGCTCATGTAGTAGTATCGATATCATAGTACGAGCTCATTGGGGGGAATACCGTACATCGTTGAAGTTCGGGATCTGGGTATACCGTATCGCATAGTATCAGTTGGTTGGGTATTGAAGTGACGAGCAGGGCGTCGTAGGACGAGTATTTGGCAGCAGCCTCACATCGAAATGAATTTGAAAATAGTGATTCCTATTCACAAATGCAAGGCGAAATGCAAACGCTTAGGGGATTTTTTGTCAACGGGTGGGGTTGAAGAAGGTCGGGCGGCACTGAATGAGTTTCCCGAAAAACTACGGGGACGCACTTAACGCAAATCGGATGTGGCGAGCATGTAGTGACTAGAGCAGGCATTTCTCCTGCAACATCTTACATTTGCGGACGCCTATTTCTGAAAGTGATATCGACAATAGATACACGGTGAAATTTTCCCATTGACAAACGGAATTGCGAAACCACGGGCTATATTACAAAAATGGCGCCAAGCCTTCAGGTGGTGCAACTCGCGGTCGCCATCTCCGTCGCCCGGGGCCTTGGCCCCAGAATCCAGCCCGAATATCTTAATGCCGCGCAAGCCCAGGGAGAGAATGGCGACTCCGCGCACCGGGCGGCTTCCCACAAAACGGAGCAGCAGCGCGACAACCGCGAACTCCACTTCGCTGAAATTGGGGCTTCCGGGGAGACACACGTTCGCGTCGGGGGCCCTGACGTCACTGCCCGTGAAGAGGCACGTGTGGATGGCTCTGTTGCTCGGATCGAGCTGGGCGCGAATGTGTACCAAAACACAAAAGCGCAGAAAAAGGAACTAGACGAAAAGGTGCGTGAGCTGGTTTCTTACGTGAAAGAGCTCCAGGGGAAGTTCGAGTTCGACCCCGACCCCGAAACAGGGAATGCGGGGGGGTTCAAAACCATAACATGGAATGGTAATAAGTTGCGTCACGATTGGGTGGTAAAGCTTTAAAAAGTTGTGTGTGTCGCATCCCCCCTCCGATTTCGGCCGCATTCAGTCTGAGACACTCAGTCGTAAGATTACTCAAACAAAAAATTAGGACAATTCGAAGAACTACAAGGGGGACATGGTCAAAAATTAGTGGTGTACTTAGATCGGATAGAATGGGAGACTGATGATGGCAATACATACTCGTTTGCTTATTACCTGAACTGTGCGGTTGAAGTAGCTACAGGCAAATTGACGGGCAGTAATTGCGCCACGCAACCTATGTATAAACACCTGTACACGATGACAATGTATGATGAATCCGCACGACTCGGAAAGTTCCTCAGCTGGGCGCGTGAGAAAATAACTATCTTCGAAAATTGGGTCAAGTAAAATTTTGCGGTCTCCGCCAACATTCTTACCTATATCCCACCAATATTTGATTTTGTCGTTTACTGTTCGGGAAAAGTGAAAAGCTGCCCACAACAAAAACCAAAAATGGCGAAAATGGCGATACATTTTACCTGGCAGAAAAAAAGCGCGTTTTTCTGCACTATGAATGACCCCCGTGCAGCTGATTTTCCGTTTTTGAAAACGCGCATTTTGTGGGTGTCGCGGTGTTTCCATTTTTGTTTGATTTATTCAGCGCAAACATATGACCTAAGTGAGGCATGGACGGTGGCAAGCTTGTTCGGAAAACTCCGCAAAGATTTTTTTTTCTCGAAATTACAAAATGTGGTACGGGCGGTTTCCGGAAAACGGCGAGCGCGCAATTTCTTCCTAGCCAGAAAAACATGGCGGCAGCAATTATCAAGGGGGTAGAGGTCGTCTTGGTGGAGATTTTCAGTTGTTTTGGATTGTTTTTTTATTCATTCTCGGATCCGCATTCTGCGTTTCTCTGTGGGTATGTGTCCCTTTCCGTCTGAACCCCAGGGTCATCTAATTGAAACACGTGTCTGCGCGGAAACATAGGTCCATGAACACCAGTCTTAAAGAGGTGGTGGACGTGGTGACCAAGAGCGGTGCGTTTTCCGACGAAGAAATTACGAAATTAAAGACTACGCTGGACGGCCATGCGACCAATGTGAAGGAAGCGCTGACCTCATGGATTCGGGCAAAAGTGGGGGAATTTTTGGAAGCGTTGAACAAGGATGGCCTGTCTCCCCCCTACGATCCAAAAATGTCGGACGGTGCGCGCAACGCGGCTACGGACATCGTCATCGAAATCGCCCGTCAACAAGTGGCACAGATTGAGGAGATCAAGGAGTTAACCGAGGAAGACCCCCACCTACCACAGACTCTGACTGCGCAGGATGCGCAGAGAGGAACCTTCCGTGAGGCTTTGAAGGTCTTGTCTAGTGGCACCGGCGAGCTAGAATCTGTCGTGGCTGACGACGTGAATAAACTCTACGGCGCTGCCAAGGTGAATACCCTGGGGGACAACCGAGAGACTGACGCACTTCAGAAATTCCTCCAGAAAATTCCTCATGAGTGCAGCAAAAGGGGTATGAAGACTAAGTGCGTTCTGGAAAAGCTGGGCGTGGCCAAAATAACCGGAACCTCAGGGATGAAGAAGAAGTTGACCGAATTTTGGGGGGATTTGAAAAAGACTCACAGCTTTTTTCACAACTTCGAGCCAAAAATCTACGACAATGCGCGCGACGCGGCCATGGCGGCCCTGCAAATCGTCATCGACATCGCGCGTCAACAAGCGGCGCAGATTCGGGAGCTGAAGCGTTTATCCGAGGGAGACGAATACCGGGTGCCAGCACAGACGGCGCACAAATCCCAGAGGGACACCTTTGTCCAGGCTCTGACGGTCTTGTCTTCCTTCACTGACGACGAAGAATCAAACAAGCTTGCCGAGCAGGTGACCGCGAAGGTGAATGAGCTCTACGCAGCAGTGCCTGCGGAGAAGGTGGGGCCATCCAAAGTCGGCGAGACGACGGAACTTCACGATTACCTCCAGGGGATAGTGGATAATTGCAGCATTCCTGTCAAGGAGACGAAGAAGAAGCAGAAGGAGGAGGACTGCTGGAATTTCCTGTCAAGGAATTAGCTCTTTCACGACGACTCGTAGGTTGATCAGACGCCACAGTCTGAGGGTCGCATTTGTAATCGGGCGACTCAAGCAGGGAGGGGGGAATGGGCATTAGAATTGAGGGAGAGAGCGGGAATTTTAAATTGTTATTTCGAAATCTTTAACTTGACCAAAATTACTCAGTGACGTCGTTGCGCACTTTTTACCACCTCCACATTCGTCAATCCGTCGGTATCAATTGTACTATTATCACCTTTCGTTGATTTGATGTTTCTTCCCTTGGATACCACAATTTTAACAGCATTCATCTCGGCGTTATTTTTAGAAGCCATGAGTATGTTTGACCTGGAGTTTCGTTGTGCGAGTATGTTTTGACCTGGGGTCGTCAGTGTTGGGATAGGATTGCTAAACTGTACTCACGGAGAATATGGGACAATTTGATTTGGACAAATGACGATAAGTTTCGTAGGATGCGAGGGGGGATAATAGCAACCAGAAACATAAGGGTGTAGGTTGGAGAAGCAGTTTTTGCGGGGTTGCAAAACAATATCGTTTTGTACGCGTTGCGCCGAGTCACATCAAGAGGCCCCGCGTCCCACCTTTCCTTGCCACACACATCAAATGACCGCGCGCGTCCGCCCTTTCAGCCTCTTTGAGCAGTCTGCCCTAAGGCTACATTCTTCTCAGAAGGAATCATGCAACATGTATTTGGCAAACCGAACCGTTTTTTTCATGTGATGAGCCCATGAATCGCCCCCTTATGCACATGGCGTGCATGCCTCCCTCCCCCAAACGCGGAAAGAAACGCAAATAGCCAAGTACGTACCGTCCAAGAAGTAAAAACAACTTAGCCGAAACGCACGACTGCTGTACACGACCACTACCACCGAACAGAGAAAAGGAAGAACTAAAGTGTAAATTCTAAACAATTCGAGAGGAAAATAATCAAAGTGGTATCTATCATTTGGGGAAGAGAATCATGAGATATTGCTGCTTCTGTGGAACAATTCCCACATCTGTCTCGCTCTCATCGCAATTCCCCAGTAACGGTTTTCTGTCAAGGGAGAGTAGATATCGGTATCGTTCCCAATACGCTCTTTCCTCCCCGGATAGTCGAAGGGCCGTTCAAAAACTTGGAACCCGCTCACCTCCCCATTCGCCACCACATGCCATTGCGAAATGGGTAAGCTTTTGCCGACAAAAGGACCTCTCGAAGTCATAAACCCTTTCCACGAGAAGATGAAATATTTGCCCTCCCCGGGATCGATAAAATACATTGGCAGAAAGATGTCCTCGTCTAGTAAGCGTGCGGGAAATTCTCCGTTTTTCACCCGAGTACCCAACGCCCGATCTTTATGGTACGCAAACCTCTTCCTCCCCGCCGGCAAGTTAACGTATTGCTCGTAGTATGTTTTGTCGACTTTTAGGAAGGGGAAACACTCCGCTCTCTGTTCTCTGCTTATTTGCGGAGCGAATTCATGTTCCTCGGTGTAATACCAGTCTTTGTACGGTCTCTTCTCGAGCCAGTCAACATAGGGATATTTATTCCGGTCGTAAAAGCCGGCTAAGGCCGCAAGCACAGGTGTCAAAGAGTCCAACTTGCGTCGTCTTGGATTTTTGTCCGCCGAATCATCAGGGTTATTCTGGGGGATTTCGAACAGCTTGATCAGAAAATCCAGCAACCCCGCAGTCACATCGTCATCCACATATCCATCCATCCGTCGTACGGGCAGTAGCGCTAGTTGTAGTCCAAAAGCGGGGTATTCCCCTATCATGTCGCTCTGCCAACTGATGAACTTTTTTGCGTTCGCGCCAACGGACAGTGTTTTCGTCCCCAACAGCCGCCCATACAGGTTTGTCATCACGCTGAACAGAAAGTTTCTTCCTCCCGAAAACGCGACTCTCTGTTTACGTTCTTCCACGTCTACAGGGGGCGAATGCAGATCGTACCCCCGCTCTTCGAAAAAATGTCTCAGCAATCTGCGATGGTCCTCTTTGTTATACAGAAGTGCTAGGGCGGGTAATGTTGCTTCCACACGCCCGTTTGTGAATGACTCCGAAACATTAATCATAATATTTCTCATACCCGATCTCCATCATCCTAGACCAGAACGAAACATTATTGCTCCGAAATAATTATGATTTTTTTGCCCGGAGAAAGTCCAATCATCAACCAGCCCAAACATGACGTTTTGCAGGCCCTGCGCGACAGCCACGGGAGAGGCCGTAGTGGTGGTTTCATCATCCCCCTCTTTACGTAATTCCGCCCCCTTCACAACTTTGCACGCAATTCCCTCGGGGCCCCCGTACACCCCCTGCAAACTGTTACAAACACCTTCCTTCCTGTTACACATCCACTCACATGGCTCGTCCGGTGTTACGCCCAGCCCCCACTCGCACACGAGCCTGCCCTGTTTCACAAAATCCTCGACAGCCCTGCGCACGTCATACGAGACACCATAGTCGTCAAACACCAGCCATTCCACCGACGGTATGAGCAGTGCATTCTGAATGTCTTGCAAAACGAGTGGGCCAAAACTATCGATCATTTTTTTCCGATCTCCATTATCATCAAGGAGTCAGAACGAACATTATAAGTGGTTGCTCGGTAAGGATTATAACTAAAATGAGACCGACTGCTCTGGCCCACTCTGCAGAACAAATCTGTAGAGGTGGTCGGCGTCAATGAACACAACGTCAACATCCAAATTGTGGAGGGGGCCAAATTTATCCGTCCACGAATCATGATACAAATCCATCCAATGCTCGTGCGGGGTGCCCCAATTTATCCTCGTGAGAGGGGGCGGTTTTCTCCCTCCCCCATCTTCTTCTTCTTGCCCCAATTGTCGAAGAAGACCCCGTTTAGCCTTCCTCAGTGCTGTTCGGAACGTCCCGAAGTTGCCCATGAAATTGTCCACCAAATGAACGGTCTCGTACGCCGCCAAGAGAAGCACGGACGTTGTTCCGAACGCGATGCCCAGCTCCATCATTTTGGTCTTTGGAGGGAAAAACGCGATCAAATCCGCGGCGAATTGGCGTGAGATGGAGCCCCCGTTCCCGAGACATCTGGCGCTAAAGCGCTTGCCTTTGTCAGGACCGTCGCCGTCTAGCGGTTTGAGAAATTCAAGAACTCCTTTGAGGTACAGTCTGCGCTCGGGAGACATTTCCAACAGATCGAGTAGATCCTGCTCCTTCGTCTTCCGGATATTATTATCAGGGTCTTCTTCCTCAACACACTTTTCCCCGCCCCCCACCCGACACGTTTCGCCGCCCATAGGTGTACTAAAAGGTGTTCCCAGTTTCCGCTCCTCCAGCAATGCCCAGGTCTCGAAACCTACGTCTTCCTTCTCCACTGCCGCGGCTGCCAAAGAAGATGGAGGAGGTGGCCTGGTGTCTTCGGGGGAGGTTTTAGCTTTTTCCGAAGAAGAAACACTCGGTTTCCAAACAAAAAACGCCAAGTCCGCAAGAGCCCTTTCTGTGCTCCCGGGGCCAAGCCATTCGTCGACATGTTTCCTCTTCCTCTGAGCACTGCTTCCGTTCTCGCTGACAGGAGACCCCCCGGCAGTGTCATCATTGACATCACCAGCATCATGATGATCATTGACATCATCATCGAGAAAAAAGGAAGCCAACGGTTTCACGTCGGCATTGGTTTGATTCCCAAAATAGTGATACGAATATCTCCCTAACCGCTCCAAATGGGGGTCTTCACCATAGCCGAGGTTCGTTGGGAGATGCTCGTGCGCTTTTTGGCCCTGGAACTCTTCCGCCCAATCCAGCCCCCACCACGGGTTGAGGTTCGCCATTCTCACACCCCTCGCAATAGCACTCGGTCGCGTTTTCGCTGCGAAAAAATGCGTTCCCTCCTTGCGACTAGTCATATGTTGTGGCAACACGGGGGGTGCGTAGCTTTTTCTTCTCTTCTTTTTCGAGGATGAGGCTGAGTCCGCTCCTTCAGTTTCGTATATCCATGCAAGGAGCAAAACACTAATGCGGCGCGTGCGGGCCGTTCGGCGGCGGGGGCAACTGAGGGCTGACATGTTTTTCGTCCACTGTGATGACTTCCCACCTGTATTCAGAGACACGCGTATAGTTCCAGGACTTTCTTGCGCACGGTTATTGCAATGTTGTCAAGGTCTTTCAGTCTTTCATGAATTCGTACGTGTCTGTGCGACGATACTGCCCGTGCCGCCCACTGTTGTTCGTATTTATTACACAACATCGCGCAATAAATATTTCCCCTCCTCCCCCCCTCTCCCGCGGCTTCAAATTGACAAAAGGTCGACGAAACTGCTGATCGATTTCTTTTTTTTCGATGCGGTGTTCCCATTTTATTGATGTATTACTATACTACAGTACCGCGAGTCGCCGCATGAATCATGAGCGGCGCGCATGGGGCCTACTCTACTAATAGCACTTATACAGACTCCTACTTGTATGGCGTCGTCAACTTTACACTTTTCGGAAAAAGGGCAGCCCCGATGATTTGATCCCATCATCAGAGCGGGGAAAGACATACTGTTCACTAAGTTTTGATTGCTGATTTTTCAGACTGCATCATGTCGCTGGAAAAAAATGAAGAACTCGTAAAATTATAGTTCTTGGAATAACAGATATAAGTCAAAATACTTTTTTCATCAATGATTCTAATTCACAACAGTCTTCTTAATACAGACACAACCCTGCCGGTGAACTGTTTAGTCCACAAACTCTGCGGTTCAGAACGCTAAGGCGCTCTCCCCTAGTAAAAATATGAAAAACGAAGCTCACTTACTTGACGAGAATCGCCGGGGCCGAAACAACTACACGCGCCCCACCTCATACAGGAGCTCACCATGAACGAAAAAGTCGTGTGTACTGTCTTATAAATAAATGTACATGAAAAAAAAAGTATATAGCTCAGATGCAGCATATTTTTTTCTTGTGAAAAATGAGACTCCCGCCCTGCACTGCAGTTCGGACCAAAAAAAACTACGGAATACAAAAAAATCTGACCATTGATTGCGATCGATCATTGGTCCATTAGTAGTGACACAAAAATAAAAGCGGTCGCGCCATAGTTCTCGTCCTTTGAACCCAGGCTACGCAGTACGGGAACTACAGCACGATCCGCCCACACGATCTTGGTCTAAATTTGATACTACGTATGGTTTTCTTGCGTTTTAAGCTCTACATAGTTGCGTAATAAGTTTTATTTTGGGTGCTGAATCCTGATGATTACAATTCTCGATAATATTCACATTCCGGTCTTACACAGTAATGCAGTTTCAATCAATCAATTGTGACTACTCATTCTCTACCTGAAAAATGGAATTTTCGGACTGTACCCGTAACATTAAAGTGTTAAGATATTATCTGTGGAGTGACTTCTCGCCGTAATACACGTTTGTTTTTAATCTCTGTTTTGTTTCGAATGTTTTTGCGGAATATTGACTTCGTGCCATTTTGCTTTCACAGATCTCAATGGTACTATTCGCAGAGATGCATCATCATCACGCAGGAGGGCTGCTGCTGCCCATTTGGTTGCTGGCGCCCCGGCTGGATGTTGCCATCCCCCACGTTTTTTTCTGCTTCAGCGCACTCTTCGGTGCATCCGGCTCGCCGTCCTTCGGGATTCTGAACAGCGGCTCCCCGTTGAACGAATAATGGAGCGGGGAGTCTGATGGTTGTGGAGGTGGTGGACCTGCTGGCCCAGAAGAAGAGGGGAATGGCGGGAGAGGGGGTGGGGGAACGCCCACAAAGTTCGAATGCGACGGCAATAACTGACCGTTGGTATCGCCCTCGGAATGCGCATCATTTTCGGGTTTTGCGGCAGCAGCAGTACTGCTGCTACTGGGAGGAATTACTACCGCCCCCTTCTTCTGCGCGAGCAAATTCGAATTGGTCTGAATCAGCCTCTCCACAACTGCCTCCGCCTCCTTCGCGGACGGACCCTGTGGGATGGTTGGTGCCCTGTCTGATGGAGGGGCCTGAGCGCCCTGAGGGACTGCGTTTGAGGAAGGGTCTTTGATGATATTAAGTCCGACAGCGTTGGATAGTTCCTGCTTTTGTGCTTTCGAAGCAGTCATCAACCTCGCCGCGGCCTCCCGGTCTGCGTGCCGCCGTTGCGCGCTTTTAGCCCGCTGCTTCGCCAGCATCCCCACTCTTGCTGAGGCCTCCAGATGCTGCTTGATGTGCGCGGTCGTGATTTTCACCTGTGTGTTTGTTTGTTGTGGAGGGTTCGTTCGGGGGATGATGGGTAGTGTTGTTTCCGTTTTGGAATCGGTTTTGTGATGAACATATTTTGGACCCCCTCCTCCCCGTTTCGGGGCTGTTATCTTGTCTATCTCAAATAAAATAATGTAAAACATTGTGAAAAGAAAATCTCAGACCATCTACCAAACTCAAAACGTTAATGTACCCCCATCGGCAGGGTCGGGCTTGCATTCGCGCTGCTGCGTTTGCTATCGCTGGAGGGGAACAGCCCGTCTTTCGAGGAAAGCCTCAAACTACTCTTGGAGAGGGAACTCATGTTCAGCCCAGGCGTCTGCATCAGGTTGGGACTCATATTCAGCTGACTTTCCTCAAAGGAAGGGAGTCCAGACTCGTTCGCCACTCGGTTCTGTCGGGCTTTGTCGAGCTGGGCCCTTTTTGTGTTTGGATTGTTTTTTGTTCGAGTGTTCTGTCCATTGAATGCATTTCTCATTTCTCCAACAGTTCGGCAGTATTATTCGAAATGACAGTATCAGTAGGTGTGAATGGTCCAAAAGAGAAATTCCCCAGAAAAACAACAATACTTCTTATCAGCCGCCGCCTTATCACTTTTGGCTTCGTTCTCGGCCGCTCTCTTCAGCCACAAACTCCTTTGCGCGTGCTCTAGCCGCTCGCGGCGGTCCTGGGCTTTCCTGTGTTTTTAAATTTTTGCGTGTTGCAATAATAGACATGCGGAAAATGGGAACTTCAAAAGTACCTAAGTCTCACTATATAAAATCTCACCATGCAAAATCAAAACTTCAAAAGTGCCTGAGTCTGATTTCGCTCATGGTCATCCTGCCGGCCCGCCGCTGCTGTCCGAGGCGCTGGATCAGCACCGTGTTCCTGTTTTTTTGGCTAGAAATCAGCGGATTCCAACGAATTATTTTGCAATGTCTGCAATATTTTTTTTGCCCGCCGGGGGTTTGCAGCGCTCAACAGCGCTTTTCCTGCAAACCCGTGGGGCGCCGCCGCCAGGGCGACTTGCGACTTCGTCGCAGAACAGATGCCGATTGGGGGCCGCGCGGTCGGCGAGGTTGTGGGTTTTTTTCTTGCGGCGGCGGCGCGGGCGATGACCTTGACGAGGTCCCATTCTGCCGCGTCCGACACCGAGGGCCACCCTTAAGGCCGGTCGGTCAACAGTTCATGTCCACAAGCAATGCAACGCAAACACGCTGTAACAACAACAATAATAGTTTCACCCAAACTCCATCGGCCCCGGGCTTGCCTTGGAGCTTCCCGGGCTGGATTTGATGCTCCCACAGGCCTTTTCCTTGCTCTCCTTGCTACCCGAACTGTGAACGGGGGAGGCCTTCTTCGACGCCGGCTTTGGAATGGGCGAATATTTCTTCTTCGAAGATCGAGGCTTCGACGGGGCCCGTGAGCCGTTCATCTTCCTGTTGATCTTCCATGAAATGTCCCCAAAGTACTCCTGCGCACTGTGCTCAGCACCATCCTTGCGGACAAAATGCGCCCCATCCGGCGCCCCATTCCGGTCCCTTTCCCCCCCGTTGTTATTGGTAGATTTCGAATTGGCCCTGCTCTCCCCCCTTTCCCGCTTTTCCATCACCTCGGAATGGTTCCCCGGAAACAGCTTGCGAGCGCCCGAGGCGGGTTTTTGCGACCCGGAAGCAAAACTATCTTCCTCAAAATTTGGGGACGACGTGTAGTTGCTTCTCTTTGACTTCTTCGCCATCTGGTTAGGGCTCACGCGCGTGCGGGGGCGGCTGTGTGTTCTGGTTTTGTTTTTTTTTGGGATATCAATGTACACGGTGGAGAATCCGCATAATTTGCCCGACAATATTGTACTACAGGGGTTGATACTAACTACCGTAGAAAAAATACAGCAACACAGTTTACTACTACTATTAACGAGAAAATATGTTATGTGTATAGCACTTCTCTCGCTCTTCTTGCGACGGAGAATCTCTTCGGAGCCTGGCGTTCTTCTCCTCATTCTGAGCAGCAGGGGTGCGTCGTCTCGTAGACTGGTACGTCGCCCCGGCGGACGGTGCGCGTTTGGCGGGCGCGAAATGCTTCTGTTTTTTTTTCTCGGATGTTCTCGAATGCTCCCGATTCCCCCTCCGGTGCGCGGATGACTATCTTTCAAAAAAGAAGGCCTGACTTTGATTTATCTTTCGGACCAAAAAATGTGTACAGTTAAACTATGGTGTACCCTCCGACCTCCCGTGGGATCCACGCTTCTGACTCGGTGGGTCTTGTAAGGGCTGCTATTGCGCTCTGGCTTGAAGTCTGGCCGAGTCGCTGGACCGGAGGACTTCAATCTCGGACCCTGCAGCGGTTTCCACGCATTCCTAATGGGTTGTTTTTGCAGTTTGCGGGAGTTTTGCACCAAGGGACTCTGAATCATGTTCGTTAGTGAACTAGTCTGGAACAATGACCCGAGAAAATAGACTCCCCCAGAAACAGAATCATCAATCCATACAAATACTTTAGTGCGAGCAAATCCGGATCCAACTCCTGAGATTGTCGCGCAGCCCCTCTCGTCTTCTTCTTCCTCTTAATAGACTTCGGTGATTCAGAAGTTCTGCCTCGCGACGGTGCTGCATCATCATCCATCACATTGCTAGTAGTACTATTCTGCCGGGCCCCGGCAGTATTGCTTCGCGCGGGATCTGACTCGGGAGCCATTTTCTGCGGGATCTGACTGGTGTTGGATCCCGAGGAGGCGGGTTTCGAAGGGCTCACAATCTCCGCCACAATGAGCCGTCCTCCCTGTTCCTCTTTTTCCCCGATGCCCCCAAAGTCATTTTCTCCTGGACCTCCAGTCCTGTTCGAGGGGGCGCGGCTGCCGCCGCCGCCTCCGCTATTTATGACAGCCTTCTCCCGAAGCAGGAGAAACCTCGGCTCTTTAAAGGGTGACTGGTGGAACTGTGGCAGCCCCAACACTGCATCGGCGATGGCAGAGGAGCTCTTTTCCGGCACAGGCAATGTCTGACTCAACGATTCCCGGAGCAAAAACCGATTATCCCGGTCGTAGATGGGCGGGGGAGAGCGCCATCTGGGGCGCTGGTATTTTGTTAACACATTATAGCCGGGTAGTGTGGCCATTGGTTCATTCTTTAGTTGGGAACCAGAAATTGAAACAGGAGCTCGAAAATGTAAGAAAAAAACAGGTTCGGCCGATGTCGAGTGCAGAAGGATCTTCTTCGTCAGATCGTCGTCAACGGTATTTTTCCTTCGTTAATACGTAGTTTTTTGAAACTCTCTGATGGTCCGCCCGAGCCAGCAAAACTCAAAAACACCCAACAAGATAAGATATAAAGAAGCAAGAAAAAATAAAGGCCAACGAGCTCCGGAGGAAGAAGGCGAACGTCCCCCCGCAACAACTCCGGCACGCAGCTCGTTCAAGACCCGAAGACTGGGAACATTCTTGTGGTACAGCGCGACGAATCCGGTGAGTATCTAATGTCGAGCGCGTCCCCGAACAGCCCCGGACAATACAACCAGCGCAGACCACGCGGATACTCCGCTGATAGACAGGAAGGCCAGCATAGGCAGGCC
>Ga0099798_10017_pt1 | contig 47039 bp, 38 predicted proteins | sample Uncmet_Sort29A_1_FD_89870 | JGI IMG/M metagenome (GOLD analysis project Ga0099798, IMG submission 89870) | Marine eukaryotic communities from CALCOFI LINE 67, Pacific Ocean - CN13ID_Sort29A_1 | ecosystem: Environmental > Aquatic > Marine > Oceanic | place: Pacific Ocean: Monterey Bay | collected...
CGGCCTGACTCATGACTCTCAAACATCCAAAATCCTCAAAATCGCTGAACCTTGTGGTTCCACGATGGACCTCGTAGGCTCGCGATTTCTTGATTTTTTGCCAAAACACTCAACTTTTTGTTCAACTTTTTTCGAAGTTGGAAACTTCGAATCCTGCAAAATTCATCAATCTGAGTCCGAACCGCGAAGGCTCTGTCCATTTTAAACCTCCAAAAAACAGCAAAATTAATCATTTTCATCCCTCTTGAAAAAAGGGGATCGTTTTTTTGGAATTTGACAACTTTTTGAAAAAAGTACCGATACTAGTGAGCCCCAAAACCCTACTTACCGATAGTGGCACATCGAATCCCGACACTCTAGGGGGGGGGCCAGCGTGAATAGCTGTCTAATATTATGTTAATATTATGTCGGGTTGCCGGTTGCCCTACAGGTTTTCGTTGATATTAATAATATTACCACCTCATCTACCCCCTTCTATCTACCCACCTCATCTATCCTCTTCTACCCATCTCATCCATCTCATCTGTCTACTAGCACCCAACTCATCATTTGATATCTCATCTGTCTATCTCATCTATCTATCTATCTATCTATCTATCTCATCTATCTATTGCCTGCATGGGGATCTTAATATCTCATCTAGTATGTATCTCCATCTAAAAATTAAATCAATTAAATCATCCTCGAACCCATCGGATTGTGTGATCTTCAAGCATTCGCCATCCTTAGGTTTGGGACTCCACGGTGCGTCTTGTGACGCCTGGCCCTTGGGATACTTGGGATACGTGGCATACACGACTGCTGCCTCGATTCCGGCGTCATCATAACCACGGCGCACTTTGAACCTTGTTTTCATTTGTTTTGAGTCGTTTTCATCGGTTTTGAGTCGACCCTGGTATATAGTTGTAGGTGCTAAGTAACTTTTTTATTTTTATTTTTTTGTTCTTCAAAATTCAATTAATTTCAAATTGAAAACTAAAATTCTATATTAATATTAATAGTATTTCTCTTTATGAATTGTCTGAGTCGGGTCCCTCCCACCTTCCGTCGAGGCCCCAATCCGAACCCCAACTGTTGCGTCCGATCCAGAAATCGATGCCATCATTGGTCCCCCAGCCATGGAGAGTGACCGCATGGCCACCTCCCAAGTCAAGGCCCTGATTTATTTTACTTTTTTTTTTGAACCTGCAAAAAAGTGAAAAAAAGTTGCTTTGTTTCTTTTGTTTGTTTGTGCAATTTGGAGATTGGTCCACTCAAATGTTGTTTGTGAGATTGATTGTGTGAGGCGATGAGGATGATGGCGACGACTCCGAGGCTGACCTAGTTTACTTCTTTTCAATACTCCTTTTTTGTCAACTGTGAATACACTGTCAACACTGTAGCTTGGTTTAGGATTTACTATTTACGCTGCACAGATTCTAACCCCGGGTAAGAGCTCCCAGGCCGTTTCACCGGTCTCAACCAAGTCAACTTTGAAATCGTCCTGAGGCTGGAGCCTCTGGAGAAGGCCAGTTCGCCATGCACGCATTAGCCTTAGGCTATCGCTGCTATCTGCGTGCTCCACTGTTTTCCACTGCTTCATCGATACTTCTACTATTTCATTTGTTTTCTACTAGAAATCAGATCTGCGCAATAATAGTGAAGATTGATGACTAAATAAATAAATAAATAAATGTACATGCAAACTTGTATCCGCCGTTCGTACAAAAATCGGCAATGACGCATCTTAACGCAGCCTGCAGTAGGAGAAGGCCCAGGGTATCATATTTGTGTATATTCAGACTATTCTCACGTTCCGCAAGAGAAGCCCAAGAGGAAGAAATTGGCGAGCCGCAATGCTGATTCTTGGCGAGGCGCAATGCTGATTCGAGGCATTATGCTGATTCTCACCTGTTCCACTTCCAAACTGTAATCGAACATGTTCACCACCTTGCCGAGAGTGCTGCGCTGGTATCTGTGCTTCCTGATTTCTGTTTTTTTTATATCTTGTGTCAGAGTGCGTGTCAGAGTGTGCGTCAGAGTGTGCGTCAGAGTGTGTGTCGAGTATCATAATCCCGCTGCCCAGAAAAAAAACGAGAAAAAAAAATCCGCCATTTTTTTTTTCTTGAAATCCTACACGTACCAGTCTCATACACAGTTTGGTGTGGAAGCCGGCGATGCGGTTTGTGTGAAGTTGGATCGTAAGGGTGGTGTTGTGGTAGCTGTAGATGGTGATTGGTAAAGAGCCTTCAAGGTTACGGTAATAGCGACGCCAGTAGCAAACACATCTCGTCTAACATCTTGACTCCTTTTTTTTTGAACAATGCTATTAAATACTTCTTTTTTTTTTGGTAAATACTTCTGCTATACTTGTGCTACGCCTGAATGGTTCCCTCTCCGGGCGAATAGACTATAGTTGCATCTACGCACCAGCAGCGCGCTGCATCTACGCACGAATAGTTTTGCTACGCTGGGGCGCTGGAACATACTACCATACTAAACTGTACTAATGCGTAACACTTAACGAGATTGAATAGATCTGATACCGTACTAAACTGTACTATTAATATCATACCCTCTTTCCCGCCATCGAAAAAAACATCATACCCTCTTTCCCCCTCATACCCTACTGTACTATTATCATACCCCCTATTTCATGATCGCTTTAAAATGGCATACCATACTAATACTGTAACTGTACTAAATACCGGTCCATAGCCTCTGCCTCCATCGGTATGGTATTAGTAATAGCATAATAATACTTGCTACTTACCATCTTTTTGGTCGTCGCTAAGTGCCCCGAATTTCATCTCTAATTGCTCTTCTCGGCTCTTTGGCCAAATGTTCGTAACCTCGTTCATCGTGGCATCCAGCTGAACTTCGAACCACACCGGGTCTGTTTCAGTTTCGGCCCGTTTGGTCAACACCCAGCCCTGTGGGGGGAGTGAACGGGAGTGAACATGAGAAATTCGATTTATTGTCCATTTCATCCTTCGGACAGGGGTGCTAATTAAACGGAATGCGAGAGGTTGTGAGATTAATTTAAACTGTGTAGGCTACACTGGTATTACTCGCTACAGTAACTTGTCCATCATGATCCAACCCACGCATCCGAATCTGAGTGTAAACAGTAAACTGATGCTGCAGTAATATTTGCTACAGTAAACTAATTTTTTTTCGATATTAACTTGTCCATCATACGGGTGGATACGGTAGCTACTAGCCTACTTGCTGCTCCCTATAGATCGCCCCGTCGAGCTGGCTCAGAAGCTCCGTCTCCAGCAGCTGATGGGCCCTTTTCCGCTCGTGTTCCAGCATCTCGAGATTCCCACCCAGGGTCTGCAATTCCGCCTCCGCTTCTTCCAGCATCGACTCCATCGAGTCCGAAATATCAGATTCACCTTTGTTTTTTGCAATAATTAATTGTATTAACACTGCAACTTGTACACGCAGGAAGAAGAAGAAATGTATTAAGTACTCCGCGTTGAGCGGAGTCCCCCGAGCTTTGGATTTGGGGCTCCAGCTGCCCGTTGGGCTTCAGTGTAATTATCTACCAAAACAAAATTGAAGGCTGACAAAAATACCGAGAGCCACGCCGGGAAAGCGTCTATTGTCGCAGATTTTGAGCTTTTTCACCTCCATAAAACGCGTTTTAGACCACCTCAGATTTTCCAGATTTTATCGTACTTTAGCTCATTGTGGAGAGCTTCACCTCATTTGCAACTCACGCTCAGGGGGGCTCAAGCGCCTCCCATGTCTCATGCTCAGGGGGGCTTCAGCTGATTTCGACTGACATGCTCAAGGAAGCTCAAGCGTGGCTCACATGCTCAAAAAAGCTTAAGCGTGGCCCATGTGCTTGAGGAAGCTCAAGCATGGCCAGGAAGCTCAAGGAAGCTTAAGCGTGCGCAATAAACATGCCAAAATGACATCAAATTCGAGGAAATTGAGGTTATTTTGGACTGTCTGAGCGCGGCTCCAGCCTGCTTGCCGATTCCACCATAAAAACAGCTTCTGGGGAGCGACCCATAAATGCTGCGAAAGCCCATTTTCACAAAGGGAAAACTAGCATTTCTAAGCTTATTGACGGCCGGCTGTCGCCTGCGTGGATTTTTATGCGATTTTCGCGATTTTTCGCCTATTTTAGCCCGCGATGGGTATACCTCCCAGATTTTCGGCTATTTCAGTCCATTTTAGCGGATTTTGGACAGCTTCAGCTGATGTCGGCGATTCACGCATGATTCTTGTGGCTGAGGAAGCTCAAGCGTGACTCACATGCTTGAGGAAGCTCAAGCGTGGCTCATGTGCTCAAGGGAGCCCAAGCATGGCCAGGAAGCTCAAGGAAGCTTAAGCGTGCGCAATCAATATGCCAAAATGACATCAAATTCGAGGAAATTGAGGTTGTTTTGGACTGTCTGAGCGCGGCTCCAGCCTGCTTGCCGATTCCACCATAAAAACAGCTTCTGGGGAGCGACCCATAAATGCTGCGAAAGCCCATTTTCACAAAGGGAAAACTAGCATTTCTAAGCTTATTGACGGCCGGCTGTCGCCTGCGTGGATTTTTATGCGATTTTGGTGATTTTTCGCCTATTTTAGCCCGCGATGGGTATGTCTCCCAGATTTTCGGCTATTTCAGTCCATTTTAGCGGATTTTGGACAGCTTCAGCTGATTTCGGCGATTCACGCATGATTCTTGTGGCTGAGGAAGCTCAAGCGTGACTCATGTGCTCAAGGAAGCTTGAGCGTGGCTCATGTGCTTAAGGAAGCTTGAGCATGGCTCGCATGCTTGAGAAAGCTTGAGCATGGCTCATGTGCTTAAGGGAGCTTGAGCGTGGCTCATATGCCTAAGGAAGCTTAAGCTTTGCTGATTTTGCCCCTTTTCGGAGTTCACGCTTACGCGTCCTTAAGGGGTCGCACGCTTAAGCTTCCTTAAGCTACTGCTACTGCTACTCTTGGACCTAATTGACGTTGTTTTTGCGGCAGTAACTCGTTCAGAACGCATCTTGCCTCTCCCATTTCAAAGCTACTGTGTCACTCCCTCCCGGGTGCGACGTTCACCCTTTCCCTAGCGCCTCCTGCTCAGTCTGTGCCCGCATTTGGATTGCTTGCGGCGATCAAGGAGATCCCTCACAGCCGTGGCCGATCGGTCAGTCCAATCAACGCCGGCGACCGAGGCCGGTGGTGCTCATCTGAAGAACCCATCAAAGCGAGGAACTTGTGTCCTGGTGTACGCCTATCCCAAAATCAGTGTCCTACCAGCGGCGCCCTCCGCACAGCTTTCAGAGTTATTGGCGCCGCCTACTACGGAACACTCCCAACGAGATGATGTTTTCGAGAGAGAAAACTTTTGCCCTCGCAGTTCGGACAACGTACGAGATATGTGGCTCTCATGCCCCCAAAGGAGGAACGGATCATCCACAAGTATTCCACCTGCAGACCCCCTGTTTCCCATCAGCGCCCCACTATCTGTGGAAAAAAAGCACTGCTGTTGCAACTCTCGACCCTAGAACAGATTACGCGCCCTTCCAACCGGCGCACCACCTCTCGGTGCACTCCGTTCTAATGTTCGGGACCCCACCGCAGCGGATTCCCTCCATGGATTTCCCATCTCGCCATCCGTGTGTCAATCGTAACGGTCAGTTGTTTCAACGTACCAAAGTTACCCTGACGCCGTGGATATCGACGACCGCTCCGACGAGACGCGTCATTGCGGATTTGTGTTTCACGAGCTACTGCTCGCGAGGCCGTCATGACTGTCATAGTCAGCACTTCCGTAATTTCGGCGCCGGATCGAGACATCGGTCCCTACCCCCTCGCGCCTGTACGTTTCATCATTCTCATCTCGCCAGCCTACGATCTCGTCGCCATCCATGTCGATGCTGGTGGACAACTGTGGTACTCGGCAAGAAGCATCAACCCACCCTCCATGGACACTTTATCCCTAGTGTTAACACGGATTTTTTGAGACTTCGTGTCACCGTGTCAGTGCCACTCCGTTTCAAAGGTGTGATGACCCTAGCTTCCTACCGCCGCGATCTCCTGTACTCGACGATAGACCCTGTCCCCCTTAGCTACAGGAAGTAACTCAACGCGCTCATTATTGCACAGGAACGCATCCCCGCGCGAGCTGCCGAGCCCACACCCGGTCCGGCCGAAGCTCGAACCGCCAAGGAGAACTGCCCGTTCGGAAGAACTACAGCCTAATTAAACTTCGAAGCTCCATCCCCGTGGATGGGAACCGCGATAGATAACATTGGAGAAGTGAAACCGAGAGCCCCAGAAAGTCATTTTATCTGGTTTGCCTACGGTGGGTTCGCCTCCGCCGGAGAGCTGGTCAAGTAATTTTAGACCCAGCCTCTGGCCCAGTTGCAGCACCAAGCTGTTGACAACGCCAACCGCCCAGGCCGCTGGAGAACTACCCTACAGCGGCAGGCTCGCAGAAGGTAATTTTATCTGCTTGCCGCCACCGTCACTTCCCACAGGAGCGCACTGATTTTGAAGACCCCTGCGCTGGTGGCAGTGAATGGAACTGTTGTCCAAAGTCTTAGCAAGTATTAGGGAAACTCGCGAAACCCTGCACCTCCGACTCACCCGGCGCCGCGATAAACGCGCTTCGGGACTTGCCTTCCTCTCACCGGCCTTGCGTCTGGAATTTAAGACGCATTCCGGACTTGAGTGGGTGTTACCTTTGGAATTACATGGGAGGCCCAAAACCAGTCAATCTTCGGGCTTCTTGCCCTTCATTCATGGAACGGCGGGGAGGCCATCTTGATCGATTCATCTTTCCTAAGCTACTCCGCTGTCTGTCAGATCACTCCGCGCCATTTGGGCGCGGAGCCAAATGACGAATTGCTTGAGCCAAAATGGCTTGAGCCAAAATGGCTACGCTTAAGCTTCCTTAAGCTTATTGGTCACGCTTAAGCTTCCTTAAGCGTGGCTCTCGCTTCTCAATTCATGATGTCCTTAATACTACAATTACTCCGCGTCAAACGGAATCCCCTTAGGGACGTAGCTCCCTTAGGGAAGTAGCTCCCTCAGGGAAGTAGCTCCCTCAGGGAAGTAGCTCCCTCAGGGAAGTAGCTCCCTCAGGGAAGTAGCTCCCTTAGGGACGTCGCTCCCTTGGGGAGATCAGGTGCTGCATTCATGTTGTACTTATACTTACTATGACTCAAATACCGAGCCGATGCTCTTCCAGGCACTCTGGTCTCGCCCCTCTTCGGGGTGAATTCAGTTTAACTTTTGCAAGTTTTAGAGCACAGTAGTGTAAGACAGGGTACTTAATCTATATAGTAATAATGTTGGCATGTGCGAGTTTAGTATTACTATTACGGCTCGTTACGGTTTTAGACTCGAGTTTTAGACTCGTTTTAGAGTACTGTTTTTTGCAGAGATACGAAGCCCGTGCTCCTCCGTGGCGAGCGATTTTTGGAGCAGTTCTCTCTCTTCCCGTACGAGATTCCCGGTTCTCGTCAACAGCTCTTTCCGCTCGCCCGTGGGACCTGCATCCAGGGACCCTTAGTTGTAATATTAGTTAATTCTACTATACTCTACTATACTCTACTATGCGTATTCGAGTGCGTATTCGAGTATTAGAGAGGTTTAATGAAATGAAGGAAAGGTACAATGGTTGCATGAAATTCCATACCACTTGGTCGAGATGAGTGTGATAATTAGATATCATAATACGCACGTGAATTGATAGCATGTAGAACTGTGAAGTAATCAAAGTCTAATACCACTAAGTAATAGTCCCTGGAATCATCTAGCTCTTCAGCCTCTTAAGGCTCTTACCTCTGGCGCCTTCATGGGCCTCATTACTACTATCGCTCGTGGGATCCTTGGCTTTAACGGGCTCTCCAGCGACGCGATGGCCGTCCTGAGAAACGACCTCGCTCTCATCAGGATCATCTGTGTACCTTGAAATCCACACAAATTGTGCCCGATGTGCAGAAATGTATCTTAATCCTCATAAAGCCATAGGGATAGTATGTTCAGTCATTTCCGCCGGTTTCGGATCATCGCGATCTCCTCATCATCATCATCATCATCATCATCAATCTCGGCTCCCACATAAATTTAATCTAGTGACTTGTGATCTGGACTCATAATCTGGTGATTCATGATCTAGACTCTAGTACTTTGGTCTACCTTCAAGTTTCTAGGTCTCAGAGTCAGTGACTCACAGTCAGTGAGTCACTGGTCAGTGTCAGTGTCACGACTCACTGCAGTGCAGTGCACTGTCACTGTGACAGTGCAGTGTGCACTCACAATCGGAATTTTGGAATACTCGCCTCGGTCATTTCTCGCAGCGCGAGCACTGTGCTCTTCGATATTACTCAGCTCGGTGAGCAGCGCCTGGGTGCGCTCGTGCCGAGTCTCGAGATGTTTGGCAAAATTGGTACCTACCGAGGTGGGATCTGCATCCAACGCGACTATTACTATTAGTTAAAAGTTAAACGTTTGTCATTTCGTCCTACACTGCAGTAACTTACTCTACTATGCGTACCCGAGTCAAATAAAAATGAATGAAAATGAATATTATGAAATGGATCAAATGTACAATTTAAATCCACAGCCCTTGTACGCGATTTGTAGTACACTTGGACAAGTATGACGAGGTCAGAATAATTGATAGGCATGTAGAACAATCAATGTAGAACACGTAGAACTTTTAACTAATAGTCCCGGGGCCTAGTCCCTGGTAGTTACAGTACTAGCTCTAAAGGAGGCTAAAATGGCAGCCCCTACTTACCGCCTAAGGCTACCAAGGCTGGCACACGTTCACTGCTGTCAGATGATAGCCGAACGTACTTGCGCATACTCTCCAGGAGGGCCGCCTGGTTTTTCCCATACCATTTGAACTCCGAGGTCGCACCCAAAGTCGCGTACACCGGCCCACCATCGAAAATGGCCCGCTGAATACCTGCATCCCAAATGAAATTATTGAACTTTATTCAAGTATTGCACATTATTGAACTTTGAACTTAAGAATTCACTGATGGCAATTTATCATTATAAACCCTTTATTTATTACGAAAATTTTTTGCACTGTACCCCCCCCCCCGGGGGGGGGGGGGGTCAAAATTTACCCCCCCCCCTCAACTCCAAATCAATCAATCAACTCAAAGCGAAAGCGTAAATGACTGTCAGTCAAAGCATAAGTCGAAGCGTACATACGGTCAAAGCGTAAGCCAAAGCCTAAAGGCTAAATGAATGCGTAAGTCAAGCTTAAGTCAAAGCGTAAATCAGAGCGTTTACGTAAGCCAAAGCCTAAGTCAAAGCGTAAATCAAAGCGTTACTGAGCCAAAGCGTCAGCCAAAGCCAAACTTAAGTCAGAGCGTAAGTCAAAGAGTGAATCAAAGCGTAAGTCAAAGCATAAATCAAAGCCTAAGTCAAAGCTTATAAGTCAAAGCTTATAAGTCAAAGCTTATAAGTCAGAGCTTATAAGCCAAAGCTTATAAGTCAAAGCTCATAGGCCAAACTTAGCTTAAAAGTCAAAGCTTATAAGTCAAAGCTTATGAGTCAAAGCTTATAAGTCAAAGCTTATAAGTCAAAGCTTATGAGTCAAAGCTTATAAGTCAAAGCTTATGAGTCAAAGCTTGGGAGCCAAAGCTCATGAGTCAAAGCTTATAAGCCAAAGCGTATAAGTCAAAGCGCATAAGTCACAGCTTATGAGTCAAAGCTTATAAGGCAAAGCTAAATTTCATCGTCAAAGGCGAGGAAAAGTCAAAGCTAAATGAAAGCCGAAGTTAAGTGGAAGTCGAAGTTAAGTGAAGGTCAAACTTAGGTGCGAGTCGAAATGGATTCAATTTTAAAGTCAAATTCGGCCCATATGAACTAGCGTTGCTTCAAGCTACGTCTGATCATGGCAGCGCCGACTACCTAGTTTATGTACTATCGGAATTTCTCGTTACAGAGAATTTCTGTGTACACTAAATATCAGAAATGCACTTAAAATATCAGAAATGACTAATGACCATGCAGTCGCAACAGTCTGGTACTTACACACAAATACAGTTTAAACAAATTTTCGCGAAGTTACCGTATTAATAACATTCTTATATACGAATTCTTGAACATACTTTCTAAATAATAATTCTTCAGTGCGGGACCTGCGGGACCCGCACGGGTGCCCACTACTCGCGACCCAAGACTAGTAATAGTAAATACCCTCGCGGTCGAGCGGCAGGATCTTGATGGGTCCAGATGTTTTGAAACGTTCGGACTCATCCGTCATGCAGGGTTTCTTGAACACATCGGCCTCATCCGACCCTCCACACGCAGGGACGATCCTTGCCCAGGTACCGTTTGCTACCTCGAACTCGTTACTCGCGTACCCGACGCACTTCTCTGTGTCATTTTTAGTTAAATCTGTTTTAAATTGAGTTAAATCTGTTAAATTATAATATGAACGAATAAAGTTCTCAGAGTAAAAATTGTAAAATGTATTGGTAACTGTATTACCGGATGAGAATCATGAGATCACACATGAACTACCAGAGACCACACTCAAATTAATTTGCCTCTGCAGATGAATGCAATGATTCACATATGCAACAACATGACTCAATAACTCCACACGACAATGGGCCGGCATGGCACGAATGGGTTACAACAACAACAACAAATTTGCCCTTGCGGGTGAGTTACTGTAACTTAAGTTTCTGTTCCCTACCTACAGAATGGGTTTGTCGCCAGCTTACATATAATCGCGCAAATAGGTTTTGCGCAAACTCACATAACATAACATAACATAACATAGCATAGCATAGCGTAGCATAACATAGCATAACATAACATAACATACCATAACGTACCATAACATACCATAGCATGCCATAAATGTAACATGTAACATACTAACATACCATAACATACCAACAGTGTAACATACCATAACATACCATACCATACCATAAGAACAATTCTGTGTCAATGGTATGCGTAACATACATTACCATAACATAAGAACAATTCTGTGTCAATTTTGCCCTTACGTTGCGATTACAACTGGATTATCTAACAAAGGGATCACCGAACGGGCATACTAGCCTCAGACTAGACATAGTTTAAGTAAACCTTCACACATAGTAAATTACAATTTACTGTAAGCTTGACCATCACGCACAGCAAATTACTAGTAACTAATACCTGTCGGAAGTCCAAATTCGTTGGACCACATGAAGGCACCATCGGCGGTCCCGCCGTCACATCCATCGATCGCCGACCAAAGGCGACTGTCAGTTCTCGGGTCCTCGAAGCACCAGTTCCCTTTATATTTGGTGCTGGGGAGTGTTAATATGGAAACTTAAGTTAATAGTCGTTAATTATAGGCATTAGTCTTCGACTTAGTCTTCCCGCTGGGGAGTGTTAATGTGGAAACTTAAGTTAATTTAGTCTTCGACTTAGTCTTCCCGCTGGGGAGTGTCAGCGTGCAAACTTCCTGCTGGCGAGTGTCAAGACGCGGTGATTATACCCTGCCATTCTACATCCATGCTTGGGCGCTCCTCGTCTGATGCACATTTTTGAATCACTAATATTAAGATAATATTAATATCATGCGTCTATCATTAATATCAGTATACACCGTCCATCATTTTAAATAAATACTTGCCCCCAATGATAGCATGTTCCCCGATATTTGATGAGTAGCATGTTCCCAAATAAGTTGCTGAGTTGTGTGCTTTAATGATATTAAACTCCGAGTCATATTAATCTGTCTTGCGCACTCTCAGACGGAATCTAATGCATGAAACTCGAATAGTTTTCCCTTTTGCTATTTTGTGTGTACTCGGGGATCGAAGCCTGGAGGGGAGTCGACCGTGTTTTCCACCGTTTGTGCGCGAGCTGCACAGTATTAATTCAGAGCATAATTGTCAGATTCTCGCTTGCGTAAAGGCTCGTAAAGTACCATTACTGTCCACCATTACTGCCAAAGAGCAATATTTTTTGAGCTTTTTGCTCAGAGAGGTGCGTGAGACCGCACTCAACTTGCTTCGCGTCTCTGTATTGCTGCTAAGAAGGATTAAGAGGTGGGTAGAATATTAAAATGAGGGAAAATATTTTTGGAAATATTTTGTAAATCCTTCGGAGCCTTGATGTAGCGAAGATCTGCGATGCCATGGGAAAAGAGGTTTTGAGGAGGAAATATATTCATGGTATAGAAGCAAGTACCCGAAAAATATTACATCAAATTATGGAAAATATTTTACATCAAATTATTAATACTAAAGTAAATTTAGAGTAATTACATAAATATGGAAAATATAATATCTGTACACCGAGGAAATGTCTTACCCAGGGACGCTTTTCTTACCAGGACTGCGCGTTGTGAAGTGCATAAATATTATGAGCTAGAAGCTGTTAGAGAATGACATTGAGCCAGAAGCTGTTGTTTAATGGCAGTTGAGTGGCAGTTTGTAGTTTTGGAATAATAATTAAATCAGTCAATAATATGAACCCAAAACGCAATATACTAATAGTATATCAAGGATATAATAATACCCTCCATGAGTAGCCGTTGCTTGCGCGCAGCTAACAAGAGCCTGCTTGCTTAGGTACTGATACTCCTCCGGGGGGGCTTCTTCGCTCTGATCTTTGTCGAGGAGGCTCCGGGGATGGGAAATCTCTGATGCCTCGATCTCATTCATCTGCTCCAAAAGCGCGAGGCTCAACCGTTTTTTCGAGCGCTTCTCCGATTGTTTCTCCGAGGGTGTTTCCGACTGTTTCTCCGATTGTGCCGACTGATTTTCCTCATTCTCCGAGTCTGGGGACAGCGTCGACGCAGTCCCTGCGTCCAAGGACAAGAGGCTCGCTGCGTCAAATGTTGCCCCAGTCGCACGCACCCCCGTCAACATTTTCTGCTCATACACGCACTTCCGTATGCTGATCGTAGACACTGCCGCAAAAGCGTAGCAGGAGCGGCAACTTCCTTGCCGCTGGACCGGCATCTTGCACGCGCGTTGGAATATCTCGGTGGTGTCGTAGGCCAATGGTGGGCCATTGCCGCCGATCCAAGCTTCCTCCATCGCACACCGCGTGCCTGCACGGCACTTGCAGCGCTGCGTGGCTTCGTCGTACATCTGATCCTCCGTACAAGGAACACATCGCTGTTTCTTCTCGTCATAATCCGCATTCTGGCCGCAACCGACGGTGTGGCAATTGGTGGCGCGCACTTTGTACAGATCATAACCGGTATTCCAGGCTTGGTCTTTGCACAAATACCTTGACATTGATGCACATTGTGAACGCTGAGAAATTATAATGATATGTTGATGCTGTTCTCTGGTTCGTTGAATGGTGTTCTCTGGTTCGTTGAATCACACAGTGTCATTGAGTCTCTTGTCGTCGCGTATGCGGTTCATTGTAATATTAATAACAACTGACATCCGGACCGTGTATTAATAATACTCAGATATCCAAGCTGAGGCCCCCCCCCCTTAGAGAATAGATAGAAATAATAAGAGTATTTGAGCAGCTACAGCTCGCGATTCATGCGATTTTGAGAGCTTGCCTCTCCCTCAGAGAATAGATAGGAAAAATAAGGCTTTTTGAGCAGCTAGAGCTCGCGATTCATGCGATTTCGAGAGCTCCGATCCACCACATTTGGAGAGTTTCGAGAATCTCCACAATTTTGACAATTTTGGCAATTTTGACAATTTTCTCTGATTTTTCCCAGAATCTCAGAAATCCGGGATCCGACAATTTTGACAATTTTGACAATTTTGACAATTTTGGCAATTTTGACAATTTTGACAATTTTGACAATTTTGACAATTTTGGCAATTTTGACAATTTTGACAATTTTGACAATTTTGACAGTTTTGACAATTTTGGCAATTTTGGCAATTTTGACAGTTTTGACAATTTTCCCGAATTCTTGGGTTTTTTGACTAGAGCCTCTAAGCTCCAAATTTCCCCAAATCGGAATTTTAAAGGCTGTAGTCACTCCAGCTGGTCAACGGGCGCAGACCCACCTGGCACCGCGGTGATGTGGCCCGGGCAAACAACGGCTGCGACCCACCAAAGTTCCCGACCCCCAGCCCCTGTCATGGGACGGCAGCGGATCGCGAGGCGCCCCCAGAGTGGGTGCTTACCCCTTTCTAAACTTTCTTTTTGAATTTTTTTAGATTGAAAGGTAGACTAATATAGATACTGATTTATACTAAAAAAATAAAAAAAATTTTAGTTTTAGTAGTATAGTAGCAGTAGTAGTAGTAGTAGTACGCGCGCGCGCGTAGGCTTTATTGATTAGGAATTTGAACATTGCCAAAATTGCCAAAATTGCCAAAATTGCCAAAATTGTCAAAATTGTCAAAATTGTCAAAATTGTTCAGCTTAGGTTTCGCCGTTGATTCCGATTTTTTTGGAAAAAAAGGGTTCGCGCGCGCGCGTAGACTTCATGGAATTTTGCATGTTTTAGGTTTTTCAGCAGGGGAGACAGCGAGGCCAGGCCAGGCGACCCATCCTCACCTGTTGGTTGTGCTTCAGCTGATTCTCGGCCTGGCTCATGACCCTCAACCATCCAAAATCCTCAAAATCGCTGAACCTCGTGGTTCCATGATGGACCTCGTAGGCTCGCGATTTCTTGATTTTTTGCCAAAAAACTCAACTTTTTGTCCAACTTTTTTTCGAAGCTTCAAACTTCGAAATTTCCAAAATTCATCAATCTGAGTCCGAATCGCGAAGGCTCTCTCCATTTTAAACCTCCAAAAAACAGCAAAATTAATCATTTTCGTCCCTCTTGAAAAAAGGGGATCGTTTTTTTGGAATTTGACCACTTTTTGGAAAAAGTACCGATACTAGTGAGCCCCGAAACCCCATTTACCGGTGGTGGCACATCGAATCCCGATACTAGAGAGGGGGGGCCTCAGCTTGGATAGCTGTCTAATAATATTAATTACTTAATCATCTCGACCTCTATTATGAATAACTCCCGATTGGACTAATGAATAACTCCCATCATCGATGCATTTGTGCCTTGAAATCGATGCACATCAATCACCAATCACAAGAAAGACGGGAAAAATGCGTTCATGCGTTTCTCACAGCCAGCGAGTAGTGATCATACGGGTTCAAATAGTCCTACTCGGCAAGATGCAATGTTTCGTCATATATTATTATATTGCGAATGAGTCTTCTATCAGTGCAGCTTGATTTTCTCGTTGACGGCCCCTAAATACGTTCTACCCACCCCGATCAACAGACTTTCCTAGTGAAATCGATGGACATATTCACGTTGTCATTTACATAGCTCTGATTCTAGTCCTTTGATTCTATGCATTTCTGTATCCTGAAAACCGACACAAATCACGGCCTTTACGTCGTTGGTGTATGCTTACTGGAACTGATATTCCTTTTCATGGTGTCTACTAACACTTTGTACTCGTCGCTTTTGCATGACACGACCCCCCGACAGCTGATCTAAAAATGATCTTCGTTTTCGATTACCTTTGCTGCGTCGCCTCGGCGTAGCACTACCGTCTTATCTACGCGCCTCCCTGATACTAATTTAGTAATTACATATTATTACATATTAATAGCATAATAGCGGGCAGTGATTTAGAAAATATAGTCTTCGTTTTCGATCACGCTTCTGCCGTCCGCTCGACCAGGCAACCACTTTCGCCGAATGCCATTATCGTGGCTCCCACGCCCAGATGACTGGTCCTCCAATGGTACTCACATACCGCCCTAGCACATGCTCTTGCGTCCTTTCCTTGCCCGTGAAATAACTCGAAACCCCTAGGTGTCGGATTGCCTACGTCTTCGCTGCAGACACGATTCCTTGCGATTAGCTCGAACCCAGTCGGCGACACCGGAGGCCGACGATAAACTTCAATCTCGGAGCACTTGTCGCTGCGAACTTTGTACACATCGTAGGACGGTTTCGGCAACGCCTTGTCGCACTGCCACCGGTTCCTCCAAGTATACTCCTTGTAACATTTACCGTCACCGAAGCTAATAACCGTACAGTTCGAGTCCAAGCAGCACTCAACCGCGCATTTCTCAAGACTGCTGTCGGCGTGCGCGACGCGCCATTCTACAGACTCGTTGCACTCGGCCCGCTCGTAAATACGTTCGTATCCCGGTCCTGTGAGCGAGGGTTCTATGCCATTGTTGGCCGGCAATGACACGTGGTAATCAGCGCCTTGGAATTCTTCTGTGGTGTCGTACGCCAATGGTGGGCCATTGCCGCCGGTCCCCGCCGCCTCCACCTTGCAACGCTGCGTGGCTTCGTCGTACACCTGATCCTGCGTACAAGGAACACATCGCTCTTCCTGCTCGTCATAATCCGCATTCTGGCCGCAACCGACGGTGTGGCAATTGGTGGCGCGCACTTTGTACAGATCATAACCGGTATTCCAGGCTTGGTCTTTGCACAAGTACGTTTCTGCGGTCCGCTCGACCAGGCAACCACTTTCGCCGAATGCCATTATCGTTATCGTGGCTCCCACGCCCAGACGACTGGTCCTCCAATGGTACTTGCATACCGCCCTAGCACATGCTCTTGCGTCCTTTCCTTGCCTGTGAAATAACTCGAAATCCCTATGGAAATCCGTTGTACCGGTAGGTGTGCCTACTTCTTCGCTGCAGACACGATTCCTTGCGATTAGCTCGAACCCAGTCGGCGACACCGGAGGCCGACGATAAACTTCAATCTCGGAGCACTTGTCGCTGCGAACTTTGTACACATCGTAGGACGGTTTCGCCCACGCCTTGTCGCACTGCCACCGGTTCCGAGTATACTCCTTGTAACATTTGCCGTTACCGAAGCTAATAACCGTACAGTTCGAGTCCAAGCAGCACGCAACCGCGCATTTCTCAAGACTGCTGTCGGCGTGCGCGACGCGCATTTCTCCAGACTCGTTGCACTCGGCCCGCTCGTAAATACGTTCGTATCCCGGTCCTGTGAGCGAGGGTTCTCTGCCGTTGTTGCCAGGCAATGACACGTGGTAATCGTTACCTTAAAATTCAAAATGATCGAGAATGTAATTCAAGACTGAAGTGAATGAAGTTGAGTTCGTATTAATATTCGCCATGCTAATATCATTGATATCATTGACATCTCGAAATGCTCAACTAATATTAATATGAAAATGACTTCTAGAGATAGCGTATACGAAATCATAAATGAGATACGAAAATGACTTCTAGAATTTCATTAATACAATGCAGAAACGCAATGATTCAGGTCAAGGACCGTCACAGGCCCCATCATTCATATATGGATATGTATGCTCCAGCAATCTTTAGATGCTTAGTACGTTTGTCATTTCGGGTCCACGATGATGGCCAACAATAATAATATTAGACAGATGCCCACGCCTGGACGTGGGCATGTGAGTAATATAACTAATAATATCACCACGATCTCGCTTGTTTAACTTTTGGGGTTATTTAGTTATTACGGTGTGGAATTATACTGCTCAATGTATGCTCCTTCACATTCTCCTCCTGCCCGGCGGCCACCCCGGCATCCACCAGTGAAGATGGCGGATCGGATGATGCTCCACGCGGAATGTACTGGTAGTCAGCCTCGGTGAGCTCGGTGAGTTCCTGCATATGCCTGTGTCAAATGAGGCCCGTGTCAAATGTGGCCCGATGAGGAGTTAGTCCAAATTTGAAACAAATTTCGAAATTGAAAAGCCTAGAAATTTCGAATATCAAATACAAGCCAAAATTCTGAATCTCTCAAACAGAATTCTGAATCTATCAAATTTTGTATGACCTCCAATCTCGAAATAATTTTGTTTCAAATTTTCAGCCAATTCTCTAATTTCTCTCTATCAGGCCCACATCGGAGCCAAAGAGACCCAGCCTCAGATGCCGAATCATAATAATCGTCGTCGGCGACACAGTCCTCATCGTCCAAGGGCACCTCCGAATCCGCGTCGCCGGTCAAATTGCCATTGCTCAGAAGCCTCAGATCGGCGACGCGGATCGTAGTGAACGTGCTGGAAGACTGACTTTTCTTTGAAGTAATGTCAGACATCACGTCAGACGTCACGTCAGACGTCACGTTTGCGCTGTCGCGGCTGTCTCCGGCCTGAGCCAGGCTCTCGGCTTCCGCCGCTTCTGCCGCTTCCTGTAGCTTGGCCTGTATCTTGGCCTGTAGCTCGGCATGCCTGCGTTCCTCCTCCGACACCCACTCGTCATATGGCGTCTCGACATACCTAATAATAGTAATTTAAATTGATTAAGTAGCTTCGTGAGCAGAGTTTCATTTAATAGTCCTTATTAAATTCATCAGCAGTTGAGTCTGCAAATAAATTTAAAGAGTGCTCGTCGGATTCAACAGGATATTAACCGGATAATATTCTCGTCATCATACTAGACATAATATTACTTAATATGCCTTTCCTGCTATTAACGTTTCTCTGAAGTTAATATCCGTAAATTCAACAGCAAATAAATGTAAAGAGTGCTCGTGGAATTCAACAGAATTGTGGTAGAGTGCTCGAGATATGCCTCCGCCGTTTCGTTTCTCATGCGCTCGAGCTGCTGTTCATTCAGCACCTTTTCGCGGGAAGCGCGCTGCCAGCGGGCGATCTTTCGAACCACATCTCGTTCGTGATGGTACTGTCGGCTTCGCAAATGCTCGATCTGGGGATTCAGACATTCGGCTGTGCCCGATCTGGGGAGTCAGACATTTGGATTGATTACATGGAACTACCAGTACGTGGGTTGTATGGGGTTTTGGGTTGTATTAGTATGGGGGTTTAATGATCATCAGTAATCTGATATCACTTGGATTGCGTAGGTGTTACATAAAATATTATTAATATTAGACAGTAAAATACTCCGCATGGCAATAATTTTGATTATTAACTATTATTATAGGCAAGCGCAACGAACGCATCCGCCACCTTGGCCTCAATCTCATCGCTCGATAATAATACGATTGCAATACTCTTCAATAAAATTTGCACTCAGACCAATGCTGAAATAGTAAATAGTAAATAGTATTTACTATTTAATACTGTCTGATCGGTCAATCCAAGGCTTGCAGCTACTAGGATAAATTTGGGATTTGGAATTTTGGGATATTGGGAATTTTGGAAATTTTGGGCTATTTTAGGACGGAAATTGTGTGGAACACAGTGGATACACCACATAGGAGTACACCATATTAATAATAATTAAATCATGATAATAATAATAATAATAATACCTGCGTCCCCGGGTTGTGCCGCCACATGGAGCTGTGCTGTCCGGGGACGCCCTCGTCGCCCAGATCCAAATGGCCTGTCGCAAATTGGGATGCTGAACTACTACTACTACTAGTACTACTACTAGTTCTAGTTCCGGACCTTTTGCACCTTTTCTTGGGCTTTTCGCCAGGACGGTACCGTCTTTCTTGGACTAGTTGAGTACCTTCTTGGACTAGTTGAGACTCAACTTGAGTACCGCACTCATAACGGCATTTCTCGAGGATCGAGCTCTCGATAGCGTCGTCCTGCGCAGCGCAGTTGAGGAACTGTGGAGCAAAATTATTAACAATTTATTAATTCGCAATTGAAGAACTGTGTGGGGCAAAATTATTAATTCGAAGTTGAAGAACTGTGGGACAATTGATTTAAAATTGTGGTGCAAAATTCAAATTGTGGCAAAATCAATTCGGTTTCAAAACGAAACTGGATGGCAAAATTAATTCACAATAGAGTCAGACGAGATGAATGACTCAATAAGATTACACTCTAGCATGAATCAGATTACACTCTAGCATGAATCAGATTTCACTCGAGCATGAATCAGATTTCACTCTAGCAATTGATGCGATTATTATTATCTTTTGACATAGGCAAAAGGCTCAAGAGCGAAATGGATAGGGCAGCCGCCAAATTATAAAATTAATCAATGACAATGTCAATTTAATTGTAAATTACTAATAGTAATATTTATTAAATTGTTATCAAAATGTCAGAGTGTGCGTCCAGCGTGTAGCGTGTCGTCGTGATTTGATGTCAAATCCATACCATCTCCATGAGCAGATTGGTGTAGTCTCGGGTGACACGGTTTGGTGGTTGGATTGAGTGGAGGTTGTGGTCGAGTATATGGTGATTAGCATAGGTTACGATACTGGCCAGTAGGCACAGTCTAACATTCTACACCAACTTTTGCCTACAAAATATTTCACTTACGCTTACAAAATCGACGAAATTCTTAAAACAAACCAATTAATATTATTAATTTATCGTACTTCCCCCTTCTCGACATCTTCCGCGGTGATTGTTTCGCCAATCCCTGGGTTTGCTTTCTTCATTTCGTCGAAGATTTGGGCCAATGTCGAATTCCCCAAAACCTCCTGCGGCTTCGTAACGCAGAACACGTCTGGTTTCCACGTGGAGCTCTGCGCGTCCCGCGACAGTGTCAGACCCAGTACCTGCCATATCATTATGATATCATTATGATGGGCAGGAGCGGGGTAACGGTTTGAGAAAATGATAGATCTATTAATAGTCCTGTACAGTATAGTTTAAAATCTAGTCTAGAATTGAAAGCTTGAAATTTAAACTTGAATCAGAGGCCGAAATCTAATACTATAATGAGAATTGAATCAGAACCACACCTTCGATTTCAGACTCTGCAATCGAAGCCATTGGGGCAATGGACACTCCTCACAACTTCGTACAACAACTCCTCAATTAATATCTACTTCATACAATATTAATAACTCCGTCCAGAAATGATGAAATCTTTTAAATCTTTAGACATAGAACTATAAATATGGACATAGAACTTCTCCATACAATTGAATAGGGGTCCCTCGATGATTCTCCTAAACTTCTCGTAAAGTTCTCGTAAACTTTTCTTAAACCTCCTGTATTAAATTATTTTTTGGGTCAAATTTTCGAAAAGAATTATTTTCGGAAAGCCAAGACCAAGCAAACAAATTTTCGAAATTAGTTTCTAAATTGAAACATTTAAATTAATAATTAGTATACAAACTCGAGCTTGTCGCTTGTGCCACTGCCGGGCCACGTGGCCTGCACGCAAAGCATGTAGTTCTTTACGTCGAACAAAGTCTGCTGCCAGACGGACCCCATCTGCAGATCCCCCTCTGCGAACTCACTGCCCGCCACGTTCGAGAGAGCATCCTTGGCTACCTTAAAGATAATAATATTTTAATCAAAATATTGAAACTTCAATATAACTTCCTAGAAGTCTCAATATCTTGAGACCGGCGGGTGGCCCCCCATATGACACCCCTTCATGATCCATAAAAATTCAAAAATATTTTAGTTAATAGTTATCATGCCATGGTGTGCGTGGAAACCGCCATCGAGATCCCAGTGGTGCTGAGTATTACTCTGTATATTTTGCTTTTATCTTTCTACTTTTCTTTCTATTGGAAATATAAGCCTCCTATTTTAATAGTATCTCTCATTAAAATATTGAAAAATATTTCAAAAACCGAAATATTATTAACTTGAAATATTTAGCGAGGTGATTTGCGAGATGCTTTTTCAGAGAAATAATACTTCCTTGATATCAATGCATAATAATATTAATATCAGGTTGTAGAAGAATTAATACTTCGATTCAGTGCATTTAATATCAGGTTTTAGAAGAAGTATTAATACTTCCTTGAGTTTCTTGTCCCCGGTCTCCTCGAGTTTCTCGTCACTACTCCCGCATTGAAATACATCCTCCCAGCCGTCGGCCGGCGCCAAAGCATCCTCCACTTGCGTGGCAGCATCCTCCACGATTGGCTTGATGGTCTCCTCATTGGCTTGATGGTCTCCTCGATGGTCTCCTTGGTGGTCCGTTGCGATGCGCTGGTGGACGGTGTGGACGCTGGCCGTTTCCGCGCTGGTTTCCGCGCTGCTTTTCGTGGTCTCCGCGCGGAGTGCAGTTGTCCGGGCCGCCTGCTGCAGCGCGGAGTTGGGGCCGCCTGCTGCTGCTGCATGATGACGCCGAATCACACCTGCAGCGTCCTGGGTGACAGAATCAAAGTCCTGGGTGGCGGGATCAACAACATCTCCATCCTCGGTGACGATTTTCGCCTGCTTTTGTTCCTTCGACAGATGGATTCTTGACTTGGCTTGTTGGCCTTCGCCGATGGTATCGGCGATACCTCGATTTTATCGAGTAATATCGATTCAGGCGGTCAGACGATGTCGGACCAATCAATTTGCGACATTTGTCTGCGTCGATATTAAAACTGTTCACCAATGACACCTGATGCGCATCTGGGTGTATTATATTTGAGTTTTCTTGCTCAGAGATGTGAGTGAGACCACACTCAACTTGCTTTTCCTGTGTCGTGTGTATTATGCGCATACAATTTTACGTCGGTGCTACACTGCAGCATTTAGTAATATTTCAGGAGGACATTGTATTATTTTTAATATTATTAATAATAAACGCATCTGGGTGTATTATAATATATACAACATACGATGGTGATGATCAGATGATGATGATTCTACATAAAAGCCTAGAGGGCTACGTGGCGAACAGTGCTACCGTAATGATTGCTGCGCTGGCGCCACCCACAGAGCATGTGATCCTTCGATGATAAAATATGCAGACGATCGATTTAAGATCAAACATGCTGATCCATTCAATAAATTATAATAACATATGCTACTACATTCAATAATAATTATATATAATAATATTATTATTAACAGCATATGCTCACTGGCACTGCCGCTACTGTCCGACACTGGTATGTCACGCTGTAACAACAGCAGGACACTGTCACTGTCCGCTTCTACTTTGATTGCTTCCGACTCCGGGGATTCTGCTTCGACTAGCGACGCGAACGCCTCGTTTTGCTGTCCTAAAAGCACTACCTTAAATTTTAATTATTATCATAATAAACGGTATGGTTTCTTAATTCTGAATTCACATTCAAATCACAATGATCACATTCAGAAGACAGAAATGCATGCTATCACACATACAATTTGTAGTAAATAACGTCTGATAATAATTATATAAGTTTGAGTTTTCAGTTTCTGTTTCAAATTGAAACGGTAAACCTATATCGTTTATGACTAAAGGACTTAGATTACTTTTGTGACTACTAGTCCCAAACGACACGAGTCAACATCCTGCTGTCCTAAAAGCACTACCAGTGCCAAACGACCGAATACCGAACGTGGAGAACCCAACGACATCTTTTGAATTCGTTATGCCGAAAGAGGGAGCTCGAATTATGTCAATTATGATTAAATTTATACAATAGCACCTAACACCCAAATCTTAGTTAATATTATACAACCGAGGACCCTACGATGAACGCCCACCGGCCCCACGATAATCTTCTTTGGCGATATTTTTATTCCACACACGCACCAACACCGCACTTGTCGCGCACAACGTTGTTTACAGTTTTGTAGGAACACTATCATGCATCAAAGCTGATATCATTATCATTATGGTGGAGGTATGTGTTTCTATTAAAAAACTAATATTTTTTTAAAAGAAAGTTCGTGTTTCTTTATTGACCATTTTCGGTGTTCTTGTTGTGTTAATAATACCTGGGTTTCTGGGTGCGCATCGCTCTCTAAAAAAATACTCGATGTTCACTAGTATGAGAGAGCCACACGATGTTGCATGAATCCCTTCGGCATCGGAACCACCGCTGGGCTTGTATGACTTTCAATATGAAACTATTGAATTCTCTGCTGCTGCACCCGCTGTCCCGCTCTCGAGCCTCTGGGCCGCTGCCGCCGGCGAGGTGCGGTGTGTGCAACAGTCTGAGTCGTATTATTAATACCAATATTAGTCTCATTATTGGCAAACATAGCGGCATCACGATGAACACTACTATCCTCCGCACTGCCACCAGGATTACCACTACTATCCCCGACAAACTCGGCACCAGGATCAGCACTGGCGATATCAAGGAGAAGGAAGTCATGTCGCGCATCATACTATTAGATAAATTGGATGTAAGACTAGCCTAGGTGCGAGGGGATCGAATACTACTAGCCGCCCGGAAGCTCAAAGAGTTACAGTAGATCGCCGTTCCCGCCAGCCACGACTCAGGCCTAGCATCGATGTGGTTATTTTGTTTGTTTCACATTAACGTCTGGAAAGTCGAATCGAAGATGTTCAGTTTACGATATTGACAGGTCGAAAGACTCGAAACCTAGAACTTATTGACTACACCTTGTCGATCACGGTTGGTTTGACAAGAGACGATGAGCAGAGTGTGACAGATGCGCAGTCAATTTTGACGAGTTACATCGAGGTCGATTCCATCTTCAAAAACATCAATATGTAAAAAGACAAATATCAATAATATTGTACAAGAGAAAGTCCCGTCTGACACGATAGAAACGACATGTACTCGCTTCACTGCTTGAAGTCTTTAAATTTACGTCGTATATGCCATTTACATGGATTCCTTATATTATTTGATTTACATTGGCATGCTGCCTGATACTGCTGCAGCTCCTGTCATCACAATCCCTCGCCTCCTCCCCCTCACCTACTCCCCACCCCTCTCGCCTCTAAAGCCTGTCGTGTGCCACGCCTGAAACGCTATGTGCTCGTGTCATCGATCAACCTTCTTTTGCTGCGTATGCCATTTACATGTGTTTACACGGATGGACTATCCCGCAGCTCCTGCAATTACCTCCTCCCTCTGAGTCTCACCTACTCCCCACCCCTCTCGCCTCCAACGCTTTCATACCTGCTTCCAGGATTTCGTGAACTGCCCGCACCGCATGCTTATTCCTCACATGCCCCAAAATTCCCTCCAATCGAGACATTCCTTTTTCGAAATTATTGTGCTTTAAATCGTTTTTGAGTAAATCGTAGTCCATATCCTCTTTTGAATTCGAATACGAGTCCAGCTCCTGTTTCGCGATTTCCAATCCTGAGTTCAGGTTATTCAATTCTTGGATTCCAACTTCTCCCCTTTTATTGATGGAACCGAAATTCGCGAGGGACGTTAATTCGGAATCGGGAATAGACTGGGGAGCCCGGGCAAGGCGGGTAGACGTGGGCGGAAGAGGAGAAGAACCTGAAGTTGACGGGGTATTATAATTAGTATCGGTTGCAGAACTTGCGTTACTCGATGTCACACTGCCACCAGAATTACCACTACTCCCGAATATCTGATTTCGCTTCTTCTGATACAATGCATCGTCGATTGCTAACGGCTCGAGTTTTGGCTCCTGCAAGCGCCATTTTCTGTGAACTTCCCTGATGGTTTTCGCATCGCAGTAGGCGCATGATGGAGACGCAGCCATTTTACTCCCTGCAGGTCCTGCACTACTACCTCCTGCGCCCCCATTCTCCCCAGAACTACTCCCACCACCGGTACCCCCGGCATCCCCAGAACCAATCCCCCCCGGCACCCCAAGATAATTTCTTACGCGATCGGCTTGATGTTTGACATTCAGAAGGGATTTGAAGCCGCCTGCACGACCTGCACACGCTCCCGGATCGTGGAAAACATCATGCTTTTTTAAACAATCCATCTGCAGATCGAAAATACTGCAGGTTTCTTCGCTGAACAGATTCGCCTTCTTCTCGCCGACGACTGCGACCGATGCCGGGGTATTCCTGGCAGATGCTTTGCTGAATCTATCTAATAATGCATCCCCGAAAATATCCTTCATTTGACGGCCTTCCATCGAATCAAGTTCACTGGCCTTCAGCTCTTCCCGGCTTCCGCTCCGTATTCGCGTGCTGAACATGTTCCACCTCTGCCACAGCCAGTCGATCAAATCGAGGTTCTTGTCCGTAGTATTCTTCGTACTAACTCGCCCGTCCCGAAATCTCCGTTTCAGCGTGTCATTGAGCGTCGCGGGATAGTCTCTAGTGAAATCGGAAATTTCAGACTCGTCATTGTTGTAGTACGATTTACAGGTTTCCTCTAACTCGTCTAATCGACTCCCTGATCCACTCCCGAGCAGGCCCTCTCTCTTGCCTCGCAGATGGTGCTGTTGTCTGTAGTATTTCGCGGAGTCACTGTTTTCCTCGGGCACCGTCGCCCCAATATACTGACAAGCTTCCTCTGCTTCACCCACTATCTGCACTGTTGCGACCGCTCTGGATTTCGCAGTTAAAAGTGACGCCGACTCCGGTTTTCCTGAAAGACCCGCCAGAAACGCCTTGATTTTACCCGTGCTAGGCCCCAGATCGAATTTTTGGTCGTTGGGGTCTGTTACTACAGTACTACTACTACTACTATCAGCTTCACCCCCTTCCTTCCCAAACCGCTGCCTGGCTATCTGAACCCCTACTTCCTCGACGCAATTTTCCATTCCGCTTTTCTTCAAGGCTTTGAGTTTTTTCAGGGAGAGAAAACGAAGCGCGTCCCATTCCCTTGGGGGCTCGCCGATTTCGGAGAGGAGGCCGACGAGTTCGTCGCGCTTGACCGGCTGCTTCCAGAAAGGGGCTACTTTGTTAAGAGAGTCCTCAACTATTCTGACACGATTATTAACTTGTCCGACAAGGTCATCAACTTGTCCGACCCGCTCCTCCACTTTTCCGACACGTTTACTAATTTGTCCGAAACGCTCACGATTTCGTCCGACACGCTCATCAACTTCTCCGACACGCTTCCCAATTTCCCCAACACGCCCCTCAATTTCTTCCACACGCTCCATGTCAGCAGGCCCCGCTCCCCTCACGTCTTGTGGTTCTCCCATGGTTGACACTGGAGTTCCGTCTTCATCCATGGCGTCTTGTGGGTCTCCTATGAGTGGATTTCCGTGGTTTTCTGACATGGTGGGGTTTCTCTTCTCTAAATTCAATTTCAAATTTAATCGGAGTAATCCTACTACCTAAGTTTACAGTGTCGCGTGTCACCGTGGGGTATCTCTCAAATTTCCTACTATCTAGAAAATTCCTACTTTGCGAATGCCTATATTATAAGATTCAATGCCACGACCTATGGTTTGTTCCGAAAACTCCACTGTAACCAAACCTGATACTTTGATTACAAACAAGATACCACAATCTGAGACTTGCGAATACATTCACTCAAGACAAAATCAAAAAAAAACCAATACACGTGACAAAAAGCGAAGATTTATGAATTGCAGAATTAACAACGTACATAAATCAAGCAGTGTACATTCCACGTCCATTGTCAGACCTGTTTTTCCCGCAGAACCGGCGCTGCCCCTTGGTTTTTCAACAAAAATACCTTATCGGTGATTCGGTCGTCGGGTCGCTCTCCTTTTCACTACAGTACTGTACAATTGTCGAAGCTCTCGAGTCCTGCGACAACTCGCTCAACTTCTCCAGATCAAAATTCGATTTCCCCTTCCTCACCCAGGTCGAGATTCGTATCGATTAGGGTGTTCTTTTTTTCTGAGGACTCACACTCATTCTCCTCCGCCTCCCCATACAAACACCCTCTCACACCTTCATTCAATTCCTTCCTATCCAAGTTTCTTCCAATAAAAATGACCTTATTCCCCCTCTCTTCCCCGTCCTTCCACTTCTCTTCACTCTGCACTCCTTCAAACAGCATATGAATCCCTTGAAATACAAACTTCCAGACACTCCCTCTAACACTCACAACCCCCTTCATCCTGAAAATGTCGACGCCTTTTTCTTTCAGTAAATTTCCAAGCCATGAGTTTAGCTTTTCGAGGTCGCAATCGCCTTTGAGTTCGACGCCGATTGAGGTGATGCTATCGTCGTGTTCATGGGTTTGATTCTCCACATCTCCTAAAAACTCTTCGTCGAGGTCGAGTACCTTTTATGTTTGGAAATTCGCGGACTAGTGAGTACGATTTAGAATCTTTAGATCATCAATTTCGTTTAATTCTTTCAGTTTTGTCCGTTTAATATCTGAACTGAGCTCTAGCCCTGTAGCTTACTCTATCCAGGTAAAACACCCTCCTATCGATAAAACTTAGTTTTAAAAATTAGTTTACCCTATCCAACTCAAACGCCCTCATATCGATCAAATCCGCGGTCTCAATCCCTTCAAACTTGCAACACTGCTCAATCTTCGCAAAGCGATTTACTTCCCTCAAATCCCTAATAATCGACAATCTCTCCAATCCACTGACGAGATCGATTTTGTTGAGAAGGAGTTTGTCAGCGAAAGCGATTTGTTCATGGCACTCGTTTTCGACGCCGGCGGGTTTGTCTTCTAATAGATGTTGCATCACGTGGGCGGCGTCGACTACCGTTACCTTGGGATTGGAGTGGGTGTTGCATGACGTGGGGGGGCGTCGACTACCGTTACCTAATGTAAGTGAGAGAAATTATGGATGTAATACTTATCTGCTAATATCTGAAACGTGTAATAACAATCACATTCAATCTAAAGCTCAGTTCTGAGTTCAGAGTTCTGATCAGATTCGACTAATATCTCCATTCCTAGCCTACAATCCCATCCAACCGAAAGTTCAGCTGAATTTCGGAGTCCACAAAGAAAGTTTGGGCAACCGGAGCCGGATCTGCCAGACCCGTGGTCTCAATCAAAACACCATCCAGTAATTTTCCCTGCTTTCTGGTGGTCTTCAGCATATTTTTGAGTCCTTCGATCAGGTCCCCGCGAACGGTGCAGCAAATACCTTGGAATTGATAAGGGAACTTCGCTGGGGAGTGTCACTGTGAAGCACTGGAGAATACCTCAAAACGTTCACACTTAAACGATCGGAATCATCGGATTCCGATTCGGATTAATAATAATTATAACATTAACTCGTTCTACTCCTTTCAAGTTCCACCTTACACCCATTATTCATCTCGATGATGCACTCCTTGCCCAGATCTTCTTTCCCGACTATTAAGCTATCATCAATCCCAATTTCGCCAAACTCATTTTCAATCACAGCGATCTTTTTATTCGGATTCTTCTCTCGTAAAATCTTATTCAAAAGTGTCGTTTTTCCGGATCCAAGAAAGCCAGTGATTATCGTCACGGGAATTTTGCCGTCATCGTCGATAGAGATGTTGACAGTATTGTTATCGGTGGTCGTTTTCTTCGCCACGCTGCTAGAATCGGCAGGATTATTTTCTGTTTTCTTCCCCCCAGCTCCGCCATTGCCGCCATTGTCCGCATTACGGTTATTTTCCTTATCATCATTATCTCCCTTCTCCACTGTCAAAACCTTCTCCGATTTCTTCTCCACCACATTCGTCATTTGACTCGTTTTAGAAGAGGTATTCCTCCTTTTTGCTCCGAATTCCTGGCTTGAGATAGATTTCAACCGATCCAATACGAAAAGCTCGAATTTCTTGAAATCAAAAAGTTTCGGGCCAGAATCGGATTTTGAAGAAGCGCCGTTCTCCAATTTCATCTGAACTTTCCCGCATTTAGGTTCGTCGCAGTGGTGATCAGAGGAATCTTCCTGATTTGAATCATTTGATGGACCACTATTATTCGCAGTTAATCCCCCCAGCGTCCTCCCCAACGCCATAATACTCAAAGCTGCATGATACTCGCCCTTCGCCCTTTTCCTCGCTCCGAGACTCTCGAATATCCCTGCTCGCATTATGTATAATTGAATAAGCTCCTTTTGCACGATATTTACAAACTGTTGCGCAATTTTCCTATTCTTCTCTTGGTCGTGCGTGATTTTCAGTTCCAGCAAAACCCGGAACATGGGAAGCAATTGCCGGTTGATGAACGACAGAGGATCTGAAATTAGCAGGTTTTTCTCCCATGTGTCAGAACCGAGGGGGCGGAATTTCTGCATATTGTTTTTATTCCCACTATTTTCATTATCTGCATCACCAGAGTCCCCAGTTCCCGCTGCAGCTGAGTTTGTGATTTCCTGTACTGCTTCTGATAGTGATAAACACATCTCCTGCGTGTCCTTCATAGCTCGATTATCTTTTTCCTTCTGTTGTGCGAACATCCCCAAAATATCATCCACACTCACGAATTTCCCCAAATTCCCTGCCTGGAGACCATTGTTAGAGCCTTTACTGCCGGATGGCCTTCGGCCCCATTCATTTTTCTCGTCGACACGAACATTGTCATTGACAGTGCCACTGTTGGCAGCGTTAACATTGCTAGTAGCATCGGCTTCGTCGTCAATGTCGTCCACGAGGAGCTTCGGTCTGTTTCCGCTTTTTGAGGGTGATTTCTTGGATGGTATATCTGATTCTTTCTCCCCAGAATCTTTCCCATCTTTCGCCCCACCATCTTTTCCCCCGCCATCTTTCCCCCCACCATTCCCACTGACCCTTCCCCTCGGTTGAAATTTCGGAACAACTTCCTTTTTGGTGAAGAAATAAGAGTTTTCCCATGCTGCGAACGATTTATTCACTTCAGTCATAGCGTCGAACCATCTTTGGGCATTGACATGCTGCTCACATTCCAGAAAATGGTCCTTCCAGGAATCCGGTTTGGAGTCCGCGGCGTTTGCGGGGTCTTGTGCGGGGGCGAGGGCGGTCATTTTGGGAAGGAAATGTGATACTTAATACTTAATACTTGATCAAATCTCGGGGTTCAATGATATTGACTCCTTGTTGAGTCGCTTAGTTTGAGAAGATTGGGGTATTAATGTTTGTGATGACTGCGGAAGCTATAATAACACTCAGTTTGTAGGAATCATATGTATGCCAGCAACACTCATTCTGACGGCGTTGGTCAATCTGATCAACCTTTTCGCTTCCTCTTTTACTTCGAAAAAACGAATCGCATCGTCTGCCCACAACCGGGGCGAGCCGGAGTCCATTATAATTTATTTAGTATGAATCTGATTGTATGACCGGCGGATCACCATGAATGAAGAAAATATGCATAGTGTACAAGCGCTAAATGCGTATGAGCAGGCACTAACGGCAGCACCTCACCTGGTCCTACACAGGTGGTAATAAATACTTCGATAACATCACGAACATGTAATATGTGCTGCGGTCAAACTCGTTATCGACGTTATTCGTGTCTGTCACAGCAGCCACTGTCCGACTCTGTCGCGACTTGTATTTTTACTTGTATGATTTGTATGTTTTTCCGTTTTTCCAATCATGAATGAGAATCAAAGCATCGGTAAATATGTTTTTGTGTAGTATCCACATGTTTCTATGCAATGTGCATATGTCTCTAATGGCATATGTCTTTATGCATATGTCTCTATGCATGCGTCTCTATGCGTTCAGCCTCCGTGATTTAGAGTGCTTGCGTACTTTTTGTTTCAAGCACTAACACTTTGCGGACATCGCCTCACTCAAATTGTGCTACCGCACCGTACTTCACATTCCATTTGAAAAAATGTTAGTGACGGCAACATTGCCACAGCCTACTGCCGGTCAACGCCATTATCGAGACTAGTGCATTCTATTCATTTTTCACTTCTGGACTTTCTACGCTTGTTCCGGCCCGATCAGTATGATATATCCCCCTCACATCCTTCACCCCAAGATATGTGACATCATCACTTCCTGAGTGAAATGCCGCATCAGTCTGCTACTCTGCTTCTCCTTTAAGTTTCTCTTAATTCACAAGTCAAGTCGGGATGAACAACTGAAGTTCAGCCCTAACTGGGAGTTCAACCCTGCTGAAATTGAAATTCAGTCTGCTCATTCCTTCTTCTTCGCCCTGGGGCTTTTCCCCTTAGGGGTGCTTGACCGCGGACTTCTCTCCTTCCTTTCTAGGACCGGGCTCTTAGAATTCGATCTCGGACTCTTTCCTCGCGGGCTTTTACCTCTCTTAGTGGGACTGGACCCGCCCTTTACCTGTGTCAAATGTGGGCAAAACTTGGATGGAATTTTATTTCGAAATAACAAGTACCGTTTCAACTTCAGAACCTTACAAATGGTTCCTTAGAAATTTCAAAAATACGAACTGCACACGACCAGATCTCAAACTACACATGGTCAGATCTATCAAATTCGTAATTAATAGCTCCCCACATTGAATTCCGAAATTCCCACCCACAATTTTTTAGAATTAAGTAGCGCATAATGATTTTCTTGACATCGCCCCCATCGGAGCCACCGTTACTTTCTTCTTCTTTGCCGGAGAACTGTCGTCAACCGGTGAATTCGTCCGGCTTCCCAACCTCACCTCCATATCATGCGTTACGGAGATCATATCAAATGGCTCCTTGAGAGGAGCCAAAAACGGAATCTTCAGGCAGTCGCACACTTTGTTGATGGTTTCTCTCGCGAAGAGGAGGATGGTGGTTAGTTGGAAGACGCAGAGGATGATGCTGGGGTATTTTTACAGTTTTGAAAGATCGTGAGGAAGCGGAAGACCCGACGCACAGGACGGCGCTGGAGGTTTAACTTTTGTGGGGTGTGTGAGAAATTGGATTGCATGAGGTTAAACTCGATCATCAGACTCAGTAACTTACTCAGTAGATGCTGAATGAAATCGATCCTCTGGTACGAAATCGGTTCGAGAAATCTTCAGAATGATAATATTAATCACTATCCGCATAATTATTGGCTAGCCTTAACATTCCCTTCTTACAGCGCCTGCTTATGCGACAGCAGCCCATCAGCATCACTGTCGTTTTTCTTGAACGGATACCGGTATAATCCATCAACTCCCGCCGGTGCCGTCACAATGTTAAAGAACGCGACCAAACAATAAACCGTTAATGGAAGCGTCGTCTTATGCAGAATCGGGAAGTTTATCGTGCACAAACCGGCGCAGATGTTTCTCAGGGAGATGTAGACGAGGTGCAATCCCGAGACTGCGTGGACGAGCTCCATGCACCCGGGAGCCTCGGTTCGAATCCCCGACCAATGGGAGAGGAACCAAAATTGAATCGAATACGTGTACCACGGAACCAGGGTCAGGAGAGGGTGGCCGCCGATACCTGGTTGTGATGTATATTTTGGACAGAGGGATGTGAGGAGGATTACTAGGACTAGATGTTTAGCATTAGCTGTCTCGGATTGGATGTGACATGTAGTTGTGGTACATGGAAATAGTGATCTATGTCACGTGGAGTTAATGTCTTAGAGGCCTACTCTTGGCATTCAAAAATTATCTGTTCTGGAGAATCTGGATTCCGAATTCTCACCCATCTGACAATTGAATACACTACAGTTCGTGCCAGCAGCCATTCCTCATAATCTTCCTAAAATTAATCATTTAATAAATTGCCGTACCTCTATCATCCTTCATCGTTTTCACAAACTGCTGGATTATTTGCGGGCCGGCAATCACGAAAGTCGCGCAGTACATAACGTCCTTGACATCATACACAACCGTTTGGAGCGCACTCGGCAGGGCGACCCATTGCGACACCGGTTCCCAGAGGAGGCTCTTGTAGGGGGTTGCGAGCAGCAGGATATATGCGAGGCCCATATATTGAGCTTCAGTGACGCCGGCGTGCATGAGTTCACCTTTAGGGAATTGGTGAATGCAATTGATGTCGACGATGAAATCGTATTCAAATTTTCCCCCAAGAACTTTGTGGCGTGTACTATGAGTTGTTAATAGAGATACCATTAGATTCTCTTCTCACAAGTATGATAGTGCGACATGTCGACTTTCTTCTCACCCGTATGATAATGCGTCCACTGCGCATACCAAAACAACGAATGCGGGAAATACCAGGCGAATGAAGCCCCTAAGGAGGCGTTGGACTCCATCCGATGTTGTTCTCGCATCAAAAACGTGAACGTCATCCCCTGGAAAAAGAAGGCGCACGCGTCGCAACCGTGGTCGAAGAGGGCGCCTGAGGTGTGGGAAATGTGGGGAAATAGGTGGGAGAATAGGGTGGTAAAATACGTGGAAACCAAATATTGAAGAGAAAGCTGGGCAGAAATCAGATTTAGTCTCAGATGTGACAGATCTGTGAAATCAGTGTAACGACGACGTGCTTCTATATAATTGACACTTACCTAATGGAGTGCTCTGTTTTGTGTTCCTCGCATGTTTGCCGTCCATTGCGTCGAACGTGCTATAAATCCAAAAGGTAAAGCATACGTAGATGTACAGCAGGGGCCTGGGGACGAGGCGATCTCATCATGAAATTTACAAAGAACCTGAGATTTACAACGAAAGTGTCATAATTATTATGTGCACGAGAAAGATGAACTATCCGATTCCGGTAAATTTACATCTCACTGAATAACTCATCTTGAAGTCGTTCCCATGTACTCCTTACTTCGGTATCCACTCTGGTATCATCCAGTCGTAGTACATCATCCCTGCTACAATTGTTCCTGTCGACATCGCTAGAAATCCAATCAGCGTTACCATGTTGGGGGATATCTGGGGAGGACATGAAACACATCCAATTAGAGTTACCATGTATCATGTATGATGTTGGGGGATATCTGAGGAAGGGGGAAATGACATAGTGACGAACCTTTGAAACAAGCTCCAAATATTCTGATTCAGTCTAAGATAACCCGAAATGCGATTTAAACTGACGATTCTCAACAGTATTAATTGGACTAAAATGAACCTGACAATAATTTCTCACCACACTTGCTCCTGCGATCCAAATACTGTATACGGATCATTACGATTCTCTTACCCATCTCGGCACCATAGCAGCGCCGGCAAGCCACATTGGGTTTAGTACGTTGTCTAGAGGGGTATAGCCGCCGCCATGGTATTTGTACTTCAGGAGATTAGCGACACCCTCGTCTGTAACGAGCGGCCCTGCGAGAGAAAAACCCATCTTTGAAATTCTGAAATTCGAGCTTACACGGCTATCGAATGTAATATTTAGGTGCGTGTAGTCTCTTAAAGAGATCCGTGTTATATAGTCCGGTCCCAGTCTATTCCACCAACCAGTTACCCTCCAGTATTAACAACCCCTGCGCACTTTGGGTGAGAAAATGACGATTGATGTCAATATGAATCCCTATCGAAAATATATCGCACAAAGAGCGGCCGGAGGGAAAAAATCGTATACTAAAAAGCTCAAACAAAATTCAAACAATAACTTCATCACTTCCGATACAATCAAATTTGAACAACAAGTAATAGTTACAGTATGGTAGAATTGCATACGATTACTAACAAGCACACCCCAGCACACAGTCAAGTGTCCCTTCGCAGTCCCCAGTGTTCGGCGTTCTGTGTTTAGTCTTTTCCCCGTCCTTTCCCCACAGATATGAAGTTCAAGTGTACGTTGGAAAATTATGGCGGCTGAAAGAGCAACATTATGTTTTTACGTGTTTGAGCCACCAGATAGGAGCGTCTGAGGACTCAGTCTTCTCAGAAGACTAAGCCTATGGTACAAATTGATGCGTATACGGTATCCCCCAAGTCTGTGTATCCCTCAAGTATGTCACCGTATCTGAGACACCCGAGCAGCGGTACCAGCGGCATAAAGCGATGAGGTCCCCTGTGAAGATTCCATTGTACCTAAACCGGGGAACCCAGAGCCGTTTTTTCTTTTTCACAGCAGCAGAGCCGATCAATAGTCTGATGTCATACTACAGCGGACGTTAAAGGGGCAGTATGCACTTGAATAGTACTAAAGCAGCACTACTAAGTACTGCTTTCTACCAGAAGGTAGCACTACTAAGTAATGCTTTCAATTAATTAGGGATTCTTTTTCAGGTTTTGAGGAAAAGCACGATTGGCATCTAGTATTGCTCTAATATCTAGTGCTGTTTTTCTCGATCGGATCCATTAAATTTCAGTTTCTCTTCCATCCTTTTCTCATCCAACTATCCTCCTCCTCGCCGGGCTTTTCCCACCCGAACTAGCTATTTTCGCCATTGCGCTTTTGGAATTCGACCTCGGACTTTTAGATTTCCCGCCGCTTTTCGGGCTCTTCCCAGGGCTCTTCCCACCACTCTTGGGACTCTTTCCCCTGCCAGGGCTCTTTCCTCTGGACTTTTTTGGACTAGTGCTCGCATTCGATTTCGTCGCGCCTTTCTTCTTCCGCGGAGGGGATTCGTCCACCGGCGAGTTTTCCCGGCTCAACCGTACCTCCATATCGTGCGTCACAGAAATCATATCAAACGGCTTCTTCAAAGGAGCTAGAAACGGAATATCCAAACAGTCGCACACCTTGGAGATCGTCTCGATCGCAAAAGCAGCGATCGTGCAGGCTTGCCAGAAGCAGAGGGCGAGGCTGGAGTTTTTTTTTGGTTCACTGATGATGAATGTGCTGGACTTGCCAGATCTGAGATTATGCTATACCTCCAATCGACTTTTCATTAACGAGACTTCACAAAGTAATTTACTTAATAGTCAGATTCAACTCCATTTCATAATCTAGCTCTTCTTCAACTCCTCACAGCGCCTGCTTGTGGGAGACTATCCCATCCAAATCGTCGTCATTTTTCTTGAAGGGCCATCTGTATAGCTGATTGGTGCCAGCCGGCGCTGTAAGCTGGGTCACCAACGCGACGATGCAGTAAATCGTGAGCGGAAGCGTAGCATGATGCATCACTGGGAACTGAACAGAGCATAGGCCGGCCCAAATCGCCCTCAGGGCGATGTAAACCAGTTGCAACCCCCCGGCTAGGAAGTATAATTCCATGCACCCTGGGGCGAAGCGGATGCCACCGAAATGCGCCATAAACCAGAACTGAATCGAGTAGACGTACCACGCAGAAAGGGTAGCCAGTGGGCTGCCGCGGTCGCCTGGGGGAGGAGGGTGGGAGTCATAATGATATTGTAGTTATACACGGTTGCCTGGGGGAGAAAGTTGGGAGTCATATGTAACTGTCGTTGGGAGTCGTACTGTAGTTGTGAATCGCACTACGGTTGTGAGTCAGACTCGTGCATGGCTTTTTTTACGTCCTATCCTCTTCCTATAACCAAGTAATCATCTTATTCACTTTACGGCTCACCCTTACTATTCCTCATCCTCCTCTCCTCTATCAAATTTCCCTCACTCTTGTTATTCCTCATAGTCCTTTTGAACTCCTCTATCATCGACGGAATCGCGATAAACAGCGTTATGCACACTATAACATCCTTCACATCAAAAAAAATATTCTCTAAGCCGAACGGGAGCGCTACCCACCGCGAAAGCGGTTCCCATATGATGTTTTTGTAGGGGGTGGCGAGTAAGAGGATCCCGGCTAGGAGTCCGAACTGTGCCTCGGTGATTCCGGCGGTGGTGAGTTCGCCTGAGGGGGATGTTGGTGAGGTAATACAAGATAGGGGTGAGCTTACTGTAACTTTTCGAAATTTGACCCACGGGGTTTATGATACGGGAGTAGGATTCCCTCCCCAAATAGGAATGCAAATGTTCCCTCTGAGCCAACTGAACAATGAACCATTGAACAGTATTAAAACTCCTCTTCGCCTCCTCACCTGTATGATAATGCCCCCACTGGGCAAACCACCATGTGCTATGGGAGAAATACATTGCTACAGGACAGCCCAGTGAAGCGTTCGAGTCGTGTCGGTGAATTTCGCGCATTAGTAGGAAAAATGACGACCCTTGAAACAGGAAGGTAACTGCATCGCAGCCGTGGTCGAAGAGGGCGCCTGTTTTTTTTTGGGGGGACAAAAATCACTCTCAGCTGCCTAGTTCGTGTGCAATACGTGTTTGAATGAGTAAGGCATTATGAATGAGTAGTCTAAGTAGTTATTATAATGCAACGAATCCATCCCCTGCTGCTCCCCTTACCCAACGGCGTGCTCTGCTTCGTATTCCGTGCGTGTTTTCCGTCCATGGCATCCATCGTCGAATAAAAGAAGAACGTGAAGCAGATGTAGCAGTAGATGAGGGGCCTGGGAAAGGAAAATTGTAGATGTAGATGAGAGATCTGTGGAGCAGATGTAAATGTTGATGAGAGGCCTAAGGAAGGAGAAATTGGAGAAACGCACTTTAGTATTACATCTCCTTATTCCAGTATCCACTTAATAGGTATCATGTAATCACAGACTTCACAGTTATAGAGCATGTTGTTATTGCTTACTCCGGTATCCACTTCGGCATCATGTAATCGTAGTAGAGCATCGCCGATAGGATGGTCCCTGACGTCATCGACAGGAATCCGAGGAGCGTTACCATGTTGGGGGAGATCTGAGGGGGATATCTGAGATTTCGAACATGTTACATGATGTACGAAAATCCGAAATCATTCTTTCATTGAGTTTTTTGTTACCATAATTTTCTCACCCATCTCGCCACCATGCTCGCTCCCTCGATCCACAGTGACATGTGACATTCTCATTGGATATATCTCACCCATCTCGGCACCATGCTCGCACCCTTGATCCACATTGGGTTTAGCAACTTGTCGAGAGCTGTGTATTCCCCGCTGTGAAATTTATACTTCAAAAGGCCGGCCACGGCCTCGTCCGTGACGAGGCCGCCGTGCGGGGAGAAGCCCATCGTGAGCGGAATTTGGATAGGGGTCTTATTTCGGTTGGATGAACGGATTTGGGATAAAGCTCTTCTTTCGGAGAGATCTTGATTTGTGCTAAAACTTACAAGATTTGTTAATAAGACATTTTCCCAAATAAATCTACTCAGTGTCATGAAGATTCATGAACTCAGTACTTAAATTCATACTGCAACTTTCGAAACCCCTCACTACTACTCCAAAATATTAAATTATATGCAACAAAATCGAACAACCTAGTTACCATACTGTTAGCACACCACTCAATTCAGCAACCAAAAAACATTTGATTTGACCATCGACAACATCTACAGCGAAAGTGCTTCCTATCAAAACGTTACCATGAAAAAAACGGAAGAAAAAGCAGTCTGAAGTTCCTATTCGGTTTGTGAAACGTATGTGAGGCAGCATCAGTGTCGAGGCTTCCCAACACCGATACTCCAGTTAGCTTGACTCATAGTAAGGTATTAGTTATTACGGATAATAATGCTTGAAGAAGTATGTTGACAATGATAAGTAATGCGATTGAAACCTTACATTTATTACTAGCGTTAGATCAGTGCGTTCGCATTTGACTTAATAACTCAGACTGTAAAGAAAGATTTTTTCGTTGGCAGTTTCAAATCCATATGCTCTGAGTCTTCTGAATGATATTATCGGATTCCAATCTCCCCTCGCGTGACCCACTTGGTCCCACCTGATCTTGTGGTCCCACCAGCAACATCAAACTGACAAATAAACCAAAAGTGTACAGGAACGAGTAGACAATCGTGATTATAATGAGTATGCCGAATTTAAACACAAAACTCGTTAGCCCCCAAAGCATACACAGGCCACATGCCATTGTTGTCACCGAAGCAGCCACGATCGTCCCTCCGATCGCCGTCAGTCCATACCGCATGCGCAGCTCCCGGGACTGGAGCCCAACGGAAGCCCCTTCCTGTATGCAATGCGTCAGATGCAGCGCGTAGTCCACCGATAAGCCGACGACCACAGCAAAACCAGTGCATTCGATGCAGCCTGGGGGAGGGGTTTGCAACTTGAACTTTGTTGAAAGGAGTTCGCGAAACCCGTGCATCATGATGCGATGCAGCCTGCGGGAAGAGGGGGTTTGTGACAAGCCGATTAGGGAGTGTAATGCGGTTCGAAGAATTATATTGGCTAATTTGGCTATAAGAATAGACTCGAATTACTCCTTCAATGCCCTACGCAATAATAAATCCGCCGCAAATAGAATAATAGTCGTGTATCCACATTAATATATAGCTACATAATAGATATATTCAAACTTACCCAGTTCCCACGTCATCGCCCAGCGAAAAAACCCTGCGATGCTGAAGACAACTGCGCAAATGGTGACCAGGCTTATTACGGCGATCGTGAGATTCCGCGAGGATAGCAGCAGGATAATGAACATTAAAGCAACTGATAGCACCCCGGAATGGAGGACGGTCAGCACCGTTTGTGTTTCGAATTCAGTTACTAAAAATGCCCAGTCGATGTCTGAAGAGATTAAAGGATTGGAGAGGAGAGCCTGACAACCTGAGCTTCCTGGGATCGCTTCCTCAATGCGGCCCATCCATGAATGAGAAGTGTAAACCCCGGAATCTGCCGCACCAGTGTAGTCTGGGCCTGTCCATTTCTCCACATAAGGGCGCCGATATTTGTAAGGGTTGGCGAATTCCAGCAGTAAGCTCGAGCGAAACCCGATCTGGAGGTAGCGCAGTTTTCCGTCGATGAAACCGATGTAATTGGCCCAAGTTCGTGCGGAATCAGGTGCAGATGAAGCACTTTCAGACTCCGACTCGGATACTCGCGTTTGGCTCTCAATAGGCTCCCTTCGAAAATTCTTGAGTTTCTGCAGGAAAACTGTCTTGGTTGGAAATGCTAACTTGAACTTCTCCCGCGCGCTAATGTCGTCGGGCGCGGACTCGAGATATGCTGACTCAGCAGCTGCAGTGCTCGGAGTGCTGTCCGAGAAGTCAAACATCCTGTTAAATCTCGAGCCCGTCGAAAATTTGAAGCTGGATTGGTACTTCGGATTCTTTAATGAGTTTGAGTCGTTCCATTGATTAGTCAGCACCCCGTATTTAACCAGAAACTCCCGCGGTGCGCACTCCATCGACCCCGAAAGCATGGCTCTACTACCGGGAACCGCACACGACTTCGCGATTTCTGCGTCCCCGTTCAAATCGCGGAATGGATCTTCTTCGCTGTTTCTACTATTCGTCGCAGAAAAACTGGAATCCTTGCAATCCACCAGCTCAACGAACGTGCACACATCCGCGAGGTAGCGCATGGCGTCGTAGGAATAGACCGTGTCTTCGAAATCAGTAGGGCTTAAATTTTCGGAACCTTTAAACGATACGCTTCCTCTATTTTCCTCAGGGTTAAAAGGCACGAAGTTTGATGGTCGTGTCAGCTCGTCCACACCAAAAGTGATTCGGAAGAAAGCGAATTTGTAGTCGTCTGTTGAGAACCCAAAATCCTCAACCAGCCGGCTCCAGAACCGGTACGACATGTGTTCCTGGCGGTTGGGGAAGTGCGATCCACGAAAAATGTCGAAGGAGCCCTCTGTCGGCGGCGCCAGCTGCAGCGTGTGATAGAGCCCGTGACCGCTAATCACTAAGAATAAGAGGGCAAGCAGGAGGGGGAGGAGGAGAATTGAACGGTGTGTGGGAGGAGGATTGCGGGATGATGGCACGGTGCTGGCTGGGGTGTTGGTATATTGATTGCTATATTGATTGCTAACCTGTAACGGACTGTCTGTCACCGTCTCGGTTTTGGTGGTGTTTTTTTTGGTCTCAATCTCGATGTTTGTGTCGTCATCTGTTCTGGTTGGGGAAGGCCGAGCCCTCAGAGTGTTGTCAGGACTTGGCTGCTTATTTTTTTTCCCTGAGAGTGATGACGAGGTCGTAGGCGATGGAGCCGGTGAAACCCCGGGTGCAGAATCCGAGCAAACTGGAGATTCAGAACCCCAATGCACTGGGATATGCACTGGGATCACTGTGGCGACTGGTTCGTCGCTCGTAGCAGCTCCGATCGCATCGCCATTGCTAGCCACATAACCAGCAGCTTCGCCCGACTCACGTGGAATCTCATCACCAACACTACTCTGATTATCGGAGGACCACTGCGAATCCAGTTTTTTGCTGCGTGCAAGAGCGGGACTGCTGACAGCGGGATAAATTCGTTTATCATCGTTCTTTCCGATCTTAACACTATAAACATCTGCTCCTTTCCGATTTGCATCCCTGCTGCTTTCTGACACGAACGGATTTCTGAACGGAAAAGAATAGCGAACCAGCAGCCTGTAGTACGCCAACAGCCAACGCTCGACCACGCCGGGCGTGACGCACTTCCCGATCCAAAACTTGGACCTCTCGTCACCTCCCATGAAGTGCACCTCGTATGCTGAGATGACCGCTGGGAAGAGCAGTAAAGTGAAAATATAATTGATCCCAATCACCAAGGCAGTGTAGACGCCCAGCGAAGCAATTTGCATGACATGCGAGGCAGTCAGGGTAAGAAACCCGATTCCCGTCGTCGCTGACGTCTTAAATACAGCTGCAAATGTGCGCCTGTACGCAAACTGAAGCCGCAGGAGCCGGAGAGCCTGCGAATCCGACTCATCGCCGCTCCGTATCGTCCTCCTTGCCTCACGCCAACTATCGACGAAGACGAACTCGTTGTCCACTCCAATCCCGAACGCCAGAAACATCGCACACAGGTTTAGGCTGCCGAAATATTGGTACCCAAAGATTTTCTTATAGACCAGAATCCCGATTATCAGCGCCATCATGGTTTGAAATAGGCTGCAGAACGTGACAAACACGGAGGACGTATGCCACGACATAAACAGGAACATGGTGATTCCCGCAAATATCAGAAGAAAACAGTCGGCCCAAACCATCCGTGCCCATTCAAACGTCATCGTAGATTCGGACCAAAATTGGATTTCAACATCGGGGTTCTGCGGGTCCGCCCACGTGTGCAGGAAAGGTGAATCAAGCTCGCTGTAGTTGATGGAGGACACTTGCCTGGAAGAGAGTTTGTCGGAGGGTTCGCCGGCTTTCCTTGCAGACCCGTCTTCAGAAGTATCACTATGTGCATCATACACAATTTCTCGCACCCCATTATTCACAAAGTGCCGAAACATCGGCGCAAGTGCCTGCTGTAGATGGTCGACGTAGATTGCATTTTGCTCTGGAATTCTGTCTTCGGCGTTTGAAAAGCCCTGCAACGGCGCCCCACCAGCAATGAACGAACGGGTGTAGGTCGTGGAACCTGTTACCGCACCTGTATTACTATCACTGTCTGTCCATCCCTTCTGCAAAAAATAGCTGGCCCAAGCACGAAGATGCGACTTAGCTGGGTCCGGATTCAAGGCAGCAGCGTAAAGGAGTGCCCGTGCCTGCGCGACCATCGTGGAATCGAGGAGCGGGCAATCGTGCTTGTGATTCCGCCCGTAGAAAATTTCACTGACTAGGCCGTCGCCAGAAAGACACGAGCGAGGATCCGAATGACTAGTAGTATCTGCTTCAGCATTTTCCGCATTACCACTTCCCATATTACTATCTGCACTGCTCCCCAACCGACAATACGAGCCATAGTTCGGTGCTTTAACAATAAATCGTTCAGCCCGGCACATGCTTTGCACGTTCTTCGGAGTGAAAATATCCTGCGTCGCAAGAGCGCGACTGCCGTATTTATCAGCACTACCTGTTCCGCCCGCTGTGCTAGGGAAACTTCGGTCCCAGTTCTCCCTTCCTCCCGAGCCGGGCGCCCAGAAAAACCGCATCGTGATTGACGCCCACGGATGCAAATCTTTTTGATGCGAAGGCATGTCTGGTTTGGCGGTTTCTGAAACCGTTTCAGCGACTGCCGACGCTGCCGTTGCCACGGTTGCGTCACTTGCGTGTACAGTGTTAGTATCACTTTCACCATTTCCCGAGTCATCGTCGCACAAATTCATCGCCTGTACTACCGCAAAATCGTCGCGAACGATGCGAAGTAGGCGCGGTGCAAAATCACCCACCTCACCGGATTCAGTCATGATGCGGTCGACGGAATACATCAAAACACACAGCAGCAGTATATTGCAGAGATGAACTCCGAGTAAAACAAACCACGGCCGCGCTAGGGATAACTCCAGATGCTTATCGGCGAGGGCCTTCGGAAGTTCACTCGCTTTCTTGAACCAACACTGCAGACAGTGCAGAACTTGCGGAGGGGAGTTTGTTGTGCCATTACTGCCACCAGCGCCACTCGGTGTTGTCATTGTTGTCACCGCTGTGTCGCTAGTATCGCTACTATCGCTGGATGTATTATAATTCATTGTATTCCCATATTTCTCTGGATTACTGGAGGTTGGAACGCTCTTCAGCACACTCTCGCGTGCTTCCTGCATCCGTCTGCTCATGCAGCGCTCTATCATTTCCCTTTCGACGATCTCGACCTCCGGCGGCCTTCTGGAAAGTGAAAACAGTGGCAACACTGAAAACCAAGCATTCTCAGCCCACACTGCGTCCCTGCCTGCGTCCCTGCGGGACTTGGAATCACGGGAACTTCGGGATTCCGGGGACTTGGATTCATCCCCCGGAGGGCCCGGATCACGGTGAACAGTGTGAACACCACTTTGTCGCAGCTGCATCTTCGTGACGTTTGCTTTGGCAAATGGCAAATGCTAAACAAGCTATGTCTTTTTGCGCACTCTGAAGATAACAATGATATAAATATTGACACTTCGTTACATAATATTTTGCGATCGCTGAATGAGACTAGTTCTGCATTGGCGCGCACCAACCAACAAAAAACCAGAACCAACCATATCGGAATCCGCGATATTGACGGTAATTATTAACCAACAAAACTCTTGATGATCCAGCATTGAGATGATTCAAAAATTACACTCAACGTATGTTCAATCAAAAACGACAGTGTACAATGACAATGTCGCGGCCCGGGCAGAGTTTTTCTTTTAGACTCAGTTCACTATGCAGTCTGCGCCTGGCCTACACACTTCCGAGGTAGTACATTTCGTACCGGATGTATACTACCATTAATGCTATGATTCATTAACTATTCAAATTTTTTATTGTAATATTCCTCGTCATTCGTCGAGTCACTCGACAATCGGCTCTTCGATAATCGACTTTTCGAGCCCCGCCTCTTCGATAATCCGATCGAGTCAATCGACTCTTGTCTTGCTTCTGAATCATCAGATGACATCTCTTCGTTCTCGTAATGTCTGAGTCTTATGTGAATCTGCTGATTCCGCTCGTCTTCTCTCGCGTTCAATTTTCTTCATCTGCAGCCACAGAATGCGCGATAAAGACAGCACGCCGAACACCGCCCAACAGAAGAGGACGGTCATCTGTGGTGGGGAAAATGATTGTTTGGACATCAGCTGTCATCAGCCCAGGCTGGGCCTGGGCAGAAAGGATTGTTTCAGTCCACCATATCACAACATAATATCATACTTAATTAAGTAAATTTCCTCAATATTTTCTCCTCCTACTCCAGCCCTCATTTTTTCCTGCTCATCGAGTTTTGTGCTGCTCCATGCCGCCGCTGCGCTTTGTGCGAGGCCCGGGACGAGGACGCCGGCCGAAAAACCCAGAACGCCAAATGCGAACTGTGCGAAGCCAGAAGCCAGGCTCTTACCTCAAGAATCATATTAAGAATCATATTAATCATGAGCTTCATGACATGATGACAGCGGTTTGATCCGAAACTCCTGCAATGACGTGCCTAATATATGACGTGCCTGATATATGACGTGCCTACTATATTCGTCACGTGCAGAAAAGCATCGTAAGTTTAACGTTCCAATTCGGATAATATATATCATTGACTGATTGTACATGGTCATCTTGAGTGAGTTCTGTGAGCTTCGGATCATGATCATCATCATCTGGTGACATAAGTGACATCACTGACATCTGGTCATCTCGCATATTAATGATTCAAGGCTTTGGATTACTCCCGGCGGGAACCACGTCTAGCATTATTCCCATGCTCCCTGGGACAAGGCTGCCTCCAAAAGCGAGGAGCAGCCAGCAGAGAACCATAATGCCCGCGAACTGGCCTATGGCGTCGGTGAAGACTGGGATCCACGCTATGTTTGTACAAATCGCGACTTAATTACAGTCTTAAATCATGATCCGAAATACACGAATTCCCTTTAACATGATACACGTCTTGTCACATTAATAATCCTCTTCAAATATAGTCTACTTTGTACAAACATAGCGTGGATCCCAGTTCATACCTATGGCGTCGCCACCCTGCAGGACCGACGCGCTGATACCACAGGCTAGGGCACAGATGCCGGCGCACCAGTGAATTTTCAACGTTTTCACACGCTGGGAAAGGCCTTCGAAACCACCTGCAGTGTCATGTCAGTGAGAGAGTAATATTAGGAGTATGACACATTCTAACAATAATGCGTAGGGCTATATGAACAGTATATAGGGCAATGATTAATATGTAGAGCTAATGTTAGCAGGGTGATTGAATCAAATTGGCATTTTGATGATTTTGCCGCATCCTCCCCACTTCCGGTATCATTATTTCGCCAAGTCTGAAGTTAAAATAATATTAGCAATCCTTAAAGTTAATGTCCATCTATATCCTTAAAGTTGTCCATCTATAGACTAATAGTAATTAATTCGAGTGAGATACAATTTTAAAGTGTTGATAATGCTGCAGCTATTAGTGTGAAATACTGATTATTAAGACGGTCTTTCAGGACTATTTGTAATTAATACCAATCTTGTCAACCAGCATTCCCCCGCACACAACTCCCACGGTGGGGCCCGTCGCAGCCACGACCGCGAACGAAGTCACAACTAAAGCGCGGAAATCCTCAGCGCTCCAGTCCGACGGGTGAAAGCAGACCAGAAGATACCTTATTAAGGTTTACCACAATACCATTTTAATACCATAATATCATAATATTAGCGAGTATGAAATCTGAAACTCCTGCAAAGTGCGAAACACTCATATTCCAGAGCTACATCGTAATGTGGCAACCTGGTATACACCGTAATGATGTTCTATAGTACTATACATCGATACATCATATTATGTAGTCACGTTCTGTACTTAATAGATGACAGACGTTAGTAGTTCTACGTTTCTGTTTCGGATCTGGAATCGTCTGGATCATGATTGGTGAGTCGCATCGTAGGTATCTTAGGTTTTCTCCTACTTGGTGAACCAATACTGCACGCCAGAGACGACAAAGAATATCACGGAGAGCCACAGCACCGCGCCTAGGTACACCGAGTTGCGGGTCAGTCCTCGGAGCTCGCCGGTGATGCTGACACTGCTGACAGTTACATGACTCACATTGCCACAGTCGTTGGACTCGCTGCTGGGAAGCCTGAGACCATCATCATTGACATCATTACTAGAATCGGATTCGATATCGAGCTCCTTTTCCGCGGTGGTCCCGGAGCGCACTGCCGGGCCTGCCGGCGGCTGACTCTGTCTCGCATTGTTCGACTTCGTTTTAATATCCTGGTCTCTGCTCACTGCCGTGCTGACAGTACATTCGCTAGTGCTATCCGCTACGACGAGCTCAGCGAGCTGCTTCTGTGTGCCGATATTACTTTGTTCGGTACTGACCCAGAGTTCGACAGAGGGTGCGATTTCCGCCATTGAATTTGCTTTCGATTTTACAGGACTACTGGTCGTATTGGCACTATTATTAGCACTATTATTCGTCGCATTAGTGACAGTGTTGGTAGCAGTCGCAGAAATGTTTCTCGGAACATCGACGTAGCGGACAGGCTTGGAAGCGAACCAGAGAATTAAAACGGCCAGAGCGAAACACTGGATTGAGAGCGCCCATCGCCAGGATAAGGCGAATCTGA
>Ga0099798_10018_pt1 | contig 43003 bp, 49 predicted proteins | sample Uncmet_Sort29A_1_FD_89870 | JGI IMG/M metagenome (GOLD analysis project Ga0099798, IMG submission 89870) | Marine eukaryotic communities from CALCOFI LINE 67, Pacific Ocean - CN13ID_Sort29A_1 | ecosystem: Environmental > Aquatic > Marine > Oceanic | place: Pacific Ocean: Monterey Bay | collected...
AACGAAACATTATTGCTCCGAAATAATTATGATTTTTTTGCCCGGAAAATGGGAGTAAACGGAGCATAGGAATCCGAGGCTCGGAACAAGAGGAGAGACTCGGGGATCGCGATCGCCGAGTCGCGAAGATGGCGCGGCCTTCGCAACAAGCGAAGTCGATATTCCCGGAGGCCCCGCTGATTCAGTATGGGACCAATCCTACGATATTGTCCGTCGCCTTTGCGGGGCCCTACGTCATCGCATGCTCGGTCGGCCGGTACTGACGATCGTGATGATTCAGTCGGCTCCCAATTAAGCCATAAATTTTGTGACCACGGCCCGTCGCATGTCATAAATGTTCGTTCTGGTCGACTCGTATTACTATAATGGAGATCGAAATATAGTCGATCTTTTTCGTCTTCCCAGATTGCGACCTCCAAACTACCCCCCCGGCACCAGAACTCAGCGGACCGCCAAATTTTCATTTGACGACAGGGGTTGCGGGGAGAATTTATTATCTAAATAAAGGTCTCTCTGCCTATACAATATCGTGGCGGAGGAGGCCGAGTATTTACCGCTCCCCGATGGAGTGTATACGGCGAAAATCGTCGCGGCGAATGCGCTGAAAAAACTCATAGCCTTCGTTTCCAGTGGCGTCAGTCCAAGTCTGTATATAGTAGTTTTACAATGTCAACACTATAATTTTCTTCATTGATCCCTTTGATGCTGCTGCGACTTCGCATCCCTCGTTGGACAACCCCGAAGAAGAAAAAGTACACAACTGTGTTTCATTCCCCAAACAGAACATACCACATATTCTTCTTCACATCGTTCAATATTAGCATGCAAAAGGTACCTCTACGAGGACAAGAAACTAAAGCTGACCATTCCGAACATATGTCAACTGGAAATGGCAGACATTCAGTTTTCGGCCTGCGGAACGCGCCTGTACACGCTCACAGGAGGAATGTATTTGACCTAGTTGTCAGAGATGTTTGGCGTCAATGATGCACTGTGCGTATTAGGGCATTTGTCAGAAAAAAAACCGATGCCATTAGGAGTGGGGCCGAAGTTGCAGGAAGCACACTCTCGTGCAATTCAATTGGTAGAGGAAGAAAAGAAGGTTTTGTTTGACACAAAAACGGAAAAAAAGAGCTGGACAAATCCGTGGTCATTTTTTTTTAATTTGTGAAATTTTATAACAAAAATTAAATAAACGAATTTAATAAAAAAAAAATTATCAAAATAAATATTTGTCAATCTCCATTATACTAGACCAGAACGAAACATTATTGCTCCGTAAGAATTATGATTTTTTTGCCCGAAAATGACCACGGATTTGTCCAGCTCGAAAAAAATGACACAAAAAGGAGCACCAAGTTCCAGATCTATAACACGTCGGATGGTTCAGTTCTCCCCGGGTGCGACAACATTGAGCCAGGGAAGTTGGAGAACATCTTTGTGAGCCCCCTCGACAAAAATACAATCTTCCTGACGAACAGTACGCGCAGAATGGTGCATCTAATTGATGTGAAGCGGAGCTTCCAGAGTAGTCTGCATCTCGACCCCGGGGCAAATAATTGTCAAATTTCTAAAACGAATATTTTTCTGAGTGCAAGGTTCGACTTCCAACGTGAGACAGCGAAGAGGATGTGTTAGATATTCACTGTAGGTTCGTGCACATGTATTATATTTTTCGATCTCCATTATACTAGCCCAGAACAAAACATTATTGCTCCTTAAAGAATTACGAATTATTTGTCCCGGAGAGATGCAACTTACAGCTTCCAGAAGTACATTGTCAACGTCTACGACAATTGCGTGCCCTCGGAGTCCTCAGAGGACTTCATCAACCCATTAGAGGCCTACACATGGACGCCTAAAGTGCGTGCATCTCTCCGGGGCAAATAACTCATAATTCTTACGGAGCAATAATGTTTCGTTCTGGTCTAGTATAATGGAGATCCAAAAATATTCATTTGAGAAATTTCACAATTAATTGCTCCGGAGAGATGCATTTACGACGCCTAAAGGGGAATTCATCATTAGCACCAAAACGCACATCTTCATCATATCAAGCGAGAATGGCCAGGTCCTCCTCAGCTGCAAATGTACTGTCTCATTCTTTTCTTCCGGGCAAAAAATCATAATTATTTCGGAGCAATAATGTTTCGTTTTCTGGTCTAGTATAATGGAGATCGAAACTCCGGGTATGCCATTTCCCCAGGTCAATTGTAATATCGCAATTCCTATACGAAGCATTTGGGGTTTTGTCCTGTTTGATAATGTCAATGATGGAGGTGGGTGCGATTATGTCGCTCACATGCCATGTAAGCCGGGGGGCGGGGTGTCAAAAGCTGACGTTTTGTTGGACTCGATGCAGATGCGATTCAGAAAGAAAAAAGCTTTCCTTCCCCCCGACACCGACGGCCCTGCGGCAGAATTGCTAGACACCTACATAACAAACATGACGTTTACGAAAATGCACCTAGTGGCCACTCACAAGAATGAGGAGGGAACGGAGTTTTGCGTGCAGTGGTTATACGACCAGGAGGTTTACTCACAATCCTATTTGTCAGTGCATTTAGGTTCCTGTTTGGGAATTAATACGCTGGTGTAGCCGAACTGGCAGAAGAATGAAGACGCGATAGACTAGTTTACGCATTGTGACAGGTGGACACCTTTGATGACCCAAGCGAAACGTTCCGGCCGCACAAGATCAAGATTTTCCACAACAAAACTGGGTCGATGACGGGGTTGGTCGCGAACCCGGTCTATTCTCATGCCGTCTATACAACGAGCACGGGGGCGCTCGGCGGTATAGAACTCGAGACGGAAAAGGATATCGAGGAAATCAACAGGTGTTTTTCTTTTTGGTCTTTCTTCTTGTTTGGTTCATTCCCCCCCCCCCTCTTTCTTGTTCCACTCACCTCGGCAGATGGCCGGCGATGAATTCCATAATTGTAGTTCGAAAAAAGGCAACTCGAAGAGGATGTCATCAAAGTCGAAAAGCATCATTTCCATCATTTCGACATTGGATGGTGCCACCTCAAGTTCGTCACGGCCTGTTGTTTTGTCGATGTATAATCATATCATATGCATGTTTCGGGTTATTTTTTCACAATTCTTACGGAGCACGGAAAACTAGTGTGTCTCAGTCCAACAGCGGTGTCCCACACTGTTGGTGGTCTTTTCTTGAATCTCTTGAGATTAGTGGAAGCACGTATCGCGAAAAACAAAAATCGGATCTTCAGGATGCAGAAGGCAATGCAACCCTTGTATCAGCCGATGAAAGCGGAACTATGCAGCTATTTACGCCATCGACGAAGGCGGCCAGGCTCATGGATTTTCCCTCACCGATACAGTATCAGCGACCGTGTTTTGACATTTAATTTTGGGTGTGTTGACTCGAGTTGTGGAATTTAAGTAGTGTTCTAGCTGTTTTTTTTTGGTGGGGCACAAGCTTTTTTTTGTTGAGGTTTTTTCTTTTCCAAAACGAAAAGAAGACAAAAAGACATATCGTCCCCCTTGGCGCGGCTCAAGTGGTCGTAGCAACCGAATCGGGCGCGATTCGCGTTGTAGATACGGCCAATTCCGAGACTCTACAAGCAGAGCGCGTATCCGATAATGGTTTCGCGGGCATATCTGCGAAAGCAATAGGACCTTCAGGTGTCTACCTACACACGTCAAACTGTCAACACTTTGAGCTGCCCGTCAAATGTCCGAAGAAGAAGCGAATCTTTGTTTCATAAGTTTCCCGGTAAGAATTTCCCCCCGTCAGAATCATGAATTATTTGCTCGAAACTATCCCGAAACTCCCCCAATTGACCCGATCCGTAGTCATTTCTCAAACAGAGTCGTTGATCGCCGCTGCCCTCCACAACGAGAGCGTGGCGCTGCTAAAGTTCAGCAACGGGAAATTGTTGATGCTTGGTTATGTCTGGTTAAACGCCAAACGAGAAGTGGTCGCAGAAGCCGACGACGAGGTGCCACGAGTAGGTACAGTAGACTGTAGCAGTAGTAGTATCACGACTGTCGTTCAATCAATAGTAATACCGAATTATTTTCTCAATCAGGAACTAGTTGTGGGATTTGTGAACTGTGACAGAATCGAAAAATGAAACGATTTTTTTTTTCCCGAAAAAAAATACGTTTACACCAGCAATCGCCGGGGTGGAGGTGGCCGCGAAATCCCAGTCGGTTCTGGTTATAGGGAGCATTGGCGACGCACATTGTTTCTGGAAAATCCACGGCCTCGAGAAGCTTCTAACACTAACGGAGGCAGAGCGGGATGACATCACGCAGGTGTTGTTCCTGTTTTCATCACTGACTTGAAATCTTCTTCATTAATACTCCAGTTCCTAACTTCGTTGTCTTGGCTGCAATTCCGAATCTGGTACATGCCACGCAGCGCACCCTCCCCAGTGGGGCCGGTCGGCGATCGCACTCAGACTGGGGACGAAACAGTGTCATGCACTTTGACAGCCTGGTGAAAAAATAAAAATTAACGAAGGACGTGACGCTACCGGCGTGCAAAGCCTTGGAGTCGAGGCCAGTCTGCATCTGCAGCTCTCCCGCAGGCGTTCACGTCGGATTTGCGACGGGTGAAATCAAATTCTATAATGGCACTGCTGAGGAGGTAAGTACATTGTAACTGGGCAAAAAAATATAGAAAAATATTTAACCAATATTTTTCGATCTCCATTACGTTAGACCAGAACGAAACATTGTTGCTCCGTAAGAATTATGAATTATTTGCCCAGTGAAAATGTGAGCACGATGAGCAGCATGTCTACCCAAAACGGGAATCAGATCCCGCGTTTCCAATTACGAATATCCGCGCGCGTGGAAAAATGCTCATGTTCAGCGCGACGGACGGGGCGGTGAGAGGTAAGCACATTTTAACGGGGCAAAAGAATATTTAATGAATATTTTTGGATCTCCATTATACTAGAACAGAACGAAACATTATTGCGACCCCGTAAGAATTATGAATTATTTGCCCAGTTACAATGTGCACAGCGGTGAGGGTGTTGCAACAAGGTCCTCCAGTCTTTTCGTCTCCCCCGATGATCAGTGAATAGAAGCTGTTGTTTTTGTGAAATGTGTACATAGATGATATCTGATAATATCTGTTCTTTCCTGCCCAACATCTCATGAAGTTTCCCCATCCCAGGTCTTCCGCAATGCCGCCCCCCAAAACATCAAAATATCGGAAAAAGTATAAACAATTCACACTTCGAAGGGTCGGTCGAAAAAGGTCACGCCGAACGCGCCTACTACCTCGCTGACCCATACGGTGCCCACATTTTAACTGGGCAAATAATCCATAATTCTTACGGAGCAATAATGTTTCGTTCTGGTCTAACATAATGGAGATTGAAAAATATTTATTAAATATTTTTTTGAATTTAATATTTTTTTGCTCAGTTAAAATGTGCTTACACCCATACGACGGCGGCGTCTGGTGCTTAGACCTGGGGCGGCCGAAGGGCGATGATTATCCTGGAATTGCATCCTGCAATGCCGAGGTGACGATGTTCTCCACGGCCAGTCGCGCCTCGTCATCGCAGGCGGGCGCGCCCGTTCCCTCCGCGCGGCCAGTGATCCACGGAAGCTCACGGTGTCAATTTTGGCCAGATGCGGGTGTCAAGGATTCCGACATAACGCTCTGGTCCGCGGAGGAGTCAGCGCGTCTGGCGCAGGAAGCATCAGCGGCGGCAGACGTTGAGAAGCGCGCGGCGCACGAAAGGGAGGTGCAGCACCTCCGGGACGCGCTCGGGGCGAGTATTATGAGTGGAGTCTAAACACTGGTCATTTTCAGGCAAAAAAATCATAATTCTTACGGGGTCGCAATAATGTTTCGTTCTGGTCTAGTATAATGGAGGTCGAAAAATATTTATTTTAATATTTAATATTTTTTTTTTAATTTTTATTAATTTGTTTGTTCAATTTTCAATATTAAATTTTTCAAATTTGAAAAAAAAGACCACTGTTTTGGACCACTCAGTATTATAATACGAGTAGCACTAGTCACGCACGCGGCACTACCTATCTGATCAGGGTTTTTTTCTCTACTACTGTCTCTAAAATCATAATATTTCTCATACCCGATCTCCATTATCCTAGACCAGAACGAAACATTATTGCTCCGAAATAATTATGATTTTTTTGCCCGGAAATCTAAGATCCGTGATAACGGAGACACGAAACAACAGAACTGTCCTCGTTGTCCGACCGACTGAAGACGTTTCTGAGCGCGAATGACGAGTGCCCGAACCTGGAGAAACTTGACAGGGGCGAGTTTTGCATCGACATGGCCCAGCGCGACGTGTTGGTCGCCGCGGCGGACAAGGAGTGCGAGGGCATACGGGCGCAGGTTGCGAAGGAAAATCTGGCCAGAGAGCTGGTGAAAGAACGTCTGGTAAAAGAGTTCTGGGAGCCGATGGCGCAGCCAGGGGCGCAGATTGCATCCCTAAAATATGAGTATAGGTCGATTCCCGGGGTATATAATTGTCAAATTTTAGATATTTCTATTTTTCGATCTCCATCATACTAGACCAGAACGAAACATTATTGCTCCGCAAGAAATATGAATTATTTACCCCGGGAATCGACGCGCACAAAATATGACGAGGTGGTGGCGAATTACCCCGTGCGCGTCACCCCGAAGGAGGAGGAAATCACAAACAAACAAATAGCGCAGTTTCGCGAAATTGAGAACCTTGAAAGGGAATGGAACACGGATCCAGATCACCCGCTGGATGCCGATCTGTTAGTAGATTTCGAGTGCGGCTTGTGTAACAGTGCTCTCATTTTCGGGGGTAAAAAAATCATAATTCTGATCACGGGGTCGCAATAATGTTTCGTTCTGGTCTAGTATAATGGAGATTGACAAATATTTATTATGATACTTTTTTATGAACTGCTAGTTTACGGGGTCGCACTAATGACAATGTTCGTTCTCCTTAGTGACATTATGGAGATCCAAAAAAATGAGCACTGTTTTGGCCCACTCTAGATTTCAAGAAGTTTGCGGGAGCGGATGAGAACTATATCATCAATTATTATTGGGAAGCGCTGACGGTCAAGAAAAAAAATGCGGAGGATGAGGGCGGTGGGGCTGTCTGTTTTTTTAACTGATCTTTATGTCGTTTCTGGTGATAGCGTCTCCTCCTTTTCGACCCCGCAGCCGCTAGTGTGTGATAACAATGGGGGTGGGTTTATAATGTTAATTTTGTGTATAGTATTTCAATTTTTGTGTCGCGCAGGTTGTTTTTATACTGTTACCTTCTGTGACACAGCAGGTTTCACCACTGCGCGAGTCTTAGATGGATAGATAGATACATTTGGATAGAAAAACAGATTTCCCAAAGAACACATTTCCCAAAAATCAAAAAAAAAAAAAAAGACGCAGCAGCAGACAAGAAGAAAAAAGAGAAGTCTGAGGAAGACAAGCACCTAGAGGAGGTGAAGTCTTTGCTGTACACCCCATTTGAGCTGACGACGAACATGCGGCGGAAGATGCAGATCACCATGCTGCAGCGGCTGACGGACGCTCTGCAAAAGAAGTTCAACGTGTCCTTCGCGAAAGGGCAGACGGACAAGGAGGACGCCATCAACAATATCAAGGCAAAGACGAAGCGCATACTAGAGTAGGTAATTCATGGGGGGGGCATCAAAAAAAATGAATAAATAAAATATGTAAAAAAAAAAAAATCATGGGGGGCCCCGCCCCCCCTCCCCCCATGAATTACCTACTCAAGCGGATACGGGACATTTTTGCCGAATTGGGGATGGAGGAGGTCGTCGAAGACCCGAAGCTGAAGGGATCCGAAGTGCCGGAGTCTGTCCTCAAAGTGGAGGACGCGGAAGTGACCGCCGAAAAATATGTCTCGAGTGGAGTCTAAACACTGGACCTATTTTCGGGCAAATAATTTATAATTCTTACGCAGCAGTAATGTTTCGTTAACTTCTGGTCTAACATAATAGAGATCGAAAAATATTAATTCAAATAAATATTTTTTAATTTTTATTTATTTATTTAATTTTGATTATAATTTTTTTAAAATTTCAAAAAACAGCCCAGTGTTTAGACTCCACTCTATGTCTCGCCGGAAGAGGCCGCGCGCATCGCCGCGGAAAAGGCCGCCGAGGAGGAGCGGATACGAAACGCCGGCAAGAACGACGCCGGGGTCCGCGCCATCAAAGACATGATGGGCGGCACTCTGAAGACGAAGAAGGATTTGACGCCTTTAGAAAAGACTGTGGAGCGGGAACCATGGATGTATATTTTCTTCTAATCACAGTAGTGTTGTACTGGCTGATCCTACATACTAGCGACCGCGAAGGAGGAGAACGAGAGAACTGGGGGGGGGGGGAGACCAAGAGAACAGACTGATGAACACGCAGCGGAACTACACTATACACAATTTTATGCACTGCAATCTTTCGCAATATTAATACTCATAAAAATAGTTCCCGGAACCAACCGGGGGTGGTAATACGGTGATACCAATCCGCATTCGAATGTAAATCCCCCCCCCACGCACTTAGCCAGAAAACACCAAAAAAGGGACGAAGTGGACCCCGAGGAGTTCTCGGAGCTGCAGGTCGAGATGTACGCTGAATATCAGGCCAAATGCGAGGCACTCTCCCTGGAACAGGAGAAATATCGCGAGAAACTCCATGACGAATTGACAAAACTGAAACAGGACGTGGAAACTATCAAGCAAAAATTCGAGAAGGAAATACTCAGTATTCATTAATCGATAATTCGCGAATTTGTACGGCTGCGGAGTTCCGCCAACTGCGGGGTCAGTCAGAATATTTCTCATACCCGATCTCCATCATCCTAGACCAGAACGAAACATTATTGCTCCGAAATAATTATGATTTTTTTGCCCGGAAAATGGGATTGAAGCGCGGTCGATCCCGCAGACGGTACCGACCCCATGCTGTCGAACAATGCGAATGGCAAGCGCACCAAACTGTGGAATGATAGAAACTATGACCCCTGGGTCATGTTTTCTACCATTCCAGGGGCCGCCGCCGCCGCCGCATGCCATCTAAACCTCCCTCGGGACCCCGCCCGCGCACAGCGCCGGCGTTTCAATTTCAAAGGCGAAGGCGGCGTGAAGTCGCAAAGAGCGCCAGCGGCCCGGTCCGCACAACGAGCGCGCAAAAGAGGCGCGCACATTGTGGCGCCAAACGGACGTAAATTCTCAGTGTTTCTTTCCCAAGTTGTTGGAAAACAAAAAAATCAACAGACGGATTGACATTCGGGCGGCTGACCACAGACATGGGTAAGTGCATCTCTCCGGAGCAATTAATTGTGATATTTCAGAAATTAATATTATTCGATCTCCATTATACTAGACCAGAACGAAACATTATTGCTCCGTGAGAATTATGAAGCATTTGCCCCGGAGAGATGCAGGCACACAGACATGGAGATTTCATGCCAAGAGATCTACTCCATTCGACTGTATTTACCACCTATCGACTGTTTTGTTGCGTCCGGTCCGTGCACAACTGCACACCGCGAATCTGGCAAATTGCACACCAAATTTGATTCATGTGTTTGATGATTTGTTCATGCCATGGGTTGTGCATTTTTCAGAGCTGAGACGGAACACAGCGAACCCCGCCTCATGACATCGAATCATGATGCACAAAAACTGCCCCCCTACCTCGTACAAAAATTAGGTATCTCTCCGTGCTGCAGGCAATTGAGGATAATGCCATCCGAGACAACATAGTGCAGGAGCTAGAGAGCGGCATGTTGAGTAGGTAATTCATGGGGGGAGCACTAAAAAAATATATACATATAAAAAAAAAAAAAAAACATCATGGGGGGCCCCGCTCCCCCCATGAATAATACCTACTCTAGCGACATGGCGCAGGTTGTGGAAACGGAATCTGCCCTCGCGGATTACAACAACACCGTCGCGAAACACGACGCCACGTTGGAACAACTTCAAAAACGTGAGAAGGAACACTCCCAGCAGTTCCGGGCGCATTTCCCGAACCTGGAGCACGACGCCGTGGCTTGTTTACAGAAGCTATTCCGACAGAAGCCGCCGCAGGGTCGGGATCAGGCTCCGAAGAAATCGCCGCCGCAACCGCTGCCAGCGCTTTGTCGCAGGAGTGGAGTCTAAACAGTGGTTATTTTCGGGTAAAGTTTCAAACATAATCTTAATACGGAGCATTAATGTTCGTTCTCCATTACCAGATAATGGAGATCGAACAAAAATTACCATTGTTTTGGCCCACTCCTTTGTCGAGAAAACGTCAATCCCTACGTTGGCACGCGAAAAGAGCGGGACGAAGACTATTCGAAGACAAACATGGAAATGCTGCACGTGCCCACCGACATCCAAATCCCCAACGTCGCCCTGGACTACGACCACGACTGCCCGCTGGAAACGATCGACCGAGGCAGTTGGGACACCATGATCCGGCTGAAGCGTAAGCACATTTTAACTGAGCAAAAAAGAAATATTTAATGAATATTTTTCAATCTCCATCATACTAGACCAGAACGAAACATTATTGCGACCCCGTGATCAGAATTATGAATTATTTGCCCAGTTAAAAAATGTGGGCACGGCTGAAGCGCGACAAGCTGCAGATGGAGGCGCAGATCCAGGTCCAGTCCGGCGTGCGGGACGTGGTGAAGCAGCTGCAGGCGCAGTATCAGCGAGAAGTGGAGGAGGCTCGCGCCGGCTACGCGAAGGGCATTGAGGATTTGCGAAATCACCTCACCATGATGGAGAATGAGTTGTGGGACTATGAAATTCTGATTAAGCTAAAGCAGGGGCAGGTGGAAGTGCCAGAGGCGGCGGTCGTCACGGACTTTTCGGACGCCGTCGTGTTTTCGGAAAATGTCATCAAAAAGCGCAACGACAGGATTAACGTTCTTGGCGATGAAAAAGTCCAGATACTCCACACTATAAAAGAGTTCCGCAAGAAGATAAATCTATTGGTAGTTCCATGTTCCCGTTTTCAATTATTAGTAGTCAGTCAGTCCATACTAAGTCTCTATAGCATACCAAAAAGTATGATCAGTAATTGACCACCGACCCAGGCTGTGTCGAAATGAAAATGAAATGGCGACCGTGCACGTAAAAAAACACAAGCCCTTCGAACACCGCTGGGTGTGTACCATTTCTCGTCGGACTCGAATCCCAAAAAAAACATGAAAGGCCTGGGAGCAGGAGATGTCGGAGTTGAAAAGGCTGGGTGCGCGATTTTTCTCGGGATAGTTTCGGGCAAATAATTCATAATTCTTACGGAGCAATAATGTTCGTTCTGGTCTATGATGATGGAGATTGAAAAATATTTATATTTTAAAAATTTGTATTTATAAATATTTTTGATTTTATTTGTAAAATTTTTTAAATTTTCAAAAATTTTATAAATAACTATTCCGAGAAAAACCGCTTACAAAGGCTGGACACGGAGGAGCGCACGAAAGATGTGCACATGCTGAAGGTGACAAGGAACATGCGTGTGCGCGCATGAGATCGACCCCGGGGCAAATAATTCATAATTCTGATCACGGGGTCGCAATAATGTTTCGTTCTGGTCTAGTATGTAATGGATGTTGAAAAATAATATCTTCGAGGCGAAATTTCCAATCAATTACCCCGAAGAAATGCGCTTACCCCGAAGAAATGCAGGCCATCCTGCGGGGGGAGGACAAGTCAAAGCTGCGGGCGGCCGAAATGCTGGAGCGGAAGACGGAATATGTCGCTCAGAAGGCCACGGAAAAAGTGCAGTACCTCCAGGGACAATTGCAGAACGTGACGCGGCAGAAAAAGCAGATTGTGAAGGAGAACACGATGCTTTTGGGAAAGTTGGACGAGCTAGCGAAGGCCGTGCAGCAAAGGGAGGCCATCAAGAAGACGGACAAAAACGCCTCGGCGGCGGCGCAGGAGGTGGAGCGGGGCGGCATAAAGAAGAAGGTGATTGGCGGTGGGGGAAAAATCCAGGAAAACGTGGTGTAAGCACGTTTTTCCGGGGTAATTAATTGGGAATTTTCTAGAAGGTATATTTTTCAATCTCCATTATACTAGACCAGAACGAAACATTATTGCTCCGTAAGAATTATGGATTATTTACCCCGGAGAAACGTGCGCACAAAACGTGGTCGCGGTCGCGGACGCCACCGCGAGATTTGTGGAGGCTAGAAAACGGAAGAATCTGCAGGAGAAGGCAAGGGATCAGACCGAAGAGCTCGGGATATTGCGCCAAGAACTCGACAGACTACGACAGAAGACATTCCGTGCAGTGTCGGATTCCCGGGGTAAATAATTCATAATTCTGATCACGGGGTCGCGACCATAATGTTTCGTTCTGGTCGACTCGCATAATGGAGCTCGAGAAATATGTATTTGGAAAATTTTTTAACTAAAAACCCCGGGAATCGACCTGTACAGACATTCCCCTCTTTTGTGCAGGTCCATCAAGACCCCAGCAAGGGCGGGGATTGAGGCTGTTCTAAACGTCCATATCGGTGTCCAATTTTGACGGCGTAGTCGACGAGCACATTGTGTGCGGGCCCATTGTTTTATTATGATAATAGAGGAAATTTAGAGCTGGACAAATCCGTGGTCATTTTTCATTTCAAAGAAATTTTCTAATAAAAATTAAATAAATTAATAAAAAAAAATTTATTAAAATAAATATTTTACTAGACCAGAACGAAACATTATTGCTCCGTAAGAATTATGATTTTTTTGCCCGAAAATGACCACGGATTTGGCCGGCTCGAAATTTAGTGTACTTAATACCATTCGTGCTTCTGTTCTTGTGCTTTTAGAGTTTCAACAATAAACCGTATTGTATCACGGTAATTCCGAGATCACACTATATTCTAAGACGATGAGAGTTTTTCCCCCTGGTTCTCTCCGACAGAGAACCATCGATGATGCCGTCACTAGAAATGTGCGCACGTTTCTTCGGGGTAAATAATTCATAATTCTTACGGAGCAATAATGTTTCGTTCTGGTCTAGTATAGTGGAGATTGAAAAATATACCTTCTAGAAAATTCCCAATTAATTACCCCGGAGAAACGTGCTTACGACTAGAAATGAACGAAATTTGTCAGACGAGGAGGCCCGACGTCGCCACAATTCCACAATGGCGTTGGTCTATCGATTCGGATCGATCGTTTATGTTGTGCTCACATTTTAACTGGGCAAATAATTCATGATTCTTACGGGGTCGCAGTAATGCTTCGTTCTGGTCTAGTATAATGGGGATTGAAAAATATCCATTAAATGTTTTTTTTGAATATTTAATAGTTTTTTGCCCAGTTAAAATGTGCTTGCGTTTATGTTGATTTCCATTTTGAGAACAAGATCATGTACTTCCGACTGAGAACAGTATTACAGTGATTATTATCCCAGTATCGTTTGACATGCGCACCGAATGTCTCCGTGATAAGTACGATTATGCCAGACACCGTGGTTTATCAAATAGTCTGGCAGTTCGCAATAATCAATACCGTATTGATATCAGTTCCGTGGCACCCGTCGGTGGGTTCAGGCAAACAGCGTTGGGTGCGAAACTTCCAGAGGATGTGGGGTGCGACACTGCGACAATCATAACATTTCTCATACCCGATCTCCATCATCCTCGACCAGAACGAAACATTATTGCTCCGAAATAATTATGATTTTTTTGCCCGATCTGGGTCGATACCAGTGGATCCAGCGGAAGAGTTGGAGATCTGTACTGGGTATTAACTAATATCTCTACGCGGTTGCAGGATGGTCCTGTAGCCTTAGGCAATAGCAATAGCACACTACCCCACACAATTGAATTAATGTGGCAGTTTAGTTAATAACAATCTTTCATGGGTCATCCGCCCTTAGTCTGAGTCCACAATGGCAGTGAAGGAGACCAGTACTAGTTGATAGGATTTTGTGGCCGCGAGTCGTAGGAGTCTGCCCTTCCTGAGAAGGAGTTTGTCCTGTGGTGTTTTGTACCGCGCATGTTGCTACAGGACGGAAACGCACCGTTGCAGTTTCATAATAGGTTCATATAGGAAACTGTAGGAAACAACTTGCACTGTCATATACTATAGTACAGAATTTGAGTGGGCCAAAACAGTGGTCATTTAATTTTACCCGAAAACGACCGGTGAATTGAATAAATAAATTAATAAAAATTGAAAAAAAAAATATTGAAATAAATATTTTTTCAATCTCCATTATACTAGACCAGAACGAAACATTATTTCTCCGTAAGAATTATAGTTTTTTTGCCTGAAAATGACCGGTGTTTTAGCCCACTGCAAATATGGATCTGGTGTAAGTGCATCTCTCCGGAGCAATTAATTGTGATATTTCAGAAATTGATATTTTTGGATCTCCATTACATTAGACGAGAACGAAACGTTATTGCTCCGTAAGAATTATGAATTATTTGCCCCGGAGAGATGCAGGCACGGATCTGGTGGTCGACCGGTTCCCGGAGTTCCGGCAGCTGGCCGAGGCGAATGGCATTACAGTTGTAGACATACAACACGAGCCCGAGATGATAGGCGCGCCCATGATGGGAGAGTACATAGGTCGATTCCCGGGGTACATATTCATTGTAAAATTTTTCAATATTTCTTTTTTTCGATCTCCATTATACTAGAGCAGAACGAGCATATGATTATTGCTCCGTAAGATTTATGAATTATTTACCCCGGGAAGCGACAGTGCACGATGGGAGACAAGTCCGTGCTTGGCCGAATGGAGGCAGTAAAGCTGAAAGTTACGGGGGCAATAACGAAGAAAAAGAAAACCGGGAAGTTCATGAAGGAGTTTTTCAAAGAGGTCAAGGTCGTACAGGGGTGCATCGGAGAGGTCTTTCTTTCCTTCTTTTCGCATTCCCCCGTCCTCCGATTCAAGTCCTTTTCTTCAACATAATTTTGCGGAAGGCACTCCGAACTAATGCACGGCCCTTGTTTCTTGCCCATTGTGTGTTCACTCTCGATCATATGTCTCATACCCAACTTTCGATCTCCATTATACTAGACCAGAACGAAACATTACTGCTCCGTGAGAATTATGATTTTTTTGCCCGAATTAGGTAAAACGGGCCACCGATGATTTGGGCCACTGCACAGACGACTTGTTGCAGGCCACGACCACGCAAAAGGAGCAAGAAGCACAAGATGACATGGCGAACGTGATTGACAATGGTGTGTTTTGATACAGTTTTTCTATTACTCTGTCTACTACAACAGTCTTCTCTTTTAGTAGTGACCTCTAGTGTGAATGACCTCGTACTAGCAGTGATATGTAATATGTGGATGCGATTTCACACGCGACCCCCGAAAATTGAATTCGCCCGCCCCCCGACACTGACATCAAAGGAAACGCGAGCGTGAAAGAAGCGAAGGAGCGATTGGAGCAGCTGCACACGAAGGAGACGACAAACGCCTCCGAGGAACGCATCAAGAGCAATATGTGCCAGTCTTTGACCAAGAAGCTTCAGAATGCCGTGCAGGATTTCCAGGACGCGCAGGGAGAGTATTATCATGTCCAGGACGTGCGTATCCCTGTGCGGGATTTTTCCCTCTCGGTTGTCCAATTGTGGTGTTTCTCGGGATCCAATTGTGTTAGTACGACCTGTCGTCTTCTTCTTCTGTGAATCGGGCATCGTATTACCAATCGCGCGGCATGGTTCAGCAATAAAAAATGGAACAAATGTCAATGATCCCCCCCATAATAATAAAAACAAAAATCGGCACAGTTTCCACGCAGAGTCGAAGACGAAGGCGAAACGGCAGCTGAAGATTGCGTGTCCAGAAAAATCCGCGCTCGAAATCGAGCAAATGATAGACGAGGGAGACACCCGAGACACTGTGGTATAACTGCGACCACCAAATCTAAAGTAGTAAACGCCGTTTCTCGTGTTGTTTGGATGGATCATTGGAAGAGTCGGTCGGAGTTTTGTGTAGTTTATGGGGGCGGGCGGTCTAGAAAGAATGCCCCCCCCCCATATTGGGAGTGACTGAGTGAGTGAGTGATTCACACAAAGGTCCGGCGGCAGATGGCGGGGTCGCATGCGGTGTTGCTTGAGAATTTAGAGAATGTGCGGGAGCGGTACGTGGCGTAAGTGCATCTCTCCGGAGCAATTAATTGTGAAGTTTCTGAAATGAATATTTTTAGATCTCCATCATACTAGACCAGAACGAAACATTATTGCTCCGTAAGAATTATGGTCTAATTGCCCCGGAGAAATGCACGCACGGTACGTGGCGATTCGCAAGTTGGAGCGAAGTATGGCGGATTTACACCAAATGATGGTGGACCTGGCGCAGCTGATTGAGCACCAGGGGGAAATCCTGAACGTGATTGAAGTGAATGTCGCCAAGACAAAACATTTCACATCCGCAGCAGAGAAGGAGCTGATATCCGCGCGGAAAGCGCAGTGGAGCGCCCACAAACGCATGTGCTGCCTCACGGTAATGATGCTCTGCATCGTCATGATCGTCATATTCCCTATCATGTTTGGCACACAGTCCTAGGACCGTTCGATCTAGTTCTAGCATTTCGGCGTGAATCCATCCCGGCGGCCCCGTCTCCAGGTCAGGCTGGAGTTCTGGGACAGCACACCGTCCCAGGAATTAAGTATTGCACCCCCTTGTGCGTGCATCTCTCCGGGGCAATTAGACCATAATTCTTACGGAGCAATAATGTTTCGTTCTGGTCTAACATAATGGAGATCCAAAAATATTAATATCTGAAATATCACAATTAATTGCTCCGGAGAGATGCACTTACGCACCCCCATACACTGGTCGCGGTCTGAATTATTGATGTGAACGCGTCCCGCGCATTCCGGAGAACTGACCGTCATTCACAGTCATGGGTGAAAATTGGTTTGCCCGCACTGCAGCTAGTGGGTTTCTGTTCCTCCAGGGTGCAACAATAGGGTTTTGGAATTGTGATGGATCCTGCATTTTTGACGAGACGCATCCGGTAGTTGTGGTATAAGTATGATACAGTCGCGTTGTGGAACCGCATCGTACAGTGGTGTATAGAACGTGTGCACGTTTCTCCGGGGTAAATAATTCATAATTCTTACGGAGCAATAATGTTTCGTTCTGATCTAGTATAGTGGAGATTGAAAAATATACTTCCAGAAAATTCCTAATTAATTACCCCGGAGAAACGTGCTTACTGTATAGAACGGGCATGTCGTCATTTTTTGGACAAGAAGGAAACGTGATTCATAGCGGCCCTAATTCCTGAGTGGGCGATTGGGGGGGTGGTCTGAATGTGTCCTGGGGGGATGTTGTAACTACCAGTCACATTGGGAGCCGGCGTAACGATCAGTAGACCGCTGTCAACCGCTATGGTGTTTTCATAGCAGTTATATGAATCGGGAACTGTTCGTGGAATGGGATTCGAAAATGTGCGATCGTGACAGTTCTCAAATTCCCCCCTCCCCCCGCCCACAGAGGATTGTTGTCATAGAATTAATGTCTCCTTCGTAGTCCGCGCACACTCGTGCGCGGATTGGTGGGAGGCGACGACCTGGGAATAGAGTATTATTTAATACGATTTGTACGAGAGATTAGTCGCCAGCGACGTCGGCAGGAAGTGACTCCTCAAGTCCGAAGTCGCCAAAAATAAAAATGCCGATCTCCTTACCGGGACTTCTGCTGACGCAATGTGGTATGGCCAGCGGGACAGATCTGGGCCTCGGAGTGATCCCCCTCGCTCCCGATGTCACCCCCTGGATCTGCGACATGGAGAACTACCCATCTAAGCCGTTTAAACCGTATTTCCTCTGCAACTCGAAGGGTCTGACCATCGAGAACGTCTTCGGGTCGTTAGTGCGTGAATCTTCGGGTCGAACGAAAATCCCCATTGAATACATAATCCTCCTATAAATAGATAGTGGTATAGAACTTGCCGATCGGTCGTTCAGGTTCGTGGTGCTGGCACGTGATTAAAATGCATTTTGGAGTTTGGAAATGAAATCCCCCAAAGACAACAACTATTGAGACAAAAAAGTGGACAAGTAGATCGATCATACGTCGCCCAATGAAGATCGTGCACTGCCAGCCAACAGAAATTCGACAAGCGCTGCCCCGGCAAGCAGAAGTGCGGGGAGACATGCGGCGACAAAAAGGGTGGGTTGCGGAACTGCGCGGAGGGGAAACACCCCAGAGGGGTTTACATGTGCTACAACTACGCCACGAAAGCGAGCAAGAAGCGGTGGCAGAACAGGGTAGTATCCTTCGCGACGAAGGGATTGACAAACGCGGCGCATGGCACCGGCATTGCGAACGCGCAGAACTGCCGGGACTATCGCCGACTCACCGCGAGTTCTGCGAAGAAGAATGCTGTGCCCGATCCCATGGACTGCAGCCAAATCGTCAGTTTCTACGCGCTCGACAAGGAAAAGGGTTCCCGCTTTTCTATTTCGGAGACCGAGACCAGAGGCTCCGGGCTCTACCTCCGCGTCATCGGGAAGGATTTCGACGGCCTTTGTCGGTATTAGTGCATCTCTTCGGGACATTTTGTTTTTAGGATTCATTGGACAATTCGATCGTAATTCTTATGCGGAACATTATTTAATGGTCGTTCCATTTCTGCTTGCCAATGCTTGATGGTATGATTGGAGATCGAAAAACCGATGCGCACAAATGTTTCGGGCCGAAGAAATGTCCGGATTGTCGACAGGAGCCGCATCCAGCGGAGTTGAACTTGACGAGACTGCCATTTTGGGACAAATGCGACTCGAGGGGTGGGGTTTCTCACACCCAATTATGCTGCACATAATTCGCAGTAGGGAAGCCTTTTTTGTTTAATTAAAGTTATTCACATGCTAAACGAAAAATTCAGTTGAATTGGCAGTTGTAGAGAACCCCACTTGCAGAAATACGACAACATGCCACCCCACCCCACGACCCTATTTTCGGTCCCCATCCTTTCCATCTATTTGTTCGAAATGAAACTTAAACCAGATTTTTGTTTTCGGGTAAAGAAATCATAATTCTCACGGAGCAATAATGTTTCGTTCTGGCCTAGTATTATAATGGAGAGATCTAAACGTGTGTCAGAAAACTGGGCCGAGGGGGAAAACCGAATGTATCTCTTGGCTGCACTCGTGCTTGTCCTCGTTGTGCTCTTGCTCACGCTGCTGATCTGGATTTGCGGTTGCACTGAGGATTGCAAACGGAGTATGTGTTGCTGTTTTTTGGGTGGCCGCGCGGGACGCGGTAACGGCAAGGCGCTCGACACGAACCGCAGAGAACGCACGAAGAGATTCACGCAGCGTAGGGTTTCACGAAGCGCCACTACCAAACTGCGGTTTTGTACTCCCGGGATCGATTATTGCGGGACATATGGAAATCATATAAATGTGCCGAAACATTAAGGTCGCACTAGTACTACCGCCAGTTCTGCTCGATTAAGTCTTCAGCTGGGAATCTGAATCAGATCTTAATCGAATGAAAAATGGAGTAAATGGGGTTAATCATTCCGAGAAAAACCGCCGATTACGCCCTGTCCGGCGGTCGAGTCAGCAAACAATTTAGCCGATCGGATAGAAGGAGCTCGCATTCTATGTGAGCAATCGATTTGAAGCACCCCCTCCTCACCGACATAGTGTCATGCGTGAGAAAAAATGACAAACTGGCAGGTGTATGTTCCTGTGAGAATCGTACACGTGTTGATTTAGTGTTCATGAAAATGTGGTTCGATGTTTGATTAATATCCTCTTGACATCTTCAAAAATACGTAGTATTCGTCGAAAAATCTATTTCATTCAGCACCTCAATACCGTGATAGAAAGCTAAGTTTAATATGGAATTGTCCTTCATCAGTTTACATTGTCATCGCATTAATATTTGTTGGCGTAATAATTTTTCACATACACGAGAATGTTCGTATTCAAAAACCGCAGTACGTATGATTTACAGTAAATTTTCCACACAAAAGCATTTTTTTTCATTCAATCCACCCGAACAATTTAATCGAAGAACAGCTCCACGAATCTGTTCGCACGTAATAGGAGTTTTCTTCGAACATCATACCATGGCCATAGGAAGTGCATAGCAAAATGGGTAAATACCGCACAGTCCACGGTAAATGCCGACGGTGCGTGGGGTGTGGCAGTCCACGCAAACTCGCAGGAGATTGGTATGTAGATGACTTATCGTTGGACAAAAAATCTCGTCAATGAATGCCGAACAACTCCGATATCGGTGTTGCTGCGCGCGGCTCCGCATGCCGTGTGTATGCGTGTGTGTTTGGGGACTCTCAGACCTGGTGGGCGGGCAGAAAAGCATGGTCGTAGTCGGTCACACAATGCATTGTGGTCGCGATGGTTACAGTGCATTCACATGTGCATGGGAAAAGCTTGTGACAGCTCGGGAAGACTATTATAGGAAAAAAAAAAGGGTACACGATGCCGCCGAAAAAAAGGGAACGGCTCTCCCTGATGGAGAGGCAGCAGAAATTGTTGGAGGAGCAGGGCTTTTCGAAGCCAAAGACGAGTGCGGCGGCTCAGGCTCCGCCTCGAGCGAAAGCAAATCCACAGACCGTCCCATCCGCGAGCTCGTCTGCTTTATCCGTGATCGCAGGGGGAACGTCCGCGGCGCCGTCCGTATTATCAGCCGCATCCAGAACTTCGAAGAGATCGATTTCCCAAATGTCTTTCCAGGAACGGCAGGACAATCATTTGGAGGGAACGGGCCGGGGGAACGCCGCAGCGTCGTCTCGCGTAGCGCTTCCCATGGACGATAATTGGGACGACGAGCTTGAAAGTGTGCGAGATTTCTCAAAGCTAATTATATTCCACCAGCTGTTGCAGTCTGTAGGGTATGACTCGCAGGCCTTGGTGAGACAACCTCCAGGAACTTCGAAGTAAGTTAAACATTGGTATTAACTGTCATCATCAACATTGTCATTCATTGTGCAGATGCTGTATCGAAGCTCGATTTGGTTTTGAGAAAACCGCACGACGACGACGACGTGGATTCTCTTCCGGGTGCGAGCCCGCAGCAAGGCGGACCGTCCTACGCACCTTCTATGCATCCCAGCCTCGCCGGATCGGTGGCTCGATCCCAAGCGTGCAGTGAATCCACCATTGGCGCCGGCGACAGCACGAAGTACTGGGACTACCAGCATCGCGTGACCATGCGCTCAGATCTGGGGCACAAGTGCAGGGAGTGCCGGATGCCCTTTAGCAAGTGTTATTATGCTCATGTTTTCCGTTTCTTTTTGCCGGTTGGCTTTTTTTGGAATGCAAACTAGTGTAATGTATAATCGCACATGGAAGGCCCAAACAACAGACTCGGCGAGCCGATCACGGAGCGTAGGGGCTCGCGGACGTCTTCACGGTACCACGCGGAATGTTTCAGCGGTTTTGCGGACCCGCGTTCCCAGACGCGCTCCAGCCACCACGAAGGCAGGTTGGCCGGAACGCAGCACGAGGCGGCGCCGCAAGAAGTGACGCATAAGATGCGCACAGGGAGCCATTTCGACGGCGGAACGACGGGAAAGACCGGTACGCAACTGCGCATGGGCCGGCACAGCTTTGGGGAGAAATCTTCCAGAGGCACGGGTCTGCATATGGGGATCGACGATTCCAAGAACGTTTCTGTAGTAAACCGGTTACCGCCCGCAGCCGGGTCCTCCGGAAGCGGGTTGTCCGCGGATCAGCTCGCGGACCTAGATAAGGGGCAGGGACGTGTCAGTATGTTGGACCGCATTGCGGAGGAGACTGTCGATTATGTGGGGGAGGCCGAGGGGGCGCAGCTGGGTACAAATCCACAGAGGAGAACGGAGGAAACCACTGGAGGGAAAAGAGCCGACCCTAGCGGGGATAATGGAGATGTTGACAATAATTTGAACGCAGACTCTGAGCCCCCCCCCCGGCGGGACGTCGTGACACGTCGACATACGGCGAAATTGGATGAGTGTGGTGGGTTGAGATCAGTAGTTTTGACTGCGTTAGTTTTTGGACAAGAAGTGGATCGCATTCAGACGAAGCCAATTGGTTGTAAATCGTTTTCACAAAACCCCCTTTACGTCAATACTATTCACATGTCGGTTGCGGGCACGGGTGTGGGGGGGGGTGGGGTGGCGAAGAACGCCGAATGTTTTGCTTGCATCTTGGGACGGGAGAAGTTGGAACGAAGCTCTCCATCGGTGGCGTAGAGAAGGACTATAGAGCGGTTTCCAAAGTAGAACTAATAGAGCGGTTTTCGAGCAAGTAGTTTGGTGATCGTGATATCGGGTCTTTTTCGAAGAAAAACTGTCGGCCCCGCGTTTGTTTTTAATTTTGTGCGATCGCAAGAATGGCCCTGCTCGGGTGCCGGAAGAATGGCGTTAGGGCGCGATCTCGTGGCTGCGCCCTCTTTCTGGGTCTCTGGCTTCTTCTCGCCTCGATACTGACAAGCACATTTTAACTGAGCAAAAAATATTAAATATTCGAAAAAATATTTAATATTTTTCAATCTCCATTATACGAGTCGACCAGAACGAAACATTATGGCCGCGACCCCGTGATCAGAATTATGAATTATTGGCCCAGTTAAAATTCGGGCACCACCGAGTCCGGACTCGGAATGTTTCGGGCTCGAAGACGGCCCATCTGGCAGTGCGGGCTGCACCATCTGCAGCACCGGCCGAGTGGCGGTGGTTCACCATTTTCCATGTCTCGTCGGTGTAACCGCGGCACCGACAGCGTTGTGTTCGAAGCAGTTGTGGTGTTTTGTCGGGGGTTATGTAATTTTCCGGGCAAAAAAATCATAATTATTTCGGAGCAATAATGTTTCGTTCTGGTCTAGGATGATGGAGATCGGGTATGAGAAATATTGCATAATTCTGATCACGGGTCGCGCAAATGTTCGTTCTAGTTCCAAACATAATGGAGATGGCAAAACGAATTACTCCGAGAACAACCAGTTTACGTATTCGAAGGTCGAGAAAAATTCGGTGGCGAAATGTGGGTAAGCACATTTTAACGTGGTCGCAAAAAAATATTAAATTTTCAAAACATTATTGCGACCCCGTAAGAATTATGAATTATTTGCCCAGTTAAAATGTGGAACTACGGCGAAATGTGGTCGTTGTTTGAGCGACGAGTTCTGTGTGGCTGGTCACACGTGTCACAAGACCCACAAGGTTTGTTGGGATGGTTCCGCCGGAGAGATCAAGGATGGTTCCTGCGACACCGCGTCGAAGTGGGATCCCTTGAAATATGCGCATTGCCGGCATGGGGGCGCGGTCGACCCGTGCAAGGGGCCGAGCGGGGATCCTTTGTCCGGCAATTGGGAATGCGCATTCAGGTGTTTGAACGAGGATTTCCCGTGCAACTGGATCGAGAGTTGCTCGAGTGAGACGAAGAAAAACCTGCCGGAAAAGCTGACGCTAGAATCGAGGGAATGTGTGCGCGTCGATTCCCGGGGTAAATAATTCATTATTCTTACGGAGCAATAATGTTTCGTTCTGGTCTAGGATAATGGAGATCGAAAAATAGAAATATGTAAAATTCGACAATTACATACCCCGGGAATCGACCTTCACAGGGAATGTAAGCGGGAGTGCAAAGATCACGAGGATCGGATAAAAGTCGATTCCACGAACAAGGAGACGGATACCAGTTGCGCTTTGGCGAAGAATCGGGCAGGTTGTACGGACCCGGAGGTGATTCTGTTCTGCCCCCGTCTCTGCGCGCCCAGCAATCCCAGCGCGGATGAATGCAAAAAGAGATGTTCGTTGATCGAAACCCAAGGAAGTGACGGAAAGCGGTGTTTCGATCACGTGATCTACGAGTGCGCACATTTTAACAGGGCAAATAATTCATAATTCTTACGGAGCAATAATGTTTCGTTCTGGTCTAGTATGATGGAGATTGAAAAATATTCATTAAATATTTTTTTGAATATTTAATACTTTTTTGCTCAGTTAAAATGTGCTTACGATCTACGACATGCAGAACTCAAAGGACTCGTGCGCAAAAGCGATATCGAAGGGGTTTGACTGTAGGTGCGTTTGCACGGACGAATATCGCTACAAAACAGGCAAGGGGCCGTGGTAAACTACATTGTAACTGGGCAAAAAAAAATATTTAATGAATATTTTTCAATCTCACATTATATTATAATACTAGACCAGAACGAAACATTATTAATATTGCGACCCCGTGGTCTCAGAATTATGAATTATTTATTTCCAGTTACAATGTGAGCACGGGGCCGTGGAAATACAAGGATTTCACCGAAATGCAAACGAACCCCTCATTTCCCATGAAGTTGAACCTCGAAGTGGTAGATAAAAACGGCCTCTTCTTTTTTCAATAGTTCCCGATTACCATGGATTTCTCCTCCCCCGGTCATGAGTCAGTACCGCCATCACGGTTGCAGTTGTTCGTACATGCCAGTAGCCCCCCCCCCCCCTAATGTACAAAAAGGATGCAGGCGCCCCCTTCAACCTACAGATCACTGGGAAGGACATGTGGATGAGCCAGGGGAACAACGATGTGGGCTCGCATTTCTTCCTCATCGACGAGGGTCGGGAATGCGTGCCTGCATCTCTCCGGGGCAAATAATTCATAATTCTTACGGAGCAATAATGTTTCGTTCTCGTCTAGTATAATGGAGATCGAAAAATATTGATTTCTGAAATATCACAATTAATTGCGACCACGGAGAGATGCACTTACTCGGGAATGCAAGTATCTGCTTCCCGCGGAACAGACGTTTGGAGTGAAGTGCACCACGACGGTATGAATCACATTTTCTGACTGGACGGCTATGGCATGCCGCTATCGAAAAGTGTCATGCATCGGGCAAATAATTCATAATTCTTACGGAGCAATAATGTTTCGTTCTGGTCTAGTATGATGGAGATCGAAAATCGGGTATGAGAAATAATATGGTTTTTATGGAGTGACCGAGTCACCACCCCATCATACAGCTATCCACATTAATGTATGACTACGTTGTTGCAGTTGCGTCGGCGGCGGCAAACCCCGCAGTGTTACAAATCATAATGGTTCTCATACCCGATTTTCGATCTCCATTAAACTAGACCAGAACGAAACATGATTGCTCCGAAAGAATTATGATTTTTTTACCCGGAAAAGTACCTTCATGATGAGAAAAACATTGACAAACAGACGGTCGCTGACGAGAGTGCAACGAACAAAATCCCGGGCATCCGTTGCGACCATTTCCCCGACGCTTTCAATCCATATTATCAAAGATTCGACAACATCAAGATTTCGCGGTGCGGAAAATATCACATTTGTTATTGCGATACACAATGCCTGCTGTGGGAAAAATGGTACAAAATCGGCGACATCACCGCGTCGGAGCCGGCCTTGGCTCCCGCGGAAGGCAACGGTTTCTCTGTGCGCGCATTTGTCCGGGGTAATTAATTGGGAAATTTTAGAAATTAATATTTTTCAATCTCCATTATACTAGACCATAACGAAACATTATAATAAGATATTGCTCCGTAAGAATCATGAATTATTTACCCCAGAGGAATGCGCTTACCGGTTTCTCTACTCCTTTGAAGAATTGCACGAGCCAGCTTCCGGTGTTGCAATACCCGTGCCCACATTTTAACTGGGCAAATAATTCATAATTGGTACGGAGCAATAATGTTTCGTTCTGGTCTAGTATGATGGAGATTGAAAAATATTTATTAAATATTTTTTTGAAAATTTAATATCTTTTTGCTCAGTTAAAATGTGTTTACGCAGTACCCAGACCCGCCGAAAGAGCCGACAGAAACGGAGCTCAAGGAGGTATCTGCCCCAGTACAATATTTGTCTAATAGGAAAACAAATTTGTTTAATACTGGGCAGTGGCTGGGTTTGTTGCGAGGTACTCCGCTCCTTGTGTCGCAAAAACGTAATTCCATGCATCATCCTTTCTTCTGACACAGGGGGCGGCAGGGGTTGTCGGGGTACATATCGGTTATTAAAGCAGATCAAAGCTGTTCACGCTGGGGGGGGTAGGAAATCAAAATGAGTCGGGGAAAGGACGCATGATTGACCCGGAGAGAAAAACACCAAAGGCAGAGGAACAGAAGGGCGTGAAGAAGAAGGGCAGTCTTCGCCTGCAGCTGTTGATACGGCCCGTATTCGACTGGACGAAGAAACATGAGCAGGCATTAGCGAAGGCGCTGGCGCTTCGGTTAAGGCATTGGGTGTATTTGCTAGAACGGTGGGTGCCGTCGGAAGAAGACATTGCATTTTCTGCCGATCCCAACGCCCGCCCGCACTGGGGCCACCGCTTACTTCTAGAAGAGGAGGAAGAGGGTGACGAGTTTTCCTCGGCCGCCGCGTGGCAGGATGATGATGATATGCGGCCGCCGTTTTCCTCAAGCGCGACTACGATTGTAGAGCGAAATCTCCAAGAGGACTGCGCCGATAATAATGAAAAGTTCAAAGAAAATAGCCCCGTTCAAGGCCTCGACTCTTGCACGGCCGCGGTCGCGACCTTCCAGCAAAACAACATCGAGGGGGGCAAATCCGCGCTGGAGGAATTCTGCACCTCGAAAGTGTTTTACGATGTTGCTTCGTTGTACTGTAAGACCACGTGCTCCTGCACAGGCGATGCTGGCGCGGCCTACAAAAAGGAAAACACGGATAAAGCGGAACCGTACGTGCCGAATCTACCCGCCGGAAGGACCGTATATGCCTTTTTGAAGTGCGAGACAGATCTCACGCCGCTCAAACTCACGCAGATGATTGTGCCCACATTTTAACTGGGCAAATAATTCATAATTCTTACGGAGCAATAATGTTTCGTTCTGGTCTAGTATGATGGAGATTGAAAAATACTTATTAAATATTTTTTTGAAAATTTAATATCTTTTTGCTCAGTTAAAATGTGCTTACCAGATGATTAACGCAGAAATGAAGGACGCGAAGCAGAAGGAGTTTCAACAGGTATTTTGGTACTGCGGTATACTACTCGTAAAGATTTTGAGTCCCAGAGTCCCAGATTGGGAAGAAGATATTTTTTCCCAGTTCCATTGTTCAGGAGTTCTTCTGTGTTGTTGTGTTGTTCTGTGAAATACTAGTATTATGGGTTCAATTGGGGGAAACATACGTACGGTATGGATGACGATCAAGAAAAAAAAAAAAACGAAAAAACAAAAAAACAAAGACCTTCTATCATTACATGAGCATACTTGGCGCTCTCACGCCCCCACAGTTCTGGATCGAAGCGGTGGGCGTAGAGACGCTGTGGAAGAAAATCTACGTCCCGCCCCCGCCAGAGCCGAGTGTGACGGATGAGCCCTGGTTCTGGCCAACGGTATTTATTTCTTAGGACGATATGTACACATTGTATTTAATAGTGTTGCTGTACCTCCATATTTTAAGATCGACGTGTGGACGTGTGGACCTCCATACATTATTAAGATCTTATGCGATCGTGAATATCGACATTTCATTTGATGAAAACTCAACAGATCATTTCCGCGATCGTGGCTTTTCTCGTGGCAGCCTCATTTTTCTTCTACAAGCGCGAAAGCGCTGCGAGAGAGAGGGGTGAGCTGACGCCCGAAAAGCGGTGTGTGTAAGTGCATCTCTCCGGAGCAATTAATTGTGATACTCCAGAAATTAATATTTTTCGATCTCCATTATACTAGACCAGTGCCTGCATCTCTCCGTAAGAATAATGAATTATTTGCCCCGGAGAGATGCAGGCACGCGGTGTGTGGGCCTTTTCCTTCTCATGCTGATCGCGCCCTTCGTTTTGCTCGGAAATGCGTTAGGAGCGTGTTGGAAGAAGATTAGAGCGAAGATCATGTACGTCGATTCCGAGGACGAAGAGGAGGAAAACCCGCAGGAGGGGGACCTCGAGAAATCGGCGGACAGCCCGCGGCATATTGCCAGTTTCAACGCGCAAAACAAACCGCAGCAGCCCGACTACGAACCTTGGGTGGGCGCGGATGTGATGCTGCGCAATCTGACGAAGATTGAGTACAACGGGCTGCGGGGAACGATCTTGAAATACATTGAGGAAAAGGACCGTTGGTTGGTGGAGGTACAGATTTATATGAACGTGGCACAGGCGGAAGTCAAAGAAATCTCCCTGAAAGCCGACAACTTCCGCGTGCTGCAGCCGGACCCGTACGCCAGGAATGTGGCGCACGAAGCGGAGCGTGAGGCGGAGCTGTTCGACCACCTGCCCGGGCAGTACGAAGGCGCGACCCCCTATGACGAGGACTATTACTACGGACAAGCGGGGGAGGAGGGGTCGCCTGACTACGTCGGCGAAGGCCCAGGGCCCTCGTCGAATCGATCGTCCCCGAGAAAATCGGGGTTTGGCCGCAACAAAATTGCCCCGGAGGAACCACAGTCTTCGATGGGGAAGATGAAGAATTTCTTTCGCCAGGTAAAGACCGGAAGCTCGAAGGAAAAGGTTGTGAAGAAAAAAAAGCTACCCGTCGCGGCCAGTCTGTACCAAACCGCACCCGAGAAGAGCTACAGGCGCCGTCAGAAGTGAGCACAGTGTTCCTCAATCGGATCTTGATTCCGAAAGTTTATTGTACAAAAATAGCGCTTGCTTTAGTTAATATTCACCCAATTCGACCCGGACCTGGCACCAGAGTACGTTTTAGTATTCCGCTAGTACGAATAGTCTGTCTTGTACGGCTGTCCATGTTGAAGACCGACCTAGGGTCGGCAGAGTGGAACCGACAGTATAAGTTGTAAAGTTGAGGTATTTTACCAAGTTGAAAATTTTTTACTAATCCGATGTGACCCTCTTCGTGCTTGGCACAGCAGGCCATGTCGCGACTCGGTCGTCGGAACTGTCCAATTTTAACAGGTCAATCTGCCACTTTGCGGCGTCAATTTGCCCAAGTTAATGTAGTGACTCTCGTCTATTGAGAGCCTGTGCGGCGGTGGCGGACTGGGCGGGCTGGGGGTTCGGACAACATGGTAGGGCCGGGCAATTCTCAAGCGATCTCTGTGTGATTCATTCGTCATTTCATTTGCACTGTTGGCATAAACCATGAGAGTATGAGGGCTGCGGAAACATGTGTGTGTACACGCGATGAGGAATATCGGGGCATTGCAGAATACTAATAGAATTCAATTACACAGTTGATATTACCACTAAAACGGGGGAAAGGACTTTCAACCTGAATCTCTTCCCGCTTTTTGCAGACCCCTTTTTGCACAGAAAAACCACCCCGTCAATCTCTGGGAACACGACGATCATGTGGTTGGACACACAAGACACGCCGGACAAGAAGCGGGATTCCTCGAAAGGGGGTGAAGGGATCGGAGTTACGGGCGCGGCGACAACGGCAACGGCTAGTAATGAGACCAATGGGGGGAAGAGTATCGCGCTTCAAAATCATGAAGGAATTCATGAGCAGGAAGCACCCAGTCCTAAAGTCAGCGTCGATCCCCCGATGGAGGAAGCTGTTGTCGTTGGGGACAAAAACAGTTCGTCGATCGATGTTCCGCCTTCACCTGTTAACGAACCCGCAGAAAAAGATGGTGCAACAACCCCTGCAACGCCTCAACACGGCGGCACCCCAACGAAAAAGGAGGACTCTGTCGGATCGGGGGCACCGAAAACGCCTGTGAAAGTAGTTTGTTCGGGAAATTCTCCAGCCAGTTCCAGCGGTAGTGGCCGGAGATCTCCGCCCAAATCCCCACATGGGATGGGAAAGGGTATGGTTTTCTAGAATGTTCTCCACTAATCATAACATATTTCAATTAGTGGAATGTAGAAGATTGACGCACAGAGACTCAAAATTGGGGCAAACCGGTTTACACACACAAAAAAATAATAAGACAACGGTCCCACCGCGTCGTCTTCATCGAAACCGCAGCGGCAAAATTTCACGCCGAAGAAGAACCTCTCGACGCCCACGAGGAAGAAGAAAGATATCGAGTAGGCCAAAACACTGTGATTTTTTTTCAAATTAAAAAAATTTTATAATCAAAATTATTTGTAAAAATTGATAAAAATTAAAAAAAAAAAAATTAAAATATATATTTTTGGATCTCCATTATACTTGACCAGAACGAAACATTATTGCTCCGTAAGAATTATGAATTATTTGCCCGAAAGATCACAGTGTTTTGGCCTACTCAAGATATCGTGTCTGACAAGCTTGTTGCCTCGCTGAAGAAAGATTCCCCGCGACTGGCTGCGGGCCCTGCAGGGGATGATGCAGATGAGGCCGCATCTCCTACAAACCGACCCATCGTCACCATGGCAGAGCGCATCCAGGCCAAGTTTATGGTTTTCACGCAACAATCTAGTCAAATACATTTTGCACATTTGTGTTTTCTGTACAAAGGCTCAGATTCGCGTTATCGACCCCATTTTTCAGACGGCTGACACAACATCTTCGACCCCCCCCCACCAACAGCCCTTCCACTCACAGCCCTTCCACTCACAATGACTCAAATCGGAATGAAAAAAGGTCCTCGAAAAGAAGTATCTGCGCTCCCGAAAAGACGCGCCAGGGCCTGTTCCGGGGACGGAAAAGCCGCCGCCGCAGGTGGTGGTTTCGGGCGCGTCGGCGGGCGGCGCCAAAAAGAAGAATAAGCGGAACAGGCAAAAAGCGCGCAGGGCCTCGGTGGACACGGCCGCCACCACCGAGACGGTGGAGACTGGCACCGGTCCGGAAGCCTCGGGAACCCCCGATGAAGCCAGCGCGGCAGAACCTGTTGCGAGTGCCAGTGGTGGCGAAAGTGGCGGAGCGGGGATTGCGAGTAGTAGTCCGGAAGCCGAAGTCGAACGAGAAGCCTCCGCAACAGCATCCGCAATGACAGACGCGGAGTATGCTCTGGCGTTGAGCCAACTCCTGCTGGACGAATTGGACGAGATCCAAAAGGTGCCTGCATTTCTCCGGGGCAATTAGACCATAATTCTTACGGAGCAATAATGTTTCGTTCTGGTCTAACATGATGGAGATCGAAAAATATTCATTTCTGAAATTTATCCATTAATTGCTCCGGAGAGATGCACTTACGATCCAAAAGGCCGAGAGTGACAACGGTAGTTGAGTTTGTCAGGATTTAATGTTTTGGTTGCTTCTGTTTTTCGCAGATGGGGTCGAGTGGTCTGGGTGACGAGTCTCATTTTTTTCTCCCATTTTCCGGAACTAAAAAAATCATAATTATTTCGGAGCAATAATGTTTTGTTCTGGTCTAGGATGATGGAGATCGGGTACGAGAAATATTATGATTTGGTATTTGGCATGTATCATGGATTTCGGAACTAAATCATACCCAACTTTCGGTCTCCATTATGCTAGACCAGAACGAAACAGTATTGCTTTATTGCGACCCCGTGAGAAATTATGATTTTTTTACCCGATAAAAAAAAAAAAATCCAGTGAAGTTCCATCAGTACGAGAAGTTGATGACCCAGGACTACGAGAAGCTGTTGGGGGAGAAGAAACGCATTCAACAAACCCACGAGCATATGGAAAGCGTTTGTATCTCCCTTCCTGTTCAACCGAGTTCGTGTCCGTTTTTGTTCACGATCGCAGGGAATGAATCGCATGGACACAGCATAGAATGACTTTTTTAGAGACAGCTGGATCTACTAATCTAGAATCGATTTGAACTATCCGAATACTTCACAAACGGAATAGGTAAGGATCTGCGCGAGCAAACGGAATGGCTTAAGGGGCAGAAAGTGGTCGTCAAGGAATCGGAGGAGAAAAAACGGCAAGACCTTGGTACTCATTTCTCGTACATTGTCATCATCCATTGCCGCCCTCATCCGCGGGTTTGGTTGATTCGGCGTTGTTCTAATGGATAAGTTTGAGACCGCGGAAAAGGCAGTCTGTGAAAATAACATTTATATTGCGATTCACAAGTGGAAAAACAAACCTACGATCGCGATTTTTGTCGATCTCCATTATACGAGTAGACCAGAACGAACATTTACCCCCCCCCTAAGAATAATGACATCTTTACGCAATTCTCCCCGTCACCAGAATCAACGCTGGCGGACTCATTGGGGCCCCTCGAGAGAGACGAGAAGGCGAGGTACGACAAAGATTTGGAAGATGACGACGCGCAGAAAGAGAAATTGGAAAAGTACATCGCAGAATACGAAGAGCATGCCAAGTTGTTGGAGGAGAACAAAGTGCAGAGAAAGACCGAAATCGCCAAGTTCCGTGCTCGGCTTGAGGACCTCCAAAAGGTCTTCTTCTTCTTCATTTTATCCGATCCTTTTTCCGTGTAAAAAAATCATAATTCTTTCGGGGTCGCAATAATGTTTCGTTCTGGTCTAGTATAATGGAGATTGAAAATCGGGTATGAGAAATATTGTTTCTCCCCGCGGCAAGCTGTGTGTCTAGACGCAAGCGAAGTTTTTGACTCAAACTATTGATATCGAAGTTCGTGCGGTGATTTACGTGTGAGTTTCTGCGTGAGAGATGCACTTTGTTTTAATTGGCAGGAACACAACAAAAACAGGAAGAGGTCGAAGAGAAGGCGAATGCGGATAAGATAGAAAACAAGACCAAGGCATTCCTCAAGGATGCGCAAGATATGAAACGAGAAATCGACGACCACAACAGCAATTTCATTACGGCACAGAAGCAAATGGCCCAGGTCAACACGGGTACCTACCTCCTCCTATTTTTGTTCATAGGCAATCCCCGCAGAAAGTATGTTGTCTGTATGCTGTTGCGGCCGTATTCACCATGTATGCGGCAGATTTAATACTAAAATCCCCACGAATCCAGATTTCGATTTCTACACGAACGAGATCAAGTCGCTGAGGGACCAGAAAAGCCAGCTTGTGTACAACAATAGTTGTCTCGATCAGAAGATACAGCTGGGGAAAGACGCGTTTAAGCGTCATCGTCAGATGAAAAAGCAAGTGAAGCGTTTCCGCGAAGAACAGAAGGCCGGCGCTGCTCCATCTCCCGAGTCCTGATCGGAGCAGGAAACCATTACTACGTTGATTGAATTCTGCGTGTGTGTGTAACGACGGCCGAATCATAATGATTGATCTGTGGAGATCGCAGAGTCTGACTCGTGGCAGATCTCCCTAACATGTTTGTGATTTTGTCACGGTGTGATTTTTCCCACCAACGTGAAACTCAAATTTGATGAGAAATAAGAGTTTATCATTCTCGGCCCCGAGATGTGCGGGTTGCGGGGTGTCGGGTGGGAGTGTTAGTTGAAGTGAAGCCCCCAGATTCTGTTCATAACTTTGCTACACACACCACACACTGCGACGAGAACACAAAATCAAACACAAAGATTAACAAGTGCCGTTGAGCGGACAAGGTAACCCGCCAGAAACAAGTATTCAAAACTGGAAACAAAATGCCCGAGCACAAGCTTCTCGTGGTGGCCAAATCCGTGGTTTTTTTTTTTTTAATTTGAGAAATTTTATAATAAAAATCAAGTAAATAAATTAATAAAAATTAAAAAATATTTTTCAAAATAAATATTTTTCGATCTCCATTATACTAGACCAGAAGTTGAACGAAACATCATTGCTCCGTAAGAACTAGCAGTGAAAGGGAGGGGAAGCCAGGTTTAGTGCAGTAGTGTTGGGCCTTCGGCCGGTGACGCTAGGTTGCGCAACCGCACGCCCCCCCCCCGCCCCCGCGGGAACCACCCGGTCGGTGACGCTAGGTTGCCCGGGCGCGGTGTTACCATAGCAGAATATAGATATGAACATAAATTAATAAAATACAGCACATTTTATACAAAAATGTGCATTATTTAATTTATTTACATTTAATATATTGATTTATTCTATTTTTAATTGGTTTGCCCCGGGCCTGTCGCGCGAAACTGCGAGAACTGCGTAGTTTTTCGCCCGCCTCCGACGCGGCGATTGGCTCGTCTGCTGGAATCTTGGCAGAAAATGTCGCCAAGGGGGGGGACTTATACATGGCTTCGTTTCCCGGCAGAAAATGTCGCCAAGGAGGGGGGGGGGACTTATACGTGGCTTCATTTCCCGGCAGAAAATGTCGCCAAGGAGGGGGACTTATACATGGTTTCACTTTCCGTGCATAAATTACATATAATACATATTGTCAGCAAGCGAAAAAAGGGCAGCGGGCGAAAAAGGGGCAGCGACCGAAAAAGAAGCAGCGGGCGAAAAAGAAGCAGCGGGCGGGGGGTGTCAGCGGGCGAAAAAGAAGCAGCGCGTGGAAAACGGGCAGCAAGCCGACCCGCCCGCGGGTTTCGGCGGCACGAAAATGCTGCCGCGGCAAAAACGTCGCCGTGCTGCCCCGGTTTCGCTTGCCCCTTTTTCGCCCGCTGCCCTCTTCTCGCTTGCTGACAATGTCTATGATATGTAATTTATACGCGGAAAATAAAACCACGTATAAGTCCCCCCCCCCTGGCGACATTTTCTGCCGGGAAATGAAACCATGTATAAGTCCCCCGCCCCGGTAGCATTTTCTGCCGGGAAGTGAAGCCATGTATAAGCCCCCCCCCCCCGCGGCGACACTTCTGCCGGGGAATAAAGCCATGTGTAAGTCCCCCCCCTTGGCGACATTTTCTGCCTGGATTCTACCAGACGAGCCAATCGCCGGGTCGGAGGCGGGCGAAAAACCACGCTGTTCTCGCAGCCTCGCCCGACAGGCCCGGGGCAATCCTATTAAAAATAGAAGGAATCGCCATTTGAAATTAAAATAAAATAAAATGGCTAACGAAACTGACCTAAAATGCGATTTTGCCCAAAACTGACCTTGACAGGGTCAAAGCCGCGGGGTTTTGACCCTCAAGCAAGATCCGGCCCCACTTTTTTTTTTCCGCCTTTTGACCTTATCTACCCCCCAATAAGGTACTGACCTGAAACATTTATGCGCAAAACTGTCCTTAATAGGGCCTAAACCGCGGGGTTTAAGCCCCAAAGCAAAATCCGGCTCCACTTTTTTTTTCGACCTTTTGACCTTATTTACCCCCCAATAAGGTCACTTTTTTTTTTTTGACCTTATTCACCCCCCGATAAGGTCAGTTTTTTTGCTTAATGACCCCCGAATAAGGCCAAACGCATTTTTTTTTGACCTTAATCGACTGGTAATAAGGTCAGTTTGTTTTTAAACTGACCTTAACCCCCCCCCCCTTAAGGAGGCCGATTTTCATCTGACCTTATTTACCCCCTATTAAGGTCAGTTTTTTTCGAGCGTTTGACCTTATTTGGGGGTCATTAAGCAAAAAAACTGACCTTATTGGGGGGTGATTAAGGTCGACCTTATTCACCCCCCAATAAGGTCAGTTTTGAAATGAAATAAACCTTAATTTTTTGTCCTGAGTAAAAGGATTTTACAGTTTTTTCTACAAAAAAATTATAGTGTGAAATCCTTTTACTCAGGGGAAGGGCGGTTGCCCCGATTAAAACTGACCTTATTACCCCCCTATTAAGGTCAAATGACCCCTGTTTTGGGAACTAAATCGCGGGGGTTTGTTCCTAATTCACCCTTAATGACCCCCAAATAAGGTCAGTTTTTTTTTTTTGGAACACTTGTGCGCCATATTATATAGAATTATGATTTTTTTGCCTGAAAATTGCCACGGATTTGGCCGGCTCAGCTTCCCGCTCTGCCTTGGGCTAAGGACGCCCTTGCACCGCATATTTCCGCGGAGACGATTGATTATCACTATGGAAAACATCACGCCGCGTACGTGACGAAACTCAATGCTGGAATCAAGGGTATACGATTTGAACGTCCATAGGAGATCTGAAGGGATGTATGATTACCACAAAAGGGGTCGGGGACAGGAGACGATCTCTCATCTGCTGTACTCCTCTGCGCGCTCCCCGCTTTTGTGGTCATGTAATATGCATACTAGGCGTAAACATCATAAGTAGTTATCGTATTACGTCGTGCACAACGCATGTTGTCATTACTACGAAAGTGTTCCTACAAGAAAATCGAGCTGTGGTCGGTGTACATTCCTTGATTCGTTGATGCATGTGGGAATGTGTGGATTTCTGCATGGTATACACGTTCCTAACAAACGCATTGCCTTTCTTTCGAACAACAGGAACTGAGCACGAGTCGAAATCCTTGGAGGATATCATCAAGACCTCTTCGGGCGGCACCTTCAACAACGCGGCCCAAATTTGGAACCACACATTCTATTGGAACAGTTTGGCTCCCAATGGCGGAGGCAACCCCACCGGCGCAATTGCCGATAGGATCAATGAGTCGTTCGGCTCCTTTGCAAAGTTCAAAGAGCAGTTTTCCGCGGCCGCAGCGGGACATTTTGGGTCCGGATGGGCATGGCTCCTGCAGAAATCCGATGGAAAACTTGTCATCGAATGCACCCATGATGCAGGATGCCCCCTGACGGATGGTATTTCTTACATTGTTGCGTGTTTAGTCTCACTGCAGTGTAGAATGCACCACATGGCATTTGGCTCAACACTGTCAAAGCGACAAACCGACGAACACCCGCATGTAACCAACTCGAAAACAGGCACGAAGCGACCAATCCTGACCTGCGACGTGTGGGAACACGCATACTACATTGATTATCGCAACGCACGGCCAAATTACGTGAAAGCTTGGTGGAACTTGGTGAACTGGGAGTTTGCCAACAGAAACCTTTCAGCGAAGTCGAAACTTTGACCATACACAAGAAGTGCGCACGTTTCTCCGGGGTAAATAATTCATAATTCTTACGGAACAATAATGTTTCGTTCTGGTCTAGTATGATGGAGATTGAAAAATATACCTTCTAGAAAATTCCCAATTAATTACCCCGGAGAAACGTGCTTACTACACAAGAAACGCCTGTCATTTGTTGTATGTGAAAACATTGGAGAAATTTATGTTGCTCAATGGCGGTGTGACAGGTTGGGGAATGGTTGGGGAACATAAGGGGGGGATGTGTGTGGTGTTCTGTTCGGGAATGGGATTTTCTAGTACTAAGCTTTGCAGTATTATAAACTATCGTATAGTCACAGCAGTGTCGCAGTCGCATTGAAGATGGATGATTCTCAACGGGCCGCCGGTCGGCCGTCCGGCCAACAGCCTGCCGGTCGTCCGTCCCGGGGGTCCCAGTCTGCCAATGGCAATGCCAATGGCAATAATAACATGGATCGCGCTGGCGATCCCGGGATCGCGGTTGGCGACCCCAGCTCCAGAGAACAGTTAAGGGAACGAGTGCGCGAGGGTCTCACTGCGGCCGGATGGGAAAAGCGCGACCCACGGCCAGAAACGGGGGCCGATCTCGACACCCGCACCTTGAGTTCGAACATGGCCAATCTAAACCTCAACAACCCTGGCGTTCGTGACCAAGGACGACGTGACCAAGTTCCCCAGCCTCAGGCTGCAACGCCAACGGTTAGCATTACCAAGCGCACTGGTGGTGGTAGTAGCAGTAGGTCCAGCGTGTACCGGGGCCAGAAATGGAGCTCGTTACTTTCGAGTGGGCCAAAACACTGGGCTTTTTCGGGCAAATAATTCATAATGCTTACGGAGCAATAATGTTTCGTTCTGGTCTAAGATGATTGAGATTGAAAAATATCTATTTAAAAAAATATTTTTTGATTTTTATTAATTTATTTATTTAATTTTTATTACAAAATTTCTCAAATTTAAAAAAAAAGCCCAGTGTTTTGGCCCACTCTTACTTTCAGAGAGAGAGAGGTCCACTGGTATTGACCCTCGGACATACCAGGGCCCTGGACCCGCCCGCGCGGGTCCCGGTCCGGCGGGACCTCCTTCCTGGTTCACCTCCGCGATTCCCACCGATGCGTGTGTGTACACGTGCGTCGGCCCCAAGGTTGACCGAGCTGGCTGGGGCTGCGGGACACAAAGCAAGGGTTTTGTGGATAAGCCCATCCCGTTGAATGCCACGGCACGGAATCTGAATGCTGATGACCGGGAGTCTGCCCCGGAGCAGTTCCCCTGGGTACATAATCATGGACATTGTTGTCATCGATGAAAGTTGGCTTACGGTATTACTATGAATATCCTCCATGTCAATGTCGACTCCTCATACAAATATCATGACTGTATCATGACAACATGCCTCGCAGGTCCTCAAGCGCGACGGTTACGATCGCTGGATGCGCGACTGTGCGGCCGTCGGTTTTAAGATGCCAACCAAGGATTGGAAAGGCAAACCGGACCGGCCGGTGGATATGTCCGTCATTCTGCCTGACTTGAAGAAACTGGTGCGTTTATGAGGATTTATTGTGAGACAACTCAATGACAATGAATGTGAGTCACACAGCTGTGAATCAGACTTGCGTGGGTCAAAAAAAAAATGGCACAATGACGTGAAACTATCAATCTCCGCATGTCTTATTAATATTGTCGTTTTCGACCAAACCAAACCAGGTGGACCTTCAAGGCTACGTCCTGGAGTGGCAATTTGAGAAGATTTTGGACGCCTTTTACGACGACAAGGATAGGGAGATCAGGGAACACTTTTCTGCAGTAAAGTCGCCTTACATGTACCAAGAGAAACCTATCAAAACTATCTGGGATTTTAGCCACGTTGCTGGGCAGGAAAAGCGCAACATCCTGACGGTGGCGAAGGACAAGTACCATTTTCATTTCAGGATTGAAATTCGATGTTGCGCTCCCCCGTGCGTGCAATGAAAGTGTTGTATTCAATGACCGCATAGTATGCCAACTATTCAAAGTTTACCCAGGACTGGTAGCCGTAGCCTTTTTTCATACTGGTGAGTCTACCAACGTTGTATTGTCAGAAAAGGAAATTGTAATGGCCCATTTATTTTCGGACTACAAGGATCGATTTCGAGTGGCAAATGTATTTTCAAATCCGACCACAGGTATGCATCCCCTGAGGAGCAGCCTTTGTCTAGCCGGGCGCCGCGGGCTGTGATTTGGTTCTTCGGAACGCGGGTTCACAGCGCGTTGTGGCCCGTGATCAGGCAATTTTACGAAACAAGCGGCATTGGCTCGCGACTGGGCGTGGAAATGATCTACGTGAGTGCTGACTCGGATCTGAAATTCGTCGCAAAAGAGCTTCCTCGGGGCATGCTGTTGGTAAACACATTTTAACTGAGCAAAAAAATATTAATTATTCAAAAAAAATAATAATAAATATTTTTCAGTCTCCATTATGTTAGACCAGAACGAAACATTATTGCTCCGTAAGAATTATGACTTATTTGCCCAGTTAAAATGTGGGCACATGCTGTTGGTCGCGCAGGGGGGGCAGTCCTCGGGGAGTGGACCAGAAGAAACCGTCGCAAGCAAGCTGTGGACGCGGTTGTCGTCGTTGTCCGGCGGACAAGGTCCGGACTCGTCCCCCCCCTCCTTAATTTTTCCCGCCGCCGTTTTTATGGTGCCCGTCGACAAAGTCACGCTCACGGACGTCGGCGCTGAGTTTCTGATCAAGGAAGCTGAGACTTTTTTTGCAGAAGCGGCCCCCCGCAACAGAATAGTAAAGCGACCCAGTTTCGCCTCTACGTGTTTGGCTTCCGGAGCTCCTATTGTGAGTGCCAGGATGGCATCTGTATTGGGTCTAACGGGCCATGCCAACGGCAATTCAGCGGGGACGCCGACGGTGGATTCAGGTGGGTGGGTTGGTTCGGGTGGCCCACGTCCGCAGTTTGGGCTTTCGATTCCCGACGATTTTCTGCGCGCGATCTCCACCAGCACCGTCGATCTTCTTGAAGCGCTGCGGAAGGCGGACTGGAAGGGCGCACGGCGCGCGTTGGAGCTCGGCGCCAAGCCCAACAGCGTGTACACCTACCGGACGTGCCGGGAGCAGAGCGAGGGCGGTACGGTTGAAGGGGTGAGCACGTGTCCACATTTTGACTGGGCAAATACTTCATAATTCTTACGGAGCAATAATGTTTCGTTCTGGTCTAGTATAAATAGAGATTGGAAAATATTCATTAAACATTTTTTTGAAAATTTGATATTCTTTTGCGATCCGTTAAAATGTGTTTACGGTGAGCACCGACATCTTTGAAGAGCGGGAGATCCATTGCCCCGCCCTGGCCCTGGCCCTCGGATTCCGCGCGGCGGTGGACACGTCCTCCCGTTCCAAATGGGAAGGGTTGGACGAAGAGGGGTGGCCAGTGCCCGACCCAACCCGAAAGGGGAAGAAGCAAAACCCACGATCCAAAGACCATTGCGGCAAGTCCTACGTCGGCCCCGGGATCCGGCGGTCGCAGTGGCATCTTCAGCAGAGTTCGGACTTCAAGGAGCAGCAGCTGGAAGTTGTCAGGCTAATGTTGCAGAAGGGCGCGGACCCCTCGGCCAGCGGGGAGCAGTACAACGATGAGGGCAGCGGCGGTTGGTCTTCGGGCGGGAAGCAAAAGCCTATCATCCCTCTCGAAATTGCGCCAGAAGGACCGCTGAAACGGCTTTTGCAGAGGTACGCAGCGAGTGAGCCGGCAGGAGGGTCAAAACGCGGATGAGCCCCCGCGAGTGATTTGTTTCATTTTTTCGAAGTGCTCAGGCCAGTTTCTGGGGGCAGTATGCCCGTACGGTAAATGACCGTTTACGGTCTTTGTGGAAATAAGAGGACAAGTCATAGTTGTTTACATCGACGTTAATACGAGGGTGCGGAGGTGGGTGGGGCCTTCACTCGTGGGAGTACCGCAGCTGCCTTATTAATATCGGGAGAACCGGGAATAATATGGGTGGGTTTGGCTCGTGAATGCGAATTCTGGATGTAATTCTCGCGCGATTTCGCACATGTACTCGTTAATATTCAGAATTCATTTTCCGGGCAAAAAAATCATAATCATTTCGGAGCAATAATGTTTCGTTCTGGTCTAGGATAATGGAGATCGGGTATGAGAAATATTATGATTCAAAAAAAGAGGCACCAAAGTTCGCAAAAAGTTGAACTCATATGGCGACGACCATATGCGGCAATCTTTCGAACTATGGCCGTTGACTCTTGAGGAACAATGATTCTCGAAGAGTCCCGCGCATTGATCTCGTGCAGAACTTCTACCGAAATCCTCTCTCGAATGCGCGCAACCGATGCACGCTAAGCAAGTCACAGTGAATCGTACTGCCCACCCGTTCATGTAATAACTAGCGTATTCATGCTAGGCCAGGCACGAAGCAGTCCAGTCCTCTTTCTGAATCCAGGGTCGAATTTGGGGGGTTGGAACATTCCAAGGAAGTAGGAATCATATCGCCGTTTTCTCAAGTACAAGCTGTATCTCCCCCAGGTCCATTTTTGAAACGAAGGCAATCCCCACTCGAGATCTCGAATAAGTCTCCCACCTCAATTTTGCAGCTTACACAACAACAACACCCAAACTTCGGTCTCTCGACCAGACTCGTTTTGTAAAACCGGAACGAAGAAAGTTCGAAAACGTTCGCTCATCCAAGCAAACGTCGTAAGACCTCCTCCGACAAAATGCCGCACACTCTTCCCGATCTTCCGTGGGCCAAGGACGCCCTTGCTCCCCATATTTCTTCGGAAACGATCGACTACCACTACGGAAAGCATCACCAGGCCTACGTGACCAAGCTCAACGCTGCGATCGAGGGTATGAATTGTGAACTGGATAGAAGGTATGACCACAAATGGGGGCGGGAGTGTGGGCGCAGGGTTGTTGTTTCTGATCCCGCTTTGCAGTTTCTCCGCCCCCCTTTGTGGTCATGTGTGACTGATGTGTCTAGATTTTTTTAACATGAGATTGATTCAGATTGTTACAGGGCTATGTTTGCTTCCTTGAGCATTGTCGTCGGTGTTACGTGTATATTTAATTTTGGCAGTTACGGAGCAGTTCTGGCATGCGAGAGATCTGTGTGACCAAAAATGGAAACCGTATTCTGTTCATCGAAAAACAATCCGAATAAAACTTAAAAGCGGACTCTTCCCTGGCGGATAAGTCTCTGGAAGACCTCATCAAGACGACCTCGGGTGGAGTTTTCAACAACGCGGCCCAGATCTGGAACCACACCTTCTACTGGAAGAGCATGTCTCCCAACGGAGGTGGCGCCCCCACCGGCGCAATCGCTGGCAAGATTGACGAAGCCTTCGGTTCCTTCGACAAATTCAAGGCGGACTTCGTGTCTGCATCTCGCCGGGGCAAATAATTCATAATTCTTACGGAGCAGTAATGTTTCGTTCTGGTCTAGTATAATGGAGATTGAAAAATATTCATTTGTGAAATTTGACAATTAAGCTCCTCCGGAGAGATGCACTTACGACGACTTCTCCGCTGCCGCGGCAGGACACTTTGGTTCCGGCTGGGCCTGGCTCATCCAGGGAGCTGACGGCAAGCTCGCCATCGAGCAGACGCACGATGCCGGCTGCCCCATTAAGGATGGTATTTGTCTGTGTCTCCCCGGCTAATTAATCCCCATTTTCCGGGCAGAAAATTCATAATTATTTCGGAGCAATAATGTTTCGTTCTGGTCTAGGATGATGGAGATCGGGTATGAGAAACATTATGATCATTAAATTTACACGGAGAACAGGTGTTCGTTCTGGTCTAGTACATTTGGGATCCAAAATCCAGACAGACTGGTCGTTCATCTTGGAATTCAACAATAAATGAGTGCCGGGCAATTTCGCGATAAAAGAGGGCCGGACTATTCGCCATGGGTCACCACAAAGAGGCTAGAACTATTCATCTCTCGATCCTATCTCCAAAACCACAGGTAAGAGGCCTATCCTGACCTGCGACGTGTGGGAGCACGCCTACTACATTGATTACCGCAATGCGCGCCCCAAGTACGTGGAGGCCTGGTGGAACGTCATCAACTGGGAGTTTGCGAACGCGAACCTCGCCTAGTGTGACTGACGGGCGCGAACCTCGTGCCAGCGGGCAGATTCATCTCGGGCGCACTCTGCGGCCGCCTCCGCGGGAGTAGTGCGAATGGCGAGAAACCGAGCCTGCTCCGCGGGAGGGCAGACCTCGAGATGTCACCAATGCTAGGACGATACATGCACTTTGGAATGAGACTGACAGTATCATTCCGGGAATTAAAGTTAAATCGTGCGGAGACCAGAGCGGCCCGTGGCTCCGTCATAGTTCGTTTTCTTCACGTGAATATAGTGAATAGGAAGGAGAGAGGCAGTTCAGACCGACATGATATTAAACTCGTA
>Ga0099798_10019_pt1 | contig 42895 bp, 38 predicted proteins | sample Uncmet_Sort29A_1_FD_89870 | JGI IMG/M metagenome (GOLD analysis project Ga0099798, IMG submission 89870) | Marine eukaryotic communities from CALCOFI LINE 67, Pacific Ocean - CN13ID_Sort29A_1 | ecosystem: Environmental > Aquatic > Marine > Oceanic | place: Pacific Ocean: Monterey Bay | collected...
TTTCATAAATATTTGCATAAGCTCTTTTGCTGAATATTTTTCTGTATAGAATCTCCAACAGAATCTGGAGTCTAAACCTTGGTTTGCTTCAAAAAAACATTCCTGTAGCTGATCTTCATATCCTGCAATAATAACCATTAAATTTTCCTTATGTGCACTTAATGCTTCACATAGAATATCCAAACACTCTTTCGAATAACTATCTTTTTTATCTTGAGAACCTAATGCATAAGCTTCATCAATAAATAAAACTCCGCCAAGACAGCTATTTATTACATCTTTTGTTTTAAGCGCTGTCTGGCCTAAATATCCTGCAATTAGATCTGAACGTATTACTTTCTTAAAAACTTTTTTCTCAAGGATACCTAAATTACTGAATATCTCTCCTATTATCTGAGCAATCTCTGTTTTACCAGTTCCTGGAGGACCATAAAGAACTGTATGCATAAAATCTGTTGTAGTATTTTTATTAATATGCAAATCCTGAATATAGTATAGTAGTTGGTCAACGATATTTTCTTTTACCATTTCCATACCTATCATATTATTAAGCTTCTTAAGTGACGGTAAGATTTTATGCAAACTATTAAGATCTATATTATATTCAATATTTGTAATAATTGGATTTTCTTCTATGATATCGATTAGATCTTGAAGATTATCGATTTTTTTATTAATTGTTTTTTTTTGACTGTCATTTGGGATATAAGATTTTATAGGATGTGTAAATGGATCACCAAATGGATTAATTTCTAACATATCATACGGATTATCTGGATTGTAGATGGTTGATGCATTCATAAAGTCATGTATGTTTTCGCCTTTCCACGTATCAATTCTTCTCCAATTATCTGGAGTGGCATAGTCGTTAAGAAATTTTGATCTTATATAAACCTTGTTTTTCTTATTCGTGTATTTATCTATCACACTACTAAAAAACTCATGAGTCATAATATACAGTAGATTAAAAATCTTTAACCTTTTAAAACATAATACTTTTACTTAAATGTCGTTCCTCCATTTTCTTCTTCATAACCTAATTGTGGTTCTCTGCAAATAAATGTTCTATCATTTAGCATGCAAGTCATAATAACATCTGTTATTTGTCGATTTTTTTTAAAATATTCCATAAATAACATTATGAATCTATCAATGCTTTCTTTTCTAATTATAAATGCTTCAGGTCCACCTAACCAACAATTCATATTATAATACAGTTTATTGTTACAGTTATTGAAAAATCGACCAGATTCATCAAAACTTAACTGGTGTATTGAAAATTCCGGATTTAAATGTCCTATTTTTGATTTATTACGAAATGTTCTTCCCCACAAAAATCCCGGACATAAATGAAGACACGCCCAATCATTTGGTAATACTGCTGCAGTTTTATTTAATTCATGCATAAAATTATTAACTGGAAAAAAATCATCATCACATATTAACCCATAATCGTAATTTGATTCTTTAAATACTAACAATCTCTTAAGGTTATTATTAAAACATCTATGAGTTTTGTCGAATTTTGTTAAACCCTTATTTAATATTAACCTAATATTGTGTTTATTTAAATTATCAATTAGTGTCTTTCTTCTTTTATTTGAAACTTCATTATTAAAAATAGTTGTTGATACAGCAATTAAATTATCTTTATTGATCATTATAATTAGATCTGAGATTATTAAAAGTTAACAATTTACAATTATAATTTAAAGATAAATTGAAATATAAATTAACTCAAAATATGCTAACATCAATGTCTACTTCTGCCAACCCAATGGACCGCAAGGAAACTACAAATAATTTAGATTCTAAATCTGACTATACTGAACTAGCGTTTGATGTGGTTGAAAAATATTTTGAAGGACAACATTTAGCTCAGCTGGTTCGACACCAGGTAGAATCGATGGACGATTTCTACGCACATCAAGCCGCGAAAACAATTGATATGTTTAATCCTGTGATGATTACATCTGAACAAGATTTGGATAAAGAAAGTGGTAAATATAAATTGGAAATTTCTATCAATTTTGAAAATTTCCACATGTCTCGTGCTCAGATTCACGAAAATAATGGGGCCACAAAACTAATGTTCCCGCAGGAAGCACGATTAAGAAATTTTACGTATTCTTCAGCTGTAACAGTTGATATTCATATCAAATATATAGTTCGTCAGGGCGCTAATCTCGAAAATATGCACACTTATCATAAAATTCTTCCAAAAATTCATATTGGCAAACTTCCTATTATGCTAAACTCTAATATCTGTATCTTGAAACAATACAAGCATGTTGATGTTGACGTTACAGGAGAATGTCGATTTGATGCTGGTGGTTATTTCATCATTAACGGTTCTGAGAAAACAATCTTGTGTCAGGAAAGGGCAGCTGAAAATCGCATTCAGGTATTTAATGTTTCAAAAAATAATGCTAAGTGGTCATGGTGTGCAGAAATGAAATCTGTTCCAGACTTTAAACGTATTTCACCTAAGCAAATTAATATGATGATTTCCTCTAAGAATAATGGTTTTGGTTTTGGTATATATGTTCAGATTCCACGGATGAAGATTCCTTTGCCATTGTTTGTCATTTTCCGAGCATTGAATGTAATCTCTGATAAGGATATTTGTCGACATATTCTTCTCGATATTGATGATAAAAAACAGAAAAAGATGTTGTTTGCCCTACAAGGATCGGTTATTGATTCGAACAAAGTTTTGACACACGAAGACGCAATCCAAACATTGATGGCTCAAGCATTGTTTACTCCTATCAATATGGATAAAGAACAAGGATTGAAACGTAAGCGGGAATTTACAATGGATGTTATTAATATTGATTTGTTCCCTCATTGTGAAACTCATTCGCAAAAGGTCTACTTTCTCGGGTTGATGGCGAATAATCTATTGAGGGCGAGTCTTAAAATGCGAAAAGAGGATGAACGCGATTCATATGTTAACAAACGTATTGATACTCCTGGTGCACTTGTTAATAATCTTTTCAGAAACTATTTCAACAAACTAGTAAAAGATATGCAGAAACAAATTGTGAGGGAGATCAATAATGGTTCTTGGAGATCAACTGAGGATTACACAGCGATTATCAATATGACTAATATATATAAGATTGTCAAATCAACCACTATTGAAAATGGTATTAAGCGTGCTTTGGCCACAGGAGACTTTGGTATCAAGCATGCCAATAGCAATAAGGTCGGTGTTGCTCAGGTTCTTAATCGACTAACATACATCTCAAGTCTGAGTCATTTGCGCCGAGTCAACACACCAATTGACAAAAGTGGCAAACTCATTCCGCCCAGAAAACTTCATAATACTTCCTGGGGGTTTATTTGCCCGCCTGAGACACCGGAAGGTCATGGTGTTGGTGTAGTTAAAAATCTAAGTATTCTTGCACACGTTACAATCCCATCTGATAGCAGCTCTATATATGAATATATTAGCCCGGACATTATTGGTGTATCGGATATCGCATCCGAAGAGCTAGCTGATAAAGTAAAGGTGATAGTCAACGGGTGCTGGGTAGGCATTACAAATAATCCACAGAAGTTTTATTTGTCTCTTAAAGAAAAGAAATACAAAGGAATTATCAATATTTACACATCTATTGTATTTGACGTTATGAGTATGGAAATTCGTATTTGTAATGATGCGGGAAGACTGTGCCGTCCCGTTCTGCGTGTTATTGATAACGAAATCCTTTTCAATGAAGAAACCATCAATGGACTATCCAACAACACTATTAAATGGAATAATCTGCTTGTCGATTCTGTTATAGGTCCATCGATTATTGAATATATCGATGCAGAAGAACAGTCATATTCATTGATTGCAATTAGTCCAGATGTCTTGACGAAGGCTGATGACAAGTTTATTTATAAATATACTCATTGTGAAATTCACCCAAGTATTATCTTTGGTATTTTGGCATCATGTATTCCGTTCCCTGAACACAATCAGTCACCCAGAAATACATATCAGTGTGCAATGGGAAAACAGGCAATGGGCATGTATGTTACTAATTATGATAGTAGGATGGATAAAACCGCATATGTTCTGACATATCCAGCAAGGCCATTAGTTGATACTCGTGTTATGAATATGATTCAGTTAAACAAAATTCCATCCGGTATGCCAGTGATTGTTGCGATCATGACGTATTCTGGTTACAATCAGGAAGATAGTATTATGTTTAACAAGGGTGCAATCGATCGAGGATTGTTTATGGCTACTATTTACCATACAGAAAAAGATGAGGATAAGAAAATTCATGGAGATGAAGAGATCAGATGTAAACCTGATTCATCAAAGACGAAGGGTATGAAGTTTGGCAATTACAATAAACTGAATAATAAAGGAGTAATTCCCGAAAACGTTCTTGTTCAGAATCGCGATATTATTATGGCAAAGATGGTTCCTATTAAGGAAAATAGAAATGATCCGACAAAGGTCATCAAATATGAAGATCAAAGTCGCTCATATAGGACAAACGAAGAAACATACGTAGATAAGAATTATATTGATCGAAACGGCGATGGATACAACTTTGCAAAGATTCGTCTTCGCACTGTCAGGAAGCCAGTCATTGGTGATAAATTCTCGTCACGACATGGACAGAAAGGAACAATTGGAAATATTATCCCAGAAGAGGATATGCCATTTATGGATAATGGTATGAAACCCGATATTATTATTAATCCTCATGCTATACCATCTCGTATGACTATTGCACAGCTGAAGGAGACTCTTCTTGGCAAAGTGCTTCTTGATCTGGGCTTGTTTGGCGACGGAACGAGCTTTGGTGATCTAGACATTGATACAATCAGTAAGGAGTTGTTGAATATTGGATATGAGTCTCATGGCAATGAACTGTTATATAATGGTTTGACTGGCGAACAAATTGAGACTAGTGTGTTTATGGGTCCAGTATTCTACCAAAGACTTAAACATATGGTAAGTGACAAACAACACAGTAGGGCAACTGGACCGAACACTGCTCTCACGCGACAGCCAGCTGAGGGAAGGGCACGTGATGGCGGCCTTCGGTTTGGTGAGATGGAAAGAGACTGTATGATTTCGCATGGTGCATCTCGATTTACAAAGGGTAGGCTATATGATGCATCTGATAAGTTTCAGGTTCATGTTTGCAATAAGTGTGGTATGATCGCAGCTCATAATGATTCTATGCATATTCATGTCTGTAAGACTTGTGATAACCGAACTGACTTCTCTTATGTTGAGATTCCTTATGCATGTAAACTATTGTTCCAGGAACTGGGAACAATGAACGTAGTGCCGAGAATTCTGACAGAATAAAGCAATTGTTATTATTTGTTTTAGCATTATTATTAATTTTTTATATTCAATATATATAATGAATCCACCTTATGCTCCGAAACCAGCAAATTCAATGGTATGGACTGGAAGAGTCCCACCTCATCATTATCCACGAGTTCATGGAACCGCCCCACCCCATGTCATCCTTATGACTGGCGATAGCGAGCGGGCTCGTTCTCGCGAAACGTTACGCGAAGGATGGAACACGCAGTATGCATGTGGCGCAAGTGATAATTGTTTGAAGACTGCGAGAAATCCTGTTATAAATCAGAACACTGGACAGCGCCAGAAACCGGCAGGAACCCCGTTTAGACTTGTTAACAATTCAGGCGATTATTTAGCAAGAAAGAATTACTCTTGTGGTGGTAGCAACCAAGTTAACTCTAGAGCTAATCTTCATGGTCTGAAACGTCTTATCGGTCGTGTTAATGGAAAATGTGATGGCACAGGGATTGCTGCATCCACCTGCAATCCTAAATACGTCTATGATAGCTCTGATTATATCACATTTAAGAAACAGCAAGCCAAGAACAGAAACTACAATGATTATACATTCGGTGGAGACGAAAACCATGCAGCCCAGTCTCCTCTTCGATTAGTCAGACATTAAGTATTTAATAAATAAAATTTAATATCATTATTTATTAAATATGCAATTAAACAGTGCTTTAGAATTACCAAGTTTTTCAAAAATAGATCCGCCTACTACAGCAAATGGCAATATTGTGACCAACCCGCGTTATAAAACACAGGGTATGACAATGAAACAGGTATATGCTCTTTACCGAGCACAGTTTCCTGGACCTGCAAGTCATCCGAATCACGGAGGTGGCTGTGGCACAAAAAACAACGGAATATCTGTTGCAAGAATGGGTATGCCTCAGAAATTTAATCCATCAGCAGATGATAGTCTGTTCTCTCAAGGACGTCGTTCATTTGTTCAGAATACATATAAGAACTATAATCGTAGTTTATGGGCTAGGAGCTTAGAAGGGGCGGCTCGGAATCAACCTGTCAATAAAACTGGTATAGCCCTTAATCGTAATACAGGTGACGATGTAGTAAGAATGCGCAAAATCAAGGCTATGGGCGGATCGACTAACGCACAATCTTTAGGTAACACTCAGCTGACATATAAGAATTTCGACTACAATACTAGTAAAGATGCAGCTAGAAGATGTAGATCGGGTGGTTGTGTCGCTCCTGCCAAGAAAGGAGCAAACATTAATTTTAAGAGTGGTGGTGGCAGTTGTTGTTAATTGTGTTCTAGTATTTTTCCTCTCTATATATATAAATGAACGCTTATCTTGTTGAGTTTTTAGGAACAATGTTCTTTCTTTACGTGATTCTCGCTACTGGAAATGCCATCGCCATTGGTGCTGCTTTAGCAATTGCTATTCTGATTGGTGGTAAGATTTCCGGAGGAAACTTTAACCCTGCCGTTACCATTATGATGGCCACTGCGGGAAAATTAGATCGTGCTAAGGTCGTGCCTTATATCATTGCCCAGGTCGCCGGTGGCCTAGTTGCTTTAGAACTATTCAAACGATTCCATAAATAATTATAAAATTTTCTAACTATATTTTATAATTATGAGTAAATATTCAAAGAGAAAGAAAAGCAGGCGCGGTTCTAGGGGAAAGAGACGCGGCGGAACTGTGCTCGGCAGTTTAAATAGTGCGGTTGGTCATGTCGGTGAGGCAGGTAATAAAGCGCTCGGAGCAGCTAAAGGTCTTGGATCGGATGGTCTTCGCGCGACCAAGGATTTTACAGGAAAGATTGTCGGAACCGGAAGCCATGTTGTCGGTTCTGCCGTTTCAGGCGCTGAGAATCTAGGAAGTGGAGCAATTCATGGTGTCGAGGGCATTGGACACTCGGCTACGCATGCTGTAGGTATCAGCGGTGGAAAAGGCCGTGGTGGCTCTGGTAAATGCTGCTTCCCAGCGAAGTTCTGTGGATCTCGTAAGCGTAAGGGCAACAAGCGTCGCTCCATTAAATCTGGTCGTTGCTGCATTCCAGTCAAGTCTAAGAAGTGTGGTGCTAAGAAGAAGAACGGACGCAAGACACGCAAGAGCAGAAGAAGGAAGGGTCGTGGCACATTCAGTATGTTCGGCGGCGGATGAGGTAAGCCTTCACCATCCTTAATGTCGATGATTCCAGGGATTGAGGATAAGAAAATCAAATAATAAATATACTAGAGCATAGAACTACGAATGATGTTATTAACTAAAAATGACTGTTAATAATTGATAAATGGTTCAGTGATTTGTTTTAGGTATTATTTATTTAAAAAATAGTTCCAAGTTATATATAAATGGATATAACTTGGAAGATTATAGACAAATACTTTAAAGATAACACACATTGTTTGGTGCGTCATCATTTAGAAACGTATAATGATTTTTTTGATGAAGGTATCCAAAGCATTTTTAGAGAGAAAAATCCTATTAAAATAATGAAACAACAAGATCCAGACACTAAAGAATTTAATTTAAGATGTAATCTTTATTTAGGTGGTAAAGAGGGCAATAAATTATACTATGGTAAACCAATTGTTTACGATAATGAACGTCCTCATTTTATGTATCCAAATGAAGCCAGATTAAGAAATATGACTTATGGTCTCTCTATACATTATGATGTAGATATAGATTTTTTTATAAAAGGAGATGACGACGATGAGCCAGTTCTTATGGAAAAAACCTTGGAGAAAATATTTTTAGGAAATTTTCCAATTATGTTGCAGTCAAAATACTGTGTATTAAATACTTTAACTCCGCCAGTGAGATTTAATATGGGCGAATGCAAAAATGATCGAGGTGGATACTTTGTTATAAATGGAAAAGAAAAAGTGATTGTATGTCAAGAAAAATTTGCCGATAATATGTTGTATATTAAGGATAGCGTAAATGATCTTTATAGCCATTCGGCAGAAATCAGGTCAGTCTCAGAAGATTCATCAAAACCAGTCAGAACTAGCTCTATCAGAATTGTTGCACCATCACCGTCTTCATCTAATAACCAAATTGTTGTGAACGTTCCAAATGTGAGAAAACCGGTTCCTTTATTTATCTTAATGAGAGCGCTTGGCGTTATATCGGATAAATCAATTATAGAATACTGCCTATTAGATTTGGATGCATACGAAACTTATATAGATCTGTTTATTCCCTCGGTGTATGATGCTGGAAGAATTTATACACAAGAAACTGCTCTGAAATATATTGCTACATTTACAAAGGGAAAAACAGTTCCACACGTACTAGATATATTGATGAATTACTTTCTGCCTCATATAGGTGAGTTGAATTTCACACAAAAGGCCTTTTTTGTCGGCTATATGGTGAAAAATTTGTTAGATGTATTTACAAAAACTAAAAAGGCAACTGATAGAGATAATTTCAGATTCAAACGTGTCGAGACTCCTGGTATATTACTTTATGATCTATTTAAGGAATATTATACTCTTCAACAGAGAGACATATTTCAAAAGATAGATAAAGAGTATTATTATCACGAAGGTGTATATCAGAAAAATTTTCCCAGTCTTATTGAAAATAATTTTAGAGAAATATTTAAGGATAGAATTGTCGAGACTGGATTTAAACGGGCATTTAAAGGAAATTGGGGTTCTGAAGAACATACTAAGAGAGAAGGCGTTGTTCAAGATTTAAACCGTCTCTCGTTTAATTCTTTTATTTCTCATTTAAGAAAAGTGAATCTACCATTGGAAGCAAGCGCAAAGATTATTGGACCACATTTACTACATAACTCACAATGGGGAATTATCGATCCGCTAGATACTCCTGATGGTGGAAATGTTGGTTTGCATAAACATATGAGTATTGTAGCACAAATTACAAAATCTTGTTCTGGCTATCCAATGACCAAATGGATGCATATATTTGGAGAATTACAACTTCTCGAAGAACTCACAATAGCTGATATAAATATGGGATGCAAAATTATATTGAATGGTAACTGGATTGGTATTGTCGTAGAACCAGAAAAGATTATTAAGAAAATAAGATTTCATCGCCAACTAGCCTTGTTACCAGTATATCTTAGTGCACATTGGAATATTCAAGAGAACACTATATATATATATACAGATGGTGGTCGATTGACGCGCCCTATATTTTACTTAGAAGATGAGATTCCTAGCTATGAAAGGGTTAGATCAAAATTAGAGGCCGGAGAGTTTACATGGGATGAACTAATTACAGGATTTAATAGAAAGCAAGTCGATAATTTTGATCCCACCAAATGTCAGATATATACGGCAGATCAATTATATGGTTCTCTCTCAAGTGATACAGCAGATAGTAATAGGGCTATTATTGAGTATATGGACTCCGCTGAAGAGGAATCTGCTTTAATTTCTATGAATACAGACACACTGGGAGAGAAACGATATACACACCTAGAAATCCATCCTTCACTCATATTAGGTGTTATGGGCAATCAGATTGTATTCCCTGAAAATAATCAGCTGCCGCGTGATCTGTTCTCATGTGGACAGAGTAAGCAGGCTGTATCATTATATCATTCAAATTATCAAAATAGAATCGATAAGATGGGAGTAGTATTAAACTACGGACAGATGCCATTAGTTAAGAGTAGATACCTAGAATATATACATCAAGAAGAACACCCTTATGGAGAAAATGCCATTGTTGCAATTATGTGTTATGGTGGATATAATGTAGAAGATGCAATCCTATTTAATGAAGGTTCTCTCCAGCGAGGCATGTTCCGGACAACCTATTATAATATGTATGAAACATATGAGGAAAGTTCAAAGATAGGAAATACTACAACTGACTCGCACTTTGCTAATATAGAATCTGAAGAAGTTATTGGACAAAAACCAGGATATGATTATAGTATTCTCGACCAGTATGGTCTTATTAATGAAAATACAAAGCTCGATGACAAAAAAGTATTAATAGGGAAAGTAACAACGGACTTGAGTAATCCTGGAGTAGGCGTAGATTCATCCATATTTCCAAAGAAAGGACAACTGGGTTTTGTTGATAAAACATTCATCACTGAAGGAGAAGAAGGAACTCGTGTAGCGAAAGTTAGAATTCGTGAGGAAAGAGTGCCTGCTATTGGAGACAAGTTCTGTAGTCGATGCGGCCAGAAGGGAACTATTGGGTTAGTTATTCCTGAAAAAGATATGCCATTTACAGATGAAGGTGTTAAACCAGATCTAATTGTAAACCCACATGCATTACCATCACGCATGACGATTGGTCAGTTAGTCGAATGCTTACAAGGTAAGGCATGCGCAATGTATGGGGCATATGGTGACTGCACAGCATTTGTTAATAAGGGACCAAAGAATAAAATATTCGGAGACTTGTTGACAAACGTTGGTTACCATTCTAGTGGAAATCAATTGCTTTATAATGGCACAACTGGCGAACAAATGAATTCGGAAATATTTATTGGACCTACATATTATATGCGTCTCAAACATATGGTCAAGGATAAAATTAATTATCGTGCACAAGGGCCAAGAACAATGTTGACGCGTCAAACAGTCCAAGGAAGAGCAAATGACGGAGGATTAAGAATAGGAGAAATGGAAAGAGATGGTGTAATAGCACATGGAGCGGCTAAATTCTTAGAAGAATCTCTTATGAAGCGAGGTGATGAGTATTTCATGGCTATCTGTAATAAGACTGGAACTATTGCTATATATAATAATACATTGAATCTATTTTTGAGTCCAAATGCAGATGGTCCAATTAAGTTTACGGGAACATTAGATAATAATCTTAATATTGAAAATATCAGTAGATTTGGTAGAAGTTTCAGTATTGTTCGAGTTCCATATTCGTTCAAATTATTAATGCAAGAGTTACAAACAATGAATATTCAAATGCGCATTATAACAGAAGATAATGTAGACCAACTTCAAAGTATGGCATATTCAAAAACAATCAATAAGTTACTGTTTGATGACAACATTACCGTTAATGATATAGTTCAGTCTAATAAACAAAAACTAGAAAAAGAGAATCAACAAGAATCAATTAAGTTTTCACGAAAGCCACAAACTCAACAAGCTTCTGTAGGAATGGCACCACAAGGAAATATACAGCCACCAACTGTGCCAGGCAAATATAGTGCCGTTCCTCCCCCACCAGGAGTAAATGAGGGTGTCGCAATACAGCCAACACAAGTCCCTCTGCCAGTCGATGATCCATTTGCAGACTCTGATGACGAGATGGGAAAACCACCAATTTCCATCGGCGATGCGTTTACGCCTGCAAACCCATTTGATATTCAAGAACTACCACCTCTCCAAGAAACAGGTCCGGCGGTCTCTCCTGATTTCTCGGCGACGTCGCCTAGCTATGCTGTTACCTCTCCACAGTATCAAGTATATACACCCCCAGCTCAAGAGATGGGTGCTGAACAAGCATCAATAGGTGCACCACAAGAACCTGCACCGCCTTCAGTGAAGGCAACTATTGAGGTTCCTGCAGGACAACAAGGCCAGTTTACTATATCATCATCTGGTCCTCCAGTAGGCGATCAACAACAATCTGTCCCTGATCCATTATCGGTTATTCCAGAAGACATTCCAGAGCAAGCCGACATTGCAAAAGGGCCTATTTCAGTTGTTAAAGCAGATGATGATGCAACATCTGGTGGTTCAGAAAGCGTTAAGACAATTAAAATATTAAAATAAAATTGAATAAAAATAAAAATACATATTTATAATATAAATGGCAGCGAAAGAATTAAGCGGATCAACCCAAACCATATTTCAATCACGAAAAATTATTCTACAACAGATGATTCGACAAGGATATAATGTCGAAGAATACGAAGACTTTACTATTGCAGAAGTTCATACTCTAATGCAAGCTAAACAGTTAGATATGTTGCTGGAAAATGAGGAAACAAATGCAAAAACCTATGTGAAATATCATCTTAATAAAACAATTAGACCTAATAATGTAGCAGAATATGTAGAAGATCTCTTCAATTTAGAGAATATCTTAACTAAGAATGACAATCTACTGATTATAACAAAAGATGAACCAAATGATACGCTTACTCAACAAATTAAACAACTGTGGGAAACAGAAAAAATTTTTGTGATAGTTTACCCTATTAAGCGACTACAATTTAATATTCTACTGCATAGCAAGGTTCCGAGTCATCAGATACTTTCTTCATCAGAAAGAGAGAAATTTATCAAAGAATATAATATTACAATGAATGCACAGATTCCTGAAATTTCTCGATTTGATCCTGTGTCTCTAGCGATCGGCATTCGACCTGGTCAAGTGTGCAAGATTATTCGACCAAGTAAAACAGCAATTACGTCAAATTTTTATAGACTATGTATATAAGAATGAGTTTTGCTCTTTTAGAAGAATCTAGTAAAGGCATGAATACAGATGGGAAACAATTACAAGAAAAATTAAATCAATACGATAAAGATTTCTACGATACTATTAATTTTTTTCCGGAATCATATTCTTTACATAAACTTGACAAAAATGATCCAAGATATAGGACAGTTCAAAAAGCACTAGATCAGAATAAATCTGATATGTATAATTTATACACTCAGGTCAATAAAACAGTTCGAAAGAATCATGACAAAATTCAGGAAAGCGATGTAGATATAGATTTAGTAAGAGATAAACGTGATTTGCTTGATACCGAATTAGAATTATTAGAATCCCAAGATATTGCTAGTCAACAAAGAAAGGATGATAAAGTAGAATATTATAGAAGACAAGTGGTCGAAGTATTTTATCTTTTAGCAGGAATTGGAATAATGGGCGGATCAATATATCATTTAATAAAATAATTTTACAGGTTTATATATATATATGGATCTAATGAATGACTTATTAAATGATATGGGAGGAGATACAGATACTCACATTACATCAGCCTTGCAGCAGGGCAAGGCTTATAGAAATTATTCAACAGAGTATGCTAGTATGGTATTGCCCGAAATTGCATTAATGGGAGGAAAACCAGCTAAGGGAACAGACTTTGCCGCAATAACCGAACCTTTAACTACCGAAATTCTAATTGAAGATATTAAGATTACAGGTGATGATTCTAGTCAAAATAATGCACATACTAATAAAGGACGTAATAATATTGGAACAACTAAATTAAATAATGCACAAAATGTTAAGAAAGGCACACATTTTATTGGCACTAGACAAGAACGTTTGGATAAGTCTAAACAGGAAGAAGAGTATCAACAAATAGAAGATGAATACAATAGGCTATTATCTCAATATAATCGTGATTATGAAAATACTCTTGAAAGCTTATTGAAAATAACAACACATGACAAACCAGTCACACCAGACTTGGAAAAAAAAGTTGAAAAGGTTGAAAAATTAGGAAATCGTCTGAATGTTTTAGCCTTGAAACTAGAAAAAAGAACGGATCAATTAATGCATGAAAGTGATAAGCTTAGTAGGAATAAGAAAATAACACGTCATGATATTAATGAGACACGTATCAAACAACAAAAGATAGGAACTGAGGCTAAAAAAGCAGGAATATCAGTAGATGATATGCAATCTTTACAGGGGCAATATAATGACGCTAATCTTATGTTAACTTCGCATTATTATCACTATTTGATGTGGACTGTTGTAGCGATTACACTTATTGCATTTGTTATTCATGTGTTAACCGCAAATAATAGTAATCCAATTAATGCTATAATGATGATTGTAATTTTGATAGCATTCTTGTTTGTATTAAGGGCAATGTATCATTATTGGTCTACCCACACTATAATTTTAAGATAAATTTATATTATTATAAATATATAAATGAAGTTAGATCGTAAAACAACTCTGACTCTAATAGGTATATTTATAATAGCAGGACTATGTGTTGGAGGCTATAGCTCAATAGGTCATGAAGGTCTCGACGGAAAAATAACAGTGCCTGCTGGCGAATATTTAGGAAAGAATCCAGCCACATATGGAGGAATACTTGAGTTAAAAGCATTAGAGAAAGAATACACGATGCTTTTGGGCAAACTAACTGCTGATCTTCAGGAGAATCCTGTTATGCAATCTACACCAGGCACGACTACTACCTTAACAACAACCAATACTAATACAATACAACCAACAGACGATGAGCTTAAATGCACAAATCCAAGTTATCCCCATTTAAGCAAAAATACAGCCTTTGGTATATGCTATAGTGAAGCAGCTTGGGCAAAAATTGATGAAACCACAAACGAGACTACTGATTGTATGTTTGGAGGAGAACCTGCTGCTTGTAATCTATCACAAGCTATTTCAGGTGTCAAACAAAAATCAAAGTGTTCAAATGCACCTGCCTGTGAAGCTGTTCATAGCCCGGAGTTGGGGACAATGGGCGGAACAGTCGATTTATATACAAGTGGTAAACCAGCAACATTCAGTGAATATATGGACAGAATTAAGGAAGATGAATCGAGACTAAATTCTATTATTAAAAAGATGGAAGGAATTGTTACGGGACATAACTTCAAAGGATTAGAATCTGAATACATGAAAGATTCTAAGAAGGCCCTACATGAAATTGCTGACAGCAGAAGTGAATTAGAAAAATGGAAAAAGAAAGTCGCTGAAATGAGAGCTGAACTTGCAAGAAGTGGTGCCGATTTAGAAAACAGTAAATTAGAAAGTAAAAGCCACTATTATTTTTATATTACATGGTTTGCAATGGCGATAATTATGTGTGGAGTTGCATTTAAGTTTTTGAATCAACCTATATTTAATATAATAGCAGGATTAATTGCAGCTATGGCAATTGCGCCTTATGTTTATGGTTTAATCATGACATTTGTGGATGATGTTGAGGATTATGCTGAAAATATTAATATTAATAAAATTTTAGGACCTTAAATTAAAGTTAATTTGTATAATTTCATAAATTCTTTTTTATCTAATTATATTAGATATAATGGATATGCTTAACCAGATAATAGGTTTAGATCCAGAAAATTCAAAAGATACACTTTTAAATAAACTAGATGAACAAGGGAAACAATATAATTCAATGCAAGCTGGAATAACACAAGATGCCGGCAAGTATCTGGATATGGATAAAATGACTGATCTAGGGGGAAAATTTAAGGAATCATTTGAATCTATGCAGGATGTTAACACAAAAGTTCAACAATATCAGCGCCAGGTTTCTCAAATGGGTCGCGCACATGATCTAATGATGAGAGAAACTAGTGATTTAATTAAATTTATTAATAATCCAAAATATCGAGGACAGATAATCACCATACAAGAAGTTTCAAAATCATCAAAACCTTTAGTAACAAATGGCAACCCAATTACAGGGTATGTGAATAATACAAGTATATTTATGCCGACTACTAATCCTCAGGTTAAGAAAACGAAAGTTATAAAGGTAACCTTCGAGTTACCTGAATTAGCTGGCAGAAAAACAGTCCCTACTAAAGAGGGTGATCCAAAATTGTATGTAGTTAAAAATGCATCTACAGGAGTTCCGGTATTCTTGTATTCCGACGGAGGGGGGCGAAATATTGATGGTCTATTAGGTTCTGAAACAGCTAACATGTTAACACCAAATGTAGGTAAAGGAAATATGGATGGTGCATCAACAAATCTGTTTATAACGAACGCATTTGATACTGATCCGTCTAGTGTTGATTATGCGGGTTGTATTGATGTTCCAACTGCGGGTTGGAAACAAGCATCCGGTGTATCAAATAATTGGTCATTTGATACATGCAAAACATTGGCCGACTCTCATGGTTCCAAGCAGTTTGCTCTAGGAGCTGAGTCATGGAAGCTTAATGTAATACATGCAGGATCAAAAGATGTTGACTATTCAGGAACATATATTTGTGGTGCAGGCCATAGCAATGATAGAATTGCATACAGAAATATCACATATAATGGCAAGAAAATACCAGTTCGTCTACTCCTATATCCTGATGCTAGTCAATACTTCGATTCGGACGGTGCTGTTCTTGGATATCTTGGAGGATCAACACCTTGGATGACACCACAAGGTCCACCTTTTGGCCCTGTCAAGAATTGTTGGCCGACCTTTTTACATCCGGAAAAATTAAATTATTACATAACATATGTTATTGAGGACAAGATATGGATGTTAGTTGAAGATGTGTCGTGTTCAGAAGTTGCTCCAGGTGATACTTCAATTGATGAACCAACATTTCTTTCTGCCGCATGTATTAAGCCTGGTTTGGCAAAGCGTGGGACTGGTTGCAACGTATGGGCAGGAAAATGGAAAGATGGATGTGCTGGCGGAGCAGGAAATGTTATTAACGTATTAAGGACTCCTGCTGCTGGTGCGCCAGGAATTGGACATGTAGCCGCCGGGACAGGAGGAGCTAGTGCTTCGCAGTGGGGAAGTGGAAAAAATGCAGGTTCGCCTTTAATTTTTGGTGAAGATTGTGTGACAGTCTATCAATTAGGATCTGAACCTTTTCCAACTTCTGCGAGCAAGTCTGTAGCGAATGGTCCTAAATGGCTTGCGGGAAGTGCTCAATGGGTGGCAGCGAACGGTGATGGCACTGGACCCGCTCGGGGAAGCCTACCATATTATCTCAAAGGTACACTCACAGGAACAGCACCAAATGTAAGTATCAATTGGGAAAATAATTGCACATGGACGGCTGACAACAGTGACGGAAATCCGTTTGTCAATTTCGAAGCAGCAACTAGCAAAGTGATTGCGACAAAAAAGACGCTGAATCCGTTAGGTAAATGGGAAGGCGGCGAAGATATTAGTGTTTTATTAAGTGTTGGTTGTTGGTATACCACAGAAGATGGCGCGCCTACAACATCTGATAATGATATTGTCATTGCAGGACAATTTGATGGTATGAAAACGGTTCTGTTCGATATTCCTAAAAATTCACCTGGAATGTATGTAGGAGTAGATGGATTGCTATATGTGGAAGATCCTACACGAGGATGGTTGACAGTTCTTGGAGCAGATTCAGCTTTCAATGATAAATCTTATACCCAGTTTACTGAGAGTAAGATCGTAGGTGGATTTGGTGGAAGTAATATGGTGCAATATTATAATAAAATAGGTAAGAAACAGTCACAAAAAAGATGCAGATATGTTCCAGGTAAACAAATGGATGGTTATCCAGTCTTAAATAACATAAATGCAAATTTTAGTTCTGAGCTTCAAACATATCTGAATAAGGATGAAGTTTCACGGAAACAATATGATATGTATGAACATGGGTTGGGACCATGGGTTGATAGCAGTGAATGTGCGTCCGGTTCTGGACAGAGTTGTGATGGTGTTCCAGTCGGCAGCCGTTGCCGGACAAGAAATCAAGGTCAGAAAAAGGCAGACAATACTTTAGAGGTTACATTAGATTCTATGTTCCCTTATCCTATTGGAGTAACTGATGCTGCAAGCGGCATGACTATGTTCAATGGCGGCCACGGAAGCCAAAGTTACTGGTGTTATCAGGATCCAAACAATCCCACTTCAGAGAAAAAATGGATAGTCGGGCCAGGAACTGGTCATCTCGCAAAAGATCCTAATGAGATGGTTAAGGGAAACTCATGGCCGAAGGACTGGAAAAATCTTTCCACGAATATTCATTGTCCTGACAATACGTATAAGCCGGGTATGATAATGTCCGACATTAATACTACCATGGAAGGAGGTGATACAGCAGCACCAAAAGTCTGTCCTGATCCCAAATTCCCATATCACATAAAGGATCCTTCGGTTGCTAACGTGTGCTATAACAACAACACGTATGCGCAGCGGAACGAGGGACCGCTCGGCTCATGGTGCCAGTTGCCTACTGGGAAAAAAGGCGGTGGATGGGAAAATGAAGGTATGTGTAGAACTTCAAGTTCAGAGAGCGCTGGATCTTGGACAAATGCTGATCCTAGTAATCCTGGAAGTGGCGGCACATACAAGACCGGTAAGGATATACATAATGCATGCTCGAAAGAAACAATACCGATTACGGGCAATTATATGTGTGGTGCAGACAGTAATCCTATTAGTGCAACAAGCCAAACTGGCTCTTCAATTGCTCTAACTTGTCCAGGAGAGAAACCTTGTTATGTTCATTTATTACTATCTAATGATGGCGAGCTTATGATGGTGAGTGGAGAATACAAAGGCCCTAATCCTTCAGGCGACATTCTCTGGCAAACAAAGAAAATAGCAATGAAATCAGGTGTAGCAGCCCCAAATCCTGCATGGAAATCTGCAGAAAATGTTTACAAGATAAATGGAGAGCCTGTTCCATATATTCCAGGAAATGGTGTCTTGCCAAAAGGCAGTTTCCTACTTTCTGCTAACGGCGTTTTTAGATTAACCTATGGAACACCTTTGAAGGGAAGTCCGCAAGAGTTAGCGAGTGATAACTGGAGTGCTGATTTCTTAGCCAGATTCCAGATTCTGGATAATGTGGTAGCGAACAAAAATGTTGAGACAACTACAGCTGGTGGCGGGGGGATGGCTGGTGGCGGCGAAACGGTTTGTGATTCGTGTGCTGTTATAGAATATACTGTAAAATCATGCAGCCAGCTCAAGTATACTCTTAAATTTGACGACAAGACCGGACGTTATGTAATACCTGCAGACAAAGAGACTCATAAATATTCTCTTTCCGGATCAGAAGTTGCTTTATACAATAATCCTCAAGCGAATAACACTGGTCTATACAGCACATTTTATGTTGATGAATACAACGTTCCATATTTCTTGAATCCGGATGCTTTATCATATGATAAGTCGGACGACTTTATGTATTTTGGTAACTTTTCTCTCGGAGTTCTGGCGGCAAAGCCAACGACTCAAGTTAAAGTCGGGGGGGCTCCATCAGATACAGAAAAAGCTAGTATTGCATATGTGCGCAACAACGATAATGCCAGTAGTCCTATAAAGGCATTCAATCTCGATACGTCTACCGGCGAAATTTGGGTTTTTACGACACTCGATCCATCACTTGAGCTTCATCCAGCAGAAATAAATATGCGGCCTGGATTAAGACTGTATATGAAAAAGCCCACAAGAGTATTAGATTCTCTTGGCGAGGATTGTTCGGATATGGTTTTCCCTGCTGGAACGAAAGATATAGTTGGTCAGGCAGGCGGTCCATGGAATAATGCCTTACTAGCACAACAAACGAATCTTCCAGATAAATGCAACTTGCCAAGAAATCTCGATGGAATACAGAAATCATTTTATGATACATACGAAAAAAATACGCAGCTAGCAGGAAATGAATTCGCCAAACAGCTTCCTGGTTTAGAAGCTACACGTGATACATTAGCAAAAGGACTATCAAGTTCTAGAGAGGAAATCGATAATACTGTGGCGACATATGGAAAGATTTATAAAAAGGTGTTAGGTATGATGAGTTCGGGAACAACAGGTGGACAATTAGAAGATGCTCAACTTAAACTAGTAGAGGACAATTATCAATATATTATTTGGAGTGTTTTAGCAATTGCTCTTGTAATGTTTGCTATGAGTCTTCAGAAAAAATAAATTATATATTATATTATCTATTATTATATATAATTATGTCAGGAGAAAAACCTCAAGATTCTGTATTCAGTCCTTTAGTCGATTTAGACCCTACATCATTAGGTGATCGAGTAGATAAAACAACATCTGGCTCACAAGATGTGTTACAGCGTATTGCTGAAATTGATAATGAAGAAAAAGATCTTTATAAAACTCTTCTTAAAACATCTGATGATATTCGCGAGATTAAGGAAATTAACCAACAAGATCCTAGTAAATTAAATAATAATACGAAACAAACGTTGCAGCAAGAACTAAAAAACTTGACTACTCTTCAAAAAAGTATCAAAACGCAGATTGAATCTTTAGGAAAGATGCGTGTTCAGTTATATAAAGATCTTGGAGAACGTTACGTTGATCTACAAACAGTTGTTGGCGAGAGTCGTAATGATTTGGTTGATCAAAAAACCATAGCTGATGTTATGAGCGGTGAGCTTAAAAGTTTAGAAAATGAATATGACTCCTTGTCTCAAGAAAAGGCCCGCAAAGCTCGGCTTACGGAGATTGATACCTATTACAGCAAGCGTTATAGATCATACTCTGATCTGATGAAGCTTGTTGCATACATATGCATCCCGCTCCTTGCAGTGGCAGTCATATATCGCATGAACTATATTAGTGACGGATTAAGATCTACACTAGTAATGCTTGTTCTGGTTGTTGGTGGCTATCTTGTATTCTTGAAGGCTATGGATATATGGTATCGTGATAATATGAATTGGGATGAATACAAATGGCCATTCGACAAAGACAACACTGGAGAGACTGTATGGGAATATGATAAAAAACAGTTAGATAAGATGTGGGGCGAAACTGGTGGAATGATGAATGAAGTGAGTAAAACTCTAGGATTTGCATGTGTAAATGAAAAATGCTGCAATCATCCCAAGGTTGTATGGGACAAACATAAAAAGATGTGTGTTATGAAGAGTGGTGCTGGTGGCGGTGGAGGAAAACATCATGGTAAACAAAATGCACATAAGCAGCATAACAAAGATTTAGATGCTGCAAAATCTGCTGCACTGACTACTAAAATGCATAAGGATGGATTTACGCCATTGCATGCTGCTCCAGTATGTCCTACAGGAAAGTCATTGAGCTCGCAAGTTAATGAATCTTGTGGTGTAGCATGTGATTTAGTGAATCTGGCTCAGAATTATTGCGGTGGAGCTGCTGATGGAAGCACCATTGCCGGATTCGACGGATTTTAAGTAATCCAAATATTATAATCTATATTATTTATATCTATAATGTCTTCACAAATGGATATAAATAATATACCACCGCCAAGTGGCATAAATCCAGATATGTTATCAAACTTACAGGATATGCAGGGTCAATTTATGAATTTTCAGCAGACCATGACTAACAGCTTATCAGGTATACCCGGAGTAGCTCAAACAATAGCTGCACAAGATAATGTAGGAAATAGTCTTCCTGACTATAACAAGTCATTAAAAGAAATTGGCCTAACACCTGCTGATATGAAAAAATATACTCAAAAGTTATTAAGAGGTGGGGGATGTGGAGTTGGTGATTATGCATGTAATGACAAGGTAAGGCGTGCCAAAGTTACTGCTGAATATACTGAAGCAAAATTGGCATTTAATAAAGCCAAAGAAATTAGAGATGAAAAAGAGAAAGATTTCGAGTTAGTAGAGTTTGGGGGTCGTGCTGGTGTTAGAAAACATAACCTTGCACAAGGAGAGAAAGAAGGCGAAAAAATTAAAGAAGAAAAAATACAAAATCACAAACATATGAAATCGAAAATACAAAATAATTTAGATTTATTGGATGATCAAAATATTTATGAAGATCATATGGATGATTTATCTAATATGCTTACTACGAATGCAATTGAAGCAGAGGTAAAGGTCCATGATATGGTGAATCGAAGTAATGTCGATAATAGAAAAGTTTATTATGAAGATCAAACAACCCAGAAATATATTTGGATAAATCATTATTTGAAATACTTATATTGGATTCTATTAGCAGTTTTATTGATCGTGGAGTTATATGCCTGGTATAAAGGCAAAATGAAGTTTTCACCATATCTTGCAGCAGGTTATAGTTTAATTATGGCGTTATATCCCTTCTTAATGAACACAATAGTTAATGGTGTGGTCTATATATTAAAAAATATTTATAACAATACTCCAAAGGATGTTTATATGGACTTATAGTTTATAGAGAAGTCATGTCAGACTCCATATCGTCAGCGTCAAACTTAAGTCTAATTTTCTTATAGCCGTTTCGATATTGACCATATTTCTTTTCCATAAACGCATCTAGTTCCTTTCCTTTGGGAACATTTTTGCCAATATTGTTGATATACCACTCCTTAAATGCACGATACAATGGCGTCTTCTTAAGAGGTGATTCATCTTCTTCATCTCCATCAATCTTGATAATACGTTCCCGAGCAAACGCAGAGAAATCATCTTGGCCATCCCGATACTTGTTACTTGCACTCAACACCATTTCACAGTCTTCAACATTTCCCATAGTAACAAATGCCTTTTCAGCCAGCAATGTAAGCAATGCAGTTTTCCAGTTGTGAAATTTATCAGGAAGACGTTTGTCGACTTCGAACTGGTATGGCTCATCTGGATCATCATAAACAGGATTCTCTGTAAATTTCGATTGAAAATCAACCACACGAATACGTCGCCAAGTTCCCTCATCATTGCTGTTAATGTCGAAAAGTGTGTTTGTGCAAACGGCCAGTTTAAACTGTGGAGTAAATGTAACGTTATCTTTAAAGAGTGCTCTACCTTGGATAGGATCTCCACCTGTAATTTCCTTCATGATACCTTCATTAATTCTGTCACCTTTCGATGGCTCTTGCATCACAGCATATCGCGTTCCCATAAGCTGAACAACCTCTGATGATGTTCCTCCAATACTACTTCTTTTTTGTGTAATAAGTGTGATTGGAACGGTTCCTTTGTAATCGCCTAATACCAGCGCCATGAGTTCAACCAATTTTGATTTACCATTTCTACCAGTTCCAGTGTAAATGTTAAATGTCTGATTCTCGATAGTTCCAATAAGTGTAGATGCTAGATGATCCCACATATAATTCCTAAGTTCCTCGATTGGAAACAGTTGTTGGAAAAACTCATTAACTTCGCTAAGATGTGACGGGTTTACACTAGATCGCGGAAGATATTTAATCTGAGTAGACTTACTACAATAATCTTCAGGAAGACCCTTGCGAAATTCTCTCTTCTCAAAGTCGATAACTCCATTCTCGCAACACAATAGATAAGGATTTGCGTCAAGAAGTTTAATGAAACCACTTACATAAAAGATCTCCTTCGCTTCCTTCATGATATTACTCTTGTGGTTAGTATTCTTAAGCTTTGTGCAGATATTAATTCCAGCATGCACAAGATTGTTAATGATTTCTTTTTGTGGATCCTCCGGTGCCAATGCACCAAGCTGATGAGTTAGTTGCGATACTTTTTTAGCATATAGACTATAAACATCCTTAGAAAGAGACAATCTCAAAGTATGACCAGAATCACATTCTTCCCAGCGATGATCTTTAAATTCATACCAGATGTTGTTCTTGATGCTTTGACAAATGTATCTATCCTTAAACATAATATACAGGACCATACCAAGATCATAGTCTGTTGCATTTTTCATTGTTTCGGTAATGTGAAAGTCGAGTGTTTCTTTTTTGATTTTTTCAAACTCTTCGGGGGATTCTGTCTGTGCCCAATAAATAATAGACCTGTATGTGAGTGGTTCTGGTTTGTCGTGAGTAAGTGCTTCCCATTGTTCGTATAGAGATGGAATATCTGAAAAGCTAAATGAAGAAGATTGTGAACTAAATTTTACCCATGTTAAGAATAGCTTCTTACTCGTTTCTTGGAGAGCCATGCCGACACGTATCCATTTTTGATAAGATCCTGGACCATAATATGATTCTGGCAATATCATGGTATAGTCATGAATTTCTTTCAGCATATATTCATGAAGTGGTAGTTCATCATGATTTTTGGCTATCTGCATGTCTAAAATTTCTTTGCTATTAATTTTCTCAAGTGGTAACACATCAATTGCAAGTTTACGCGAAGGTGGCTTGCGTTTAACATTTGCTCTTCCTGCTCTACTATCAAACTCTTCTTTTATATCTGGATGAATTTCAAATTTAGTAAAATTTTTATTTCTTGCGGAAAGTGACTTAAGTTGATCAAATGTGATATCTCCTACGCTATTTTCAGACATAACAAACTCGCCATCAGCGGAATCATAACTTACGGTAAATGAGTACTTTAAACAGTAGGCTTCGTTTTCGGGCTTCCTTGAACCATACAATTGCCAATTAGTATGTCCTGCGCTGATCCCATCATCCAACACCTGGTCAAAAGTATTAGTAATTGGGAGTCCACCTTCTCCACCCCATAGGTCTGGAAGAAGCGCAAGAACTTTTTCTCTCAACATAACTTGCAAAATATTATCCATCTGCAAACCAAACAGAATGTGAATACCGTCCTTCACTACTGATGCTTCAGTCAGTCTATTAACATTCGGTTTCTCAAATATCTCGATATTAAAGTGACTATCATTTAATGCCAATATTTTCTTAATCTCTTCAAGGTAAACCTCAATAAGATCAACGATATGCTCTTTTGTATGCTGTCGTTTCATAATATCTATGCTATAACGAAAGTCAAGATCTACTAGCAAAGGCCCTCCTGTCCGTAATTGTTTCTCAGTAAGATACTCCATTCGTTTTCGAACAAACACTTCATTGTAATAAAGTCTCAAAAATTCATCATGCATCTCATCTGGAATATTATATGATCCTCCATGAATCTTTCCTTTTCCGGTCTTATTGTTCCCAATACGTGTATGTGTATATTTCTTAACACCATCTTCGTCTTTTGTTGAAGAATACTTTTTTAAAAACTCACTGAATGGTGTGGAGTCATTGGCCGACATTCTGTATAGTATATTAAGAATTATTTTTATCTCAATTTTATCCGAAAAAAAATAATGAGATTTTTTACCTAAAAATTTGGGGGGTTAAAATATTTTTATAAATTATTTGAAACAATATAATTTAGTTTTTGAATGCTCTTGTATACATATCATAATTCATAAATAATACTAATTTAAAAATATCTAAATACAATCTTGTAAAAATATTAAATGTCTGAATCTGATAAAAGTAAAAATACAAAGGATACATTTAAACGTGAATCCATTAAGCGGTTATTGAGAGATGTAAAGGATATCTATACATCTTCATTGGAAAATGATGGTATTTATTATAAACATGATGAGAACGATTTTAGTATTGGATATGCATTAATAATCGGACCAAAGGATACCATCTATCAGAACGGTTATTATTTTTTTAAGTTTGAATTTCCGTATGATTACCCACACAGTCCACCAAAAGTAACATATTATACAAACGATGGATGTGTTCGTTTTCATCCGAACTTCTATCGTAATGGAAAGGTTTGTTTATCTATACTAAATACCTGGCGTGGTGAAGGCTGGACCTCTTGTCAGTCAATACGGTCGATATTGCTTATACTATGTTCAGTATTAACGAATGATTCACTTTTGAATGAACCTGGTATTACTAAACATCATAAAGATTTCAATACATATAGTGACATTATTATGTATAAGAACTTATCTGTGGCTGTTATAGCAATGTTGAATGAAACTGCAGGTGTTTATCCTAGTCCACATTTTAATCTGTTTAAATCGACTGTTAGAACTCATTTTATAGAAAATTATAAGGTTAATTTAGATAAAATAAAAAAATTATCTGAAAAGAAGTGGAAATCGGTTTTGACAACAGGAATTTATAATTTAAAATTTACAGTTGATTATAAAAGTTTAGAGGAAGAAATTATAAAAGTATATAACAGGATTAAAAAGGACGAAAAATCATGTAAGAAAACTGACAAGACGTTAAATAAACAAAATGAAAAAATTGAAATAAAAAAAACGTAATGGTTATATATAAATGCATTTCTGTTCCAAGTGCCAAAACATGTATTATATTAGACTTTCTGGCGATAATGGCGATGAGTTGATCTATTACTGCAGAAATTGCGGTCATGAAGATAACACTATAACAAGTAAAAATGTCTGTGTGTCGAAGACCACCCTTAAACGCAACGAGCAGAAGTATACTCAAATACTAAATGAATTTACAAAGCTTGATCCGACTCTTCCGCGTGTTACTAATATCGTATGCCCAAATGCCAATTGTCCTAGCAACACTGGCAATGCATCAAGAGAAGTAATCTATATACGTTATGATGATACTAATATTAAGTATGTATATTTGTGTTCTGTTTGCGATAAAATTTGGAAAACCGATGAACAAAAATAAAATTGAAACATTTAAAAAGAATAACATAATATATTAATGAGCGATTCAGATTCTGACAACGAACTTGAGAACAAGAATATTTTGTCCGGAGGTGATACTGATGACGATGATGATTTTGATAATCCAGCACAAGAAATGCCACCATTGCCAGCTTTAGAAGGGACTGCTGTAGCGGTTTCTACTGATATTCCATCACTTATTTCGGCGCAGGCTACCGGCTTGGACATAAGTGATGATGATGATGATGATGACGATGACGATGAGTCATTTCAGAAGTTCGATGAAGAAATAAAAGAAAAATATTTAGAGAATGTTCATCCGGAGTCACTCAATCAAAACTATGATGAAATTTCAGCATTGGCCCGTGTTGCTCGAGATAATAGTGGCACTATAATAGATGAGCTTCATAGAACAGTTCCATGGCTTACAAAATATGAAAAAACGCGTGTATTGGGCCAGCGAATTAAGCAACTTAATACTGGGGCAGAGCCATTTGTTAAAGTCTCAAGTAATATCATCGATAATTCTATTATTGCTCAAATGGAGCTAGAACAGAAAAAAATTCCATTTATAATTCGCAGACCCATCCCAGGCGGAGGATCTGAATTTTGGCGTCTTAAAGATTTGACTGTCATAAGTTAACACTTCCACTTACGTTGACATTTTGTGCATGTTACAAATGTGGTCATAGGTTCATCTGCAGCCCTCGTCTGCATCTGATACCATTTACATTTTCTAGATCCGCACTTTCCACATTTAAAATCACCGTCTTCGACGTCTTCCTCGTTATAATTATTTTGATCTCTTTTTCTTTTTGCTTCGATTAGAGCATTCCATTTTTCTGGCGCAAGCTCTTGATGAATCATAAAGGGTATTTCCTGTGGTTTGATCTGTTTGTCATTGATTTGCTTTTTAATGTGTGGAAAATTATCGAGGTTGTATTTGATCGTTTTTAGCTTGCTAAGATAAATTAGAACGAAATATTGATTATCCCATTTTTTAATAGTTTTGTTTCGATCTGCTTCTTGCAGGGACGAATTATATATTCCCAACTCCAGGTTCTTAGCCGAGGATGCCTTTGTAAAATAAGGGGTAAGGATATTCTGCACAACATTGTTTCTGAATGCTTCTGGGTTAGTAATCTGTCTCATTTAATATTAGATAAATGGAGCAGATTCTAAATCAATTTTATTTCAATTATTCTTCATCCGATGAAGATAAATAGTCATCTGGTGCCAACTCAGAACCATTATCATCAAATTCGTCTTCATTCACATCTGTTTCATCAGTATCATCTTCGTTCGAGTCCATTTCGGATTCAGTTTCTGTATTATTTTCACCAACAATATCATCACTATCGTTATCCACGACAAATCCATCTTTTAAAAATCCTTCTTTAGTTTTATATTTTGCAGGAACATTCTCTAGTTCATCAACTTCTTTTTCATCTTGCTCAGCTGTATCATCAAGATTTTCGAAACCACCAAATAACTTTGTGTAAATTTTATTCCATAATTCTATATCAAGATCGCAAACTTCATTGTCTAAATTGCGATTGACAAGTGCACAGTTTCCATAAAACAATGTGGTATCAACCGGTGGCGGAAATTCGAACTTATTAATAATATTATGTTTACCAGCTATTCTTGCATATACCGATATGTTGTGTTTAGATCCATCACATTTTATAGACCATGAATGTTGTCTTTCAAATCCGTCTGATTTTCTAAATTGACACTTCTTGAAGAGTTCAGTCTCGTTAAAGTTCTTAAAGTCTGTTTCGACACAATCGCCGCCCTTGTTTACAACCACTATTTTTACCATTAAATTAATTCGAGTGAATGGGTTTAAATGGTTTCTGCTTAATAATAATAATAATGAAGATATACTTGCCCAAAGTAAGTATTCGAACCGTATGTATTGATAAAACAGCAGTTGATGTCACGTGCAATATTCGAAATATTACGGAAATTTATTGTTTAGATGGAATTTATGAATCCGAAGGTAGCAAGATTAAACGTATCAAAATAAATGATGTGCCTTCTGAAAAAACCACATTCAAAGGTATCGATATAATAATTGATAAGAGTATTCTCAAATATAATAGTGATATTACAAATATTGAGGCAAATAGTCATATCCGTAATATCGAACGATGTGAATATGGTCTACGTCGAAATGCCAAAATATTATTAATTATTGAAAAACAGAAATCAAAAATAAAACAGATCTATTTTGAAACAAATGAAGATATTAATAATTTCGCCATTGCAGAAGACTTTACTACGTTATTATCTTTGTTTAGTTAATATCATTTAATATAAATGTGGTTTTGGATAGGTAAAATTTCTATATTATCTTTATTATTAATATTTTTAATACATTACCTTTATTCATTCTTTTTACAAAACTTAACTACTCCTAAAATTAAAGATTTGGTCAATAGACCGAATGAACAGTATGAAGATATAATAAATTCTATTAGGGCCGAAAAACCGGTTCGAAAGGAATCACATGTAGATACTCATCATCAAGACAGTAATAAGATGAAGAACGAGTTAAAAAATTTCTTAACAAAGGAAATGAATAATAAAAAACAAAATCCTGTATTTAGCAGGCTTGGTGGTGAAACTTCAGGCTCTATAGGAGGAGGAGGAAACTTAAATTTTAGTAGTTTTTCATAACAGATTAATAATTAAGCTTAAAGATAAACACTAAAAATATACAAATATGTTCATTACACAGTCTTGTAAGACGGCATTGTATAAAAGATTTCCCAATGTAGAACTTTCTTATGAAAACACATGTTATAAGAAAGTTCATAATGCAGATATGTATTTAGCAGTTCCATCCAAAAATAAATCATTTGTATGGTTTACATATTTTCAAGATAAAGCTGTTTGCTTTATTATAAATATAATTAATGATCGATTAAGCAATATTAGGTCATATCCATGTTGTTTTGATAATTGTTTGTCTCTTGGCACTGTTTTATATGGATCATTAATTACTACATCTGAAAAACAGATTATTTTTTGTGCAGAAGACATCTTGCAGTATAAAGGAAGATTTATCGACAAATGCAAATGGTATGAAAGAATATCATATCTAAAACAATTTACTACACATATTAATCCAATCATGTTTACGAAACAGTTTATTCTTATATCGTTGGCTTTATGTTCAACAAACTATAAGGATCTAGAAATTTTTATAGAAAATTCTATTTATGACGTTGAATATATACAGGCTCGCTGTATAAACTCACACAAATTTGAAAATTTTAGTATTAACCAAATAAATAAACGACAGCGAAATGCAATACCTACTGCGATTTTTTCAGTAAAACCTTGTCTTCAGACTGATATTTATGAATTATATTGTTATTCAAGATCTGTGGAATTTTATAACATTGCACATATACCTGATTATAAGACTAGCATTCTAATGAATTCAATATTTAGAAATATACGCGAGAATCAAAATTTGGATATGATTGAAGAAAGCGAAGATGAAGATGAATTTGAAAATATATCGGATGATAAATATGTTGATCTTGCAAAAAAAACTACTATGCGTTGTATTTATTCTTACAGATTTAAGCGGTGGATTCCTCAAGAAGTAATTGATTCTAAAAATAAATTAACTACATTTCAAGAATTGAAAATTTTAGAAAAAAAAAATTAATTGTATTATATATAATGACTAATCTGTTTCGAAAGGGAAATATGCAATATGCGGGTAATTTTAGTAATAATCTTGTATCTAAGATAGGCTGTAAGGGCACTACATGCAATACAGTTGCTGCACGTGGAAAATATCAGGCCGGAGGAACTGGATCTGTAGGCGATAGAGGCTATACAATGAAAGTTACTGAAGGTATCGGTCCTTTAGGTGGTCCATTGAGAACTTATAAAGCTTCTCCTAATGCTTCTCCAAGAACTATGAAGATAGATTCTCTTCCTAGAGGCGGAAATAACTTTCCCAAATTATCTCCTATAATTACAAAACTTAATGCACAGGTATTGAGTGGTGGTGGACGTAAGACGAAAAAATATCGTAAGGGCAGCAGATCTAAAACTATGCCAGGTAAGAAAGATTTTACTACTAAAAAGAAGTCCAAAAGATACAACGAGAAGCGCTTTAAACGTTTGTTCGGTAAGCGCACCGGAAGAGCACCAATTTTTTCATTTGTTGGCGGTAGAGGTGCCAAAGGTTATTCGCATCCTAAAAAGGGGCAAAAAAGCAGAACACGTAAGGGAAGACAGGATTTTACCACAAAACGTGGGAATAAGTATTTTGATAGAATGGGACATAGGAGTCGTCACGCCAAGAGAAGTGTGAAGAAACGTAGACCCTATATGAAAGGTGGAAGTGGAGGCATGTTACCGCTAGCATTCTCAAAGATACCACAGGGATCTATCAATCCGGCTATCGCGAAGCCTGATAGCAACTTTTACAGCATTGGCAAGAATGCTGGCAAGGGCGGACGTTTAGCCAACCCGATACCATATAAAGCCAGCCCAGCATGCCCCCTATAACTTGATCAAGCACTTTCCCGGTGTTTTTTTTTCAACCGGTTCATTTAATGTAGCCCACTCATTTGACTCGTAATTTGTAGTGTATACTATTTTATAATTCTCTTTTTTATAAAATACTCTTCTTTTACGCCATTGATTCTGAAATACATCATGCTTATCAATAATATCAAAAACAACTGGATTGTGATCTTTTGAACGCAATATTCGACCAATCGACTGGGTAACGTCTGTCTTAGGGGTAGCCATTATCAAAGTAGTAAGAGTTTTAATATCGAGCGCTTCAGCTGCCATAGCATAAGTAGCAAGAATTACTTTCTTTGTTTCACTCAATTTTAAATCCTTTTCCTTCATGCCACCTATGTAATATCCAACCGACGAGATGTTTCTGTGTTCAATCGCCTTGTGAAAATAGACCAGCAATGCTTTATTATGCGCAAGTATGATAACTTGCTGTGAACTATTCTCGGTCAGCGTGTCTGACAATACTTTCAGTATAAACTCAGATCTCATGTTAAAATTGCATAGCTTGGTTATCATCGTGCTATATTGTGGATTCCCTCGGTAGTCTAATACTGTCTTGGAGAAATCTTCATCACTGTTGTCATACTGAATTGCCTTTACAATAACTTTATCATCCCCATCTCTCTTTTCACTATAAACAACATCCCCAAGAAACATTTTAAAAACCTTTGTAAGACCATCTTTTCTGGTCATAGTTGCAGATAGACCAAGTGTATATTTTGTAACTACCTTGAATAAAGATCGAATAAATACTTCTGCACCAATATGATGACATTCGTCTACAATAGTAAGACCAAACTCACCAAACATATTCTGGGGATATTCTTTCATAGAAAGCGATTGTAGCATACCAATTACAATATCTTTATCTTTAATATCGACTATTTGACCCTGAATTTTCCCTATACGCGCAGAAGGTAAAAAAGTATTAATTCTCTCAATCCATTGATTCAATAAAAAAGATTTATGAACAATAATTAGTGTTTTTTTCTTCATCTCCGCTACTATTTTCAGCGCAATAACAGTTTTTCCGCGACCACATGGGACTTCCAACAATCCGCCGCCTTTTTCATCGGAAACATAGTTAACATATTTATCAACAATAATATTTTGATAATCGCGAAGATCTCCTTTAAATTCAACATTTATGTCATCGCCATCTTTAATACGCACATTGTCATGGATACCATACGTTTCTAGGCCGAAATATCGTGGGATATAAAATTTCTTTTGAGACTCTCTATAAACAGGAAATGCCTCTGGTTGAATAGGAGATTTAGGAATGAATGGCCTTACGGATAATTGTTCCCGTATAAACTGCTGGTCTTTTACTCCTAAATCGTCCTTTAATATAGTATAACCCTTCTCACCAAGATACGAATTATGGTTTAACATTATTTAATACAGTAAAAATATGTTTAGATATGTTTAGATAATATTAATAATGGATTCGGAATAAAATATAATGTTATGATATATGCGAACTTTAAATAGTTTATACAAAGCCGAAAATCGTTATCAAACATTTTTAGGCTTTTTATTTCTTGTATATATTCTGTCTAATTTAGAATTACCAAGTGATCTTGAGAATCTCATTAATACAACTGGTGGAAATGTTACAGTTATGTTGTTAGCTATATCTGTATTCTATCATACACATCCTGCGATTGGTATTTTAGGACTCATTGCAGCGTATGAGGTTATTAAGCGTTCTGGCAATGGAGTCGCATATGTAGATATTGATAATTATATTCCAAGTGAGGCTAGTAGATCACATGAAATGGAAATCACCCAGCCAACCTTTAAAGGTTCTTTAGAGGAAGATATGGTGCGCGACATGGTTCCACTCGTTGTTCCCAGTGAAACATCGTCATTAAATTATCAACCAACTCTCGATTCCTTACATAACGCTACGCCACTGAACTATCAGGGAGTTATTTAAATAATTCTTTACTTGCTTCTTGAATACCTGCTTCACCACCAACACGTGACAGCAATGCTATCATAAAGGCTAGACCACATACTTTGAGCAACATAAACATAATACCCTTAAAAGTTGCGCCTCCGGTAAATAAATTAATTAATCCAGTAACAATAACGACAATTAAAACTGTAAGCAATACTCCTTCGATGACTTCAGATAAAGGTTTTAATATTTCACTGAACATTTTAGTTATAGGGTTTGGTTTTCCATCGTCATCTCCCGCTATAGGTTTTACAATTTTTGGTTCAGTAACCAGTAATTGTCCAGAATCGTCGGTAGGTTGACAATCTATGAAAATTTCGTCTTTTCCTTTACTCAATTTAAGACCTGATGGTCCAGTTGGGTTATAAAAGAATTGATTAGTTTTAATGGGAATTGGATCATGTGTAACATGTAGTTTTGTTAAATCAATAACATCTACTGCAATTGCATCTTTCTCTTCAAATACGACAAAATGACACATATTACTACAATTATCGACAGGTGAAGTTCCAGTATAACTATAAAAGGGTTTTTTTGGAATAAAATCATTTAATGTGAATGGCACTGACAAATTAATAGTTGCAGTCTCTCCACGAGATGGGACCAAATTCATCGCCTGGCTGATTATTCGATTTAAAACCATAGAAGCATTATCAGCAGAAGCACCCTCATTTAGTGGAATGCAAACTAATAATGCAGGTTCACATTCACTTTGATTAGATTTTGGTAAACATGTTGTATGCACTATTACTAATTCTCCTTCTGCTTGTTTACCATTCCATTGATGAATAGAAGGTTGATATAATCTTACTTCTTTGGCGGAATACATTTCACTATTAAAATTTACTGGATATGTCTCGTTATTAGAGTCATACTTTATGTTTAAATATTGTCCTTCATTTGTAATATTTGCAGAAGATAATCCATAATGGTATTGGTAACTACATTTCAATGTGCATTGATCAACCGTATCTTTATTGGTAATATTTATAGGTGCTGTAGCGTTATCACAACTCATATAATATAAACATATAAATAAAATATTAAAATATATATAATGAAGTTATCTAAAGGGAGAATTAGACATTTACACAAAACAAAGCAACAATCGAGAAGGAATCGTGCTAAAACTAAAGAAGTCCAAAAGAGAAATAATCTTAGTCATAAGAAAAAAACCCCTGTTAACCTCAGAAGTTTGACATTAAAATATGGATCAGATAAAGGAAGACACAAACGGCGAAAAATAAGAAAGAAGCTAGATACATTTATCTCCAGACGGGCATCTAATAGATTTGGTGGAGCTGGAGAAGATAATTTAACTGAAGAACAGAAAAAAGAAGCTGATGATAAAGCCGAAAAAGAGAAGAAGAAAGAAGCCGATGATAAAGCGAAAGCGGAGGAAGAGAAACAGAAGAAAGAAGCCGATGATAAAGCAAAGGCGGAGGAAGAGAAACAGAAGAAAGAATCTGATGATAAAGCAAAGGCGGAGGAAGAGAAACAGAAGAAAGAAGCCGATGATAAAGCAAAGGCGGAGGCGGAGGAAGAGAAACAGAAGAAAGAAGCCGATGATAAAGCGAAAGCGGAGGAAGAGAAACAGAAAAAAGAAGCAGAAGCGGAGGAAGATGCAAAAGCTGATGCAAAAGCTGAAGCTGATACAAAAGCAAAAGCGGAGGAAGAGACAAAAGCAGAGGAAGATAATAAAACATCTGATGCTGATGCGAAGGTTGAAGAGGATAAAAAACCTGATGCAGGCGAAAAGAAAGTTGATGAACCTGCACCGGATCTAGATACTAGTTACGAAAAATTCCAGACATATTCTAAAGATATTCGAAACAGTATAAATACAGGGAAGGATCTTGCAACTATTACGAAAATTATGGCTAAATCGCCATTTAATTTGAATACTAACGTTGATAAATTTTATAGTTTAAAAATGAATTATTATGCAAATGAGTTCAAGGGCGATACACTTGCGATGTATACCAGTGTTAAAACAGATATAACTGAAATGTTAAAAACTCTGAACTGGTCGGACCCATCTCTTACGCTTAATATAAATTACGATGGGGAACCAAAGAAACTTAATTTGTTATTGATGTATGTAATTTTACGACAAATGTTTTGTATTGATCTCATCAATAATCTTATTATTGCAGCAGGACCAAAACTGTTAAATGCTAAAATGCTAAAATATTATCAATCATGTTTGCAGGCAACTCTTCAACTTCTATTCATAAACACTGAGCCTGACGGATTAGTAGAACAGCAAAATACTTTATTTGGAGAGATGGCTGGAAATTTATGGGATAATAAAAATAAAGATGTAATATGGGGACAAAGTGACTACGATTCACATGAAAAACTAAGCAAAAAAATAGATGAGGTAAAAGCTGATGCAGTGAAAGAGGGCGGCGACGGAACGGATGTTGACGTCATACACGGAAACTTTGTAAAAATGTTCATGCAAAAAATGTCAACTGCAATGATTACTAATATTAAAGAAGCGCAAAGCGCCCCAATTCCAAAGCAAAATGAATTATTATTACATAATAACCAAATCTATACCGACATTAAAAATGCAATGACCTCTTTCTTATTCAATATTCTATTTAATTATTCTACGTTTGACGTTACTCAGAGCGGTGGAAATCCTGAAACAGCATTTGCTCTGGGAACTCTACTCACACAGGGTATTGATGCACATTCCAATGCAAGAATAGCAGCGCGCAAAAGCAAATCCAATACTAAACAAACACAACGTATAAAGCAACAATTGCCTGCAAAACAGGTAACGACGAAACCAGATAAATCAGATGACAATACTGATGAAGATGAGGATGATACACCATCCGCCCCGAGAATGGAGAAACCAGATAAACAAGGAAAGAAACCAATACCTTTCACAGGTGATTATAAGAAATTATCGGCAGAAAATGACGCTAAGAGAGAAGACGAAAAATTTAAACTTATTAGCGGTTTGATTAATAAGGCTAAACAAGTTTTCGAAGATAAAGGATTCCTTGATGCTGAACTGAAAAAACATCTTGATAAAGAATACAAAAAGTTTATGATTTATAGTGATCATCCAAAAGCATTTGGATTTAAAACACACACATGGCCGGACAAATTCATACAAGATGCTAAAAAGGTGGAGGTTAACTATGATGCATTAATGCAGAGCATCAATGAACATCACGAGTCGAAGACGTTAACATCTAAGTCTTCACTACAAAAGGATAGCTCTCACACTCCTAACGACTTGACCGTAAGATTAAATAAGATTCCATCATCTACTCCTCCCTCGATAAGAGAGATGTTTAATATTATGCTATTTATTGATCCCGATTCTTGGTCACCATTATTGTTACCATCAAAGAAGGAAGCAAAATCCATGAAAGTATATCTCGATACTTGGGCAAAACACGGTATTGGTAAGATAAAGGCAGTGAAAAAACATCTACTTAGTTCCAAAAATACAAGAATACATGATTCTCTCGAGTTTCAAAATGGCGACTATGATGAAAGGCAAATACAGGTCGTTGTATACAAACCGCCAGAAGATGCTACTCATAACCCTCCACATTATGATATAAAGGTAATTAATCCAGAATTAACTGCAACACAGTTTTTTAATGCATTATCTACTAAATATCCTGACTATCTAGGTGCACCTGTGCCAGCAAGACTATCACCTGAAGGTGATGAAAATTGGCAAAATGTCGAACTTGGTGATCCAAAGAAATCACCTGCTCTTAAGAAGACTACAGCAGATTGGACAGGACCTGATATGAATACTGCGTTAGAACTAGAAGCCCCTAAGGAACCAGTTCCTGATAAAGTGGAAGAAAACAAGCAGCCACTTGGATTCGTCCAAGATTCCACTCTGTTACCAGGTAAAACAATTGAAGTTTTAATGACAATGCCAGAATTCAATTATTTTGATATTCAAAAAGCTACTACAACAAAGGCCACTACACCGACTATAACTACACAGTTATTAACATATCTCGATAATGATTTTATTATACCAGGTTTAAAAAGGTAATGTAATATTATTACTTTTTCCTCTAAACAAATTGAATTTATCAATATATTTCGTGCATGTCTCAATCATTGGCTCATAATCCGGATATGACGCTCTTAGATTTGTTAAACCCGATACTAGACCAACGCATAGCATCTTATGTATTGTGATTACGTTACTAAACGCTTCTCTATTTTTTTTATTGTTACTTTCGTATGCGTTAATCACAAATAATAAAAATTTTTCATACTCGTCAAAGTGTTTGTTTAAATATGCATTAATATCTTCTCTCTTCTGTCTAGTAATTTTCCGTATCACGGCCATTAAATACGGCTGTGTAAAATATTCTGCATAAAGATTATCGTCCGAATCTATACCGACCTTATTTCCAACACCTAACATTGTTAGAGCAGTAAATTTCCTTTCGAATTCGGAAGTTTTTGATTTTATGTCATCTATATCAAAATTTAAATTGTTTTCATTACTTATCATTTATAATAATAAGATTAAAATCTTTATATTATTATAAATTGCTAAATAGTTATATAAAAGGTATATATTTCATTATAGCATTATCATACATTGTTACCTTAAATGCATCATTGTAACCTTCAACGTATACAGTGTCTCCATTGTATAAATTATCACAGCCATACTCTCCTGTGCAACTTTTACCAGCATTTGTCACAGGCAACTTAATACTGTTATTCTTATCACTCATTGTTTAAAATTGCCACTTATCCCTATTTGTGAATAATGGTCTTCCCATTAACGGCAATATAGTTTCTTTACCATTTACGCGAGTAAGAATACCAACTTGTCTATAATCGGTGTCGACTGCACGAGTCGAGACATTAATCGGCATACCCCTAGGATCACCTTTTGTAGAGTCTAATATATAACGATCATCTTTGAGTGGCGGGGTGTAGGGGTTCATCAATACAGAATCTCCTGTTACATAACTGGCACTTGCTTTCGGATATAGTCCAGAACTTTCTTGTCTAATAATTATTTTTTCAGTGTTGGTATTTTTATTCATAGTATAGATTATTGCAAAAATAGCTAAAATACTTATTATTAGGTATCCTATTGTTGCATTTTCTACACATAATACACCTGGTGGACAGCTACGCGCCATATATATATATAACTTTTATAAAATTATAGATATATGATTATTCGATTATACTAGACCTCCCATCATTCCGAGTTTACTTAGCATTCCTTCAGAACCAGAAAGTGTGTCCATCATTTCTTTTGCAGTGTTAAGCAGAGGGCCCATGGTTTTCAAGTTCTCAGCAAGCTGCTTTTGTGATTCAAGTAATGCGCCAGCTTCCTGTGTCATTTCTTTAACCTTGTTTGGGCTCATGTTTTCCATCGATTTTGCAATATTGCCTTGTAAAGCTTGTGTATTCATACCTTCAGTTTCAGGTAGTTTAACTGGAGATCCATCGTCGTCTCCCTCCGTTTCGCAGTCTGGGTCGTCGACACCACAAGGCTTCTTTGCCGGTTTTTTGGGTTTGCCAGAATTTGGTGGTGGGTGATGCATCCCACTCTCGCCCTCTGGTTTTTCAGTCATATTCTCTAGACCTTCTCTGTGTATCTTTCTAATTGTCTGGTTCTGTATACTCTTTGCAGTCATTAGCAAATTAGTAATTATTAATGCACAAAGTAATATAACAGTCATGTTTTTACTAAAGTAGGACACCAAGTAGCCAATTATTGCAAAGAACAACAACGAATTGTAGTCCTGAGCAACTAGATATGCGATAATATTAGTGAGAGATAAAAATGCAACCACATATAAAACATATTTGTTAGATAGTAGGTTGTTAATTTCCTTTGGGACTTTCATTATATATATATTCCATAAAAAATTGATACCGTTAAAATATACTAAAGTATACTAAAATGTATTATATCGGAAATCTTGAAATCTTTGATCCCCATCGATATGGTCAGGACGAGACAAACAGTCCTGGAATCGAATATCATTGGATGGTCGTGTGGTGTTCTGCCATTGATGATGTATCCAACACATATGGTGAGGACTTCGTCAAGCATATCGTGGGCGTATCGCGTTCCATTGCAACATTCCATAGATCGTCTTTATTCAACAGTGCCTTTATAGAGGTCATGCCCGACACAGGGAGATCAGCTTATCTTCCACACATTACAAATGGTGACGTAGTATGCAGGCATTATTCTTATCTTGCGCCGCAAATTGTCGAGATCGAAATCTTGCCAGGAGGTGAATGTGTAGGTATCCCTAGAGGAACATTCTGGCTTAAGATATTCCAGCGAAAGTGGCGCAATATCTTGAAGAAGAGAGAACATAAAATTCGTCACTTTAAATGCATTAAGAATTTTATGAACCGAGAATTGGGTGTTTCTGCTAGAATTAGCGTCTTTTAGTTGGTGATCGGTGTTTGGATCTACGTTTACTCTTTGTTACTAATTTACGGGTTGGTGATTTTTTATAGGTGTATCCGCCACGCTTGCGGCGCCTTTTTGTTCGGCGTCCGCCCCGTGAAGCGCCCCGGAGCGCTTGCGACGGCACTAAACCTAGCTGTTGCCAATTTTGGGGTTGAGTGCCAGGCCTCTGTACCGCCGGCGACGTAGAAACTCTTTGCTGGTCTTCAGGCTTCACTCCTAACTCATTTATACCTCTTAACACAGCATCAAGTGTGTTTTCCATAAGTTGAGCCTTATCATTGCTAATGACCTCCTGACTGTTAATATTATTAATTTTTCCCTGTATGGCCTGTAATTGTTTGTAATTTTTTTCCAACGCGGCATACGCAGCATCATTTCCTTCTTTAATTGCCTTTGTCATTTGTTCCTCTAAGGCTAGTTTTTTGGCGTTTAACGCTGCATTGATATCCTGGACCTTGGCTGAAGTTTTCGATATTATCTCACTTTGCCTCTGTAACTTTGCACCGATTGCGTCCGCAGTATTGTTAATCTCATTAACCAATTTTTCAAAAGCTACTTTCGATGGTAAAGCGCTCATTTGAATCTATATACAATATATCAATATTTTATTCATCTAAAGTTACTAACAGTTCATCTATCTCTCCCTTAACATTGCTGATTTCGGTGAGGAGACGTTTCTGTTCAATAGCATCCTCATTAATTTGGGTTAAGTTACGATTTTGTCCTTGGCTGATTTCTTCTAAATATTTTAGAATTTGTTGTAACGCATCATGCTGTTTTTGCTTTTGCATCAAAAGTGTGCGATAATACAATTTATAATCTTCGAGCACATCTCTTAAATATTCATTACTCAGAGCTCTCTCCTTAACATCCTTAAACTGTAATGCCAATTCTTTTTCTTTCTTTTTTTGTTGACATTTAATGTCTACAATCATCATGTCCTGTAATGCTAATTGTCCTCCTTCCATTAGATATATATAAGATGCATTTTAAAATCATTTAAAATACATTTTATTTAACATATGCAACAACAACGGCTCCTAATACCCTTGTTCAGTTTGATTTTGCCTTTCTCTACATCAATAAGGTTATCAACAACGGTAGGTATCATAACTTTAATAATGGGTTCAAAATTCTCTAAAATTCCTGAATCTGTTTCATCTAAAACAAGTAACATGGAGTCAATTATAAGTTTTTTCTTCTGTTGTCCGGTTAATTTTCTTTTTGTCTGAGCTAAAAATCTAACGCTGCTCATAACAGCTTCCATAATATTTCCATGATCGATTCCGTGCGGAAAATGTTGCAAAATAAACTTTTTTAATTCAATCGTTTCTTTCGAAGTTTTTCTGGCAGAAACTGTCAGTTTTACGTCACTTTCACCGAGCGCGTGCGTTCCATCTCCTACTTGGGCCATTTATATTATATTAAGAGAAAAAATATAAAATCTTTTGATATAAATATTTAGGATGTCAAAAACAACAACAGAACCCTTGCTGCAAGAAGACGACAATCGCTTTGTAATGTTCCCAATTGCAGACGATTCCATATGGCAAATGTATAAAAAACAAGTAGATTGTTTCTGGAGAGCGGAAGAGGTGGATTTATCAAAAGATCTAACTCATTGGGAAACCTTAACTGATAAGGAAAAATATTTTATTTCTATGATTTTGGCATTTTTTGCTGCGAGCGATGGAATTGTCCTAGAGAATTTGGGGATGAGGTTTATGAGTGAAGTTCAGTTACCAGAAGCGCGTGCATTTTATGGTTTTCAGATTGCAATGGAGAATATTCATTCAGAGATGTATAGTTTATTGATTGAGACATATATTAAAGATAAAGACCAAAAAAATAAGCTTTTCCATGCTCTAGAAAATTTCCCATGTATTAAGAAAAAGGCTGACTGGGCAATTAAATGGATAAACGACAAACGTAGTTCATTCGCTACACGACTTATTGCATTTGCCTGCGTAGAGGGAATATTCTTTAGTGGTGCTTTTTGTAGTATCTACTGGCTTAAGAAGCGAGGACTCATGCCAGGACTCACGTTTAGTAATGAGTTGATATCTCGTGATGAGGCACTTCACACAGAATTCGCGATCTTACTATACACAAAACTAAACAAGAAACTGTCGAAGAGTCGGATAAATGAAATCATAAAAGAGGCAGTTGAAATAGAAAAGGAATTCATAAATGAAGCACTGCCATGTAGATTGATTGGTATGAATGCCAAACTAATGAGTCAATACATCGAGTTTGTAGCGGATCGTCTATGTATGCAAATGGGATATGATAAGATCTATAACTCAAGTAATCCGTTTGATTTTATGGAATTGATTAGTGTCGAAGGAAAAACAAATTTTTTCGAGAAACGTGTTGGCGAATATGCACTAGCAACTAAGGAAAGAACAGGCGATGAGTTTGACTTAGATTGTGAATTTTAATATCTGCATAATTTATATGTCGACACAATGGATTAAATTTGTTAAATTTCTTTCAACGATATTAGCATTTGATATATTGATGACACTAGTATACTTAGCTATAGCATACGACACCGAACAATGGGATGGAATGGATGATCATAATGATAATGGACTTTTTAATAAGCTGATTAATAGATTTTATTATTCAGTGAATGTTTCTACATCTTTCGGTCTTGGACCTATTAGTCCAATAAGTAATACATTAAAAGTTTTGACTATTATTCAGATTTATATGACATTAGGATTATTCCTGTCCAAATATAATCCATTAAAGCTATAAATCATATACTGCCACTTTTAAGCTTTGTATTCATATGATGATCTAAATAGTCATCCAACAAGGGGTTATATGGATTTTGTAATAATTTTGGTTCTTTTATTACTCTCTCATATAACTCCTTACTAGCATTTACTATTCTTATTTTTTGCAAACATTTTTCGTTAAATTGTATGAATGACTTTGGGTTTATAAATGATTCGATATCCGGCGCACCATCATATATCGGAATACTTTTTGATAAAAAGACATTAAAAATCTTTTCAGTGATATATCCTGGTGTTTTGCTATTTTCGAAACAAATTATGAACTTATATTTATTGAGTGTATGAACCAGCTCTTTACCGTGTAGACATGGCTTATCTTTTAAATGTTGAAACTGTTTTTGCGTGATGAAATCAACATCACCGATTTTTAAGAGTGCAGATGCGCATAATGTCTTATTGTTGTTTAGATTATTTTGAGAAATTAATAAACAAAACCGTTTATCATTAAAGTCACATTTTGTCAAATTATCAAAATGGTTAATTTGCATATTGAATAATCGTAGTCTGAACAAACACGTAGGTATAACTTTGGGATACTCGCTTGTAAATAGCATAGGATCACCGTTTATATTATCAATGACATTATCGAAGAAAAAGTTGTTGAAATGATTATGTATATACACGTCAATCTTGTCATTGCCCATATCGCCGAACTTATTATGAAATTTGTAATGGGTTCTACCACAACCAAGATTTTCGACTGATAAAAAAATGTTTATTTCATTATCCCTTAATAGGTCATTATCTCTATGCTGAATGCCGCAAAAACAAATATCTGCCTCTTCACT
>Ga0099798_10020_pt1 | contig 42731 bp, 51 predicted proteins | sample Uncmet_Sort29A_1_FD_89870 | JGI IMG/M metagenome (GOLD analysis project Ga0099798, IMG submission 89870) | Marine eukaryotic communities from CALCOFI LINE 67, Pacific Ocean - CN13ID_Sort29A_1 | ecosystem: Environmental > Aquatic > Marine > Oceanic | place: Pacific Ocean: Monterey Bay | collected...
GTACTAATTCCCCTACAAATGGATTAATCCTAAAAGCTCTCTTCAAAGCACTCCCAAAACCCTTAACATAAGCAGTAGCTGAATCTTCTTCCTCCTTCAATACTTCACATGATAAATATTCAATTGCAACAAGAGTGTAAGCTAATGTTGTATGTGCAAGAAGATCGTGGAAAGAATGAGGTTTGATAGTATTAGTAGTAGAACTTGAAGTTGAAGGTTTCTCTTCAGAAAGTATCAAATCCATACACAAAGGTAAGTCAAATTTAGTGGTATCATCTTTATCCTTATTAGAGCCTTCATCATCATCTATCAAATCTTTATCTACGTTAATTTCATTCAAAGATGTTAATTTGCCATCGCTATCTTTCTCCATCTCTTCAAAATACTTTTCACAAACCTCCCGAGCTTTATCAGCTTCTTCGTTATCGAGAAGAGTACAAGCATATCTAGCTGTTGCCACTCTTACTACTGTATCTAGTCTAGGTAAATTATCTATATGTGCAGTTGAATTATGCTTTCTTCTTGGCTCTCCTTCTTCTTGTTTACTCTTTTTCTCTGCTTCCTCTTTCTTCAACTTTATATATTTCTCTCTCTCACCACAATAATTCCACATTCTCATAGCTTTCTCATAACTCTTCAACCCATTTTTAGAATATCCTAAATCTACTTGAAGATCGGCTAATTCACAAAGATCACGAATACCTAGTGACATTTTAAAAATTTTCAATAATTTAAATCCAGACTACCTTGGGGATACATAATTGTTGAAAAAGCTGCATGAGAATGCGACTTTTCCTTATAAAATACTTATGAAATTTTAAGAGTTTAGAATTGAGGTTTTAGACTCTAAAATGTCTCTAATACTGATCTTATCACCCATCCTCTTATCAAGTTTAGTTAATCTTGTTAACTGGGTATGGCTTTGGCTTATAATTTTAGGTTTAGGCTTTAGCAATATCGAGAATCCTTGAATATATCAAAAATTTCACGTTTTACTAATGTAAATCCACTGTTTTTGATTGCATCTGAGAGACTTTCAAAATTAAGACCCAAATAGTGTCCTTTTACGCTTTAGAATCCTTAGAATCCCTTTGAATCTTAAGGTAATTTAAAGAGTAGCCAAAGTAGCCAAGCAAAGCCATAGCCAGTTAAATTCAATCTCTTCTTAGTAGTACATGAATCTCTCTCCTGTCTACGTTTTTCTAGTTGGGCTGAAGAAGAAAGAGTGGAAGTTGATCCAGAGGATTTTGATTGAGAACCTTTAGCACCACCACCACCACCTCTTTTAGACTTTTTCATACCACCACCTCCTTTCGTCTTACCGCCAGATTTAATGGCGCCACGATTGGATTTTTTACCCATTATGACTATTGTTATTGTAGACACTTAGACTAATTATTAATTAACTATTCACTTAAAAACTTTTTCCTGTAGAAGATTGGACGATAATCATATTTACAGTAGCATTTAGTAGTAGAATTTCAGATATGATGAAAAGTTCACGAATAAGATAGTTTTAATTCTTAAGAAAGATAGATCATAGCGATTTTGTTCAGAGAAAAGTATGAGAAAGGACATTCACGAATATATTATGATAGAAGAACGCAACGCAAGACAAATTTAGGAACATTATCACTAAACATTAACATATACTAGTGGTACTTAAGTTATAGCTCATCTATGATGATCGGATCGTTTTTAAGAATCTATTATCTCTCTTTTTCAAGTTGGACAAGATCTTATATAAAAGCGTTAAATGGGAGTATAAATCTTAAAAGTTAAAAGCGATTTCATAATTATGCGTGCGTTGTTTATTATTATTAAGGCTAAGACTAAAACGACTTAAAGTAAACTATTATCGTCTGTACAAAAATGAAAGTGATTCAAACCCATGAATCAATCTAAATCTAAATCTTGATAATTATTGATCAGAAAAACGTATTATAAGTACTAATAAATATTTCCATAATATCGAGCTCTTTTTTGTTCCTCTATGTATGTTACTATGTTATCACACAATTCTTATCCTCATTTCCTTTACCAATTCCTATTCCTGCTTCTTCCCTCTTCGATTGTTTACTCTTTAGTACAGCAAGTTTCTTTAACTGGGTTTTGCTTTGGTCTTTGAAAATGGACCAAAAATCTTGAAATTTTACACTCCAAGATTACAAAGCAAATAAGCCACTTTTATCCTACAAAAACAGCAATCTGAACCCTTCGGCAGTCTCCCCAGATTGCAGACCTTCTGAAAATCTCAAAATCGACAACCAAAGCAAAGGCCAGTTAATTTGTCTTCAAGTTCTTTCAATGCATCTTCAAATGCAGCATCATCCTCAACAGAACCAGTAAGGAAATTCTTAGGATCCTCCGGTAAGAAAAAAGGTGATGCGTGAGTTGTTGTAGCTGCTGCTGACTCAGACGTAGAGTCACTACTCTGACCATAATAAGCGTAGTGTGTGTAAGGACAATGTCTTAATCTCATTCTTCCGCTCTCAGTCGTAGAATCAGGACAGCAGATTTCTTTGCAACAACTACCTAAGCCATCTATAAGATAATTTAAAGTAGGTTTTATGGAAGATGAAATTCTTGAATAAGTAGAAGAAGTATTGGTAGCAGTATTAGTATCTTCGGTGGCAGTTGATGAAATTGGGTGATCATACTTAGCACTCTGAGTAGTAGTGTCAATGGTGGTAGTTGGATCATTACTAGTACTAGCAGCAGTTGACTCTTTTGATTGAAGTTGTTCTTCTTCTGACTCTGGATTAGTAGGAACTGTTCTTTTATTCTCAATCATAATATCTCTTCCTTCAACCTGAGCCGCTCTTTCTTCTTCCCCACTACTTTCCAAAATCTTCTGCTGTTGTATCAAACTCTGATTCCCAACACCACGCTGCAACAGTGGTGAAATCTCAGTTGATGATTGATTACCGCTTGCACCACTATCGGTGTTACTAAATGAAATATGAGAAGAAGAACATCCCGCGTTTGTGGTTGGTGTTAAATCTTCTTTACCTTCATTGAAAGTGGTTCGAGTTAATGTTATCCTTCTTCTTTTAGAGATTGATAATCCTGTTACTAAAGCTGTTTCATAATCAGTACTAATTCTACAAAGAAATGGTGTTAGGAATATGGTGAGGAATACTCGAACTCTTTGGAGAAGGATCATGGTTAGTTTAGTTAGAGAGTAAAGTTTAAGACTTTAAGTATTTAAGACTGAAAACTGAAGTATCTAATCGACTTAACTTAAAAAGTTTAATAATAAACTAGATAATAAGTGAATTGAATCTAATAGTAAGTTAAACTTATTAAGTTAATAAGGGTGTGTTATATACTTCTACTTCTTAGCTCTCTGTTGTAATTTGAGTTTTATAGAAGGTAGATAATAGATATCAAGTCTAAAAAATATCTAGAACTTAAAAGACGACTACACGATCTAGATTTTAGATATATGATACTAAGTCTAATTCAGAATATGAATTTATTTATTTAAACGCAGATTTAGAATAAGAATATGATCACCGAAATCGGAAAGAAACAAATTGACATATGGAACAACACAACACGAAAACTACTCAACTATCTTTAAGATACATATATTCAATCGATTCTATTGTATCTTTCTGATTTTCATTGACAGGGATACCACATCTCTAATCAATGGGGAGTATATCTGGAAAAAAGCGTACTAACCTTTAGTTTGAAGTTTAAACTTTATTAGCATATACCAGTAATATAGTAAGTATCAAATAGTAAGTGTAAAGCAGGTAAACGTCTACCTGGTCCTTCCTTAATAATAATATTCTAAATATTTTAAAACAGAGAAGCAAACAAACTCTATATAACAAAGTTCCAATTAAACTAAACTAAGCTATCAACTAAATTATTAATTGATTTCTTATTCTTTTATATTAACAACCTTCCTCCTCACTATTATTACTGTTAACAATTTCCTCACCATCATGACCTAGTACTACAGGCCCACAAGGAGGACTAGGAGTTAAGAAGTATTTATTCCTTTCATCTCTTATCGACTTCGTTTCAAATAATCTAGGGATCCATTCTAAACAGGCACAACAATCGATTAAATCATCGTCATATATCCATGACTGATTCCTCCTACATCTCTCTATATACTTCGTTTTCTCTAATAATGGCATCAAATGATCATCTAAGCAAAGCTTTTCAAAATATGCTTTCTTTTTGAGATACGTTTCGTAACTCATACCATCCTTAATTCTAAGGCCATCTTCTTCTTCGGTTAAAATAGGTATGAAATCTGGATCATTGGGAAGTGAAGAGAAGTTCTTAGCACCAATAAGCTTCGTATTTCGAGCAAACTCTGTCTTTATCACGTTAAGAGGTTTTGAGTAGTTTTTCCATAGCATGTCAACTTTTAAAAACAGGTCAACTAAAGAGTTGATTAGATAGGATGGTACCTTAGAATACATGTTATAAGTTTTAGAATCACAATGATATATTCGTTTTTAAGCAAAGTGTATTTTTGCTAATCACGATCAGTAACTTGAAAGAGTTTTTGAAAAACAAAAATATAAACATGATGAAAAAAAAAAAAAAAAATCCTAAATTTTCGCTCTAAATTCGCTCATATCTCAAAATTTAATCGTGGAGAATTGCTAAAAAATTCCATTCTGGCAGCCCTAGGGTGTCTACAGTACGTTGATCTGATTTACAATGTTCAGTCATGAGTAATTTATGGTAAAATTTGGATCATGGCTGATGGCATTTTTTTACTAAAAAAAAAACTTTTGAAAACGTATACTTAGTGCGTTTACCAAAATTTGAATAAGCTAAATTCGTATACTAAGCGTGTTTTCTTAAATCAAAAGTATAATAATAACCAAAAAATAAATCAAAACTAAGACTTCAGTTATGTTTTTAAGTCCGCATCAGTAAAAAAATACAGGTTTATCTTAATATAATTATATAACGAAAACACGCTTAGAATACAACTTTCTAGTTTGTGAATCACGATGCTATAATCGATTCAAAGCAAAGTGTATTTTTGCTAACCCGTATTAGTAATTACATATTATTAGTAAAACGAGTAGTACTGCTTCAGATTCTGTTTCTTGTTGTTTAGAATTCGATTCTTGTTCTTTTTCATTGAGTTGATCTTCGTTGACGTCATTGTCATTGGGTTCTATACATCGCTCTGGAGACGAAGGATTATTGGTACTACTACCACTTATGGTACTGTTACAAGGCTCATCTTCTATTGTCGTTGTTGGTTCCTTAAATCGTAAAGTCAAAACCAACGCGTTAAATTACGTGTAAAACCGCATTCTGGTGCGATTTTGAGCTATAGGGATAAGGGGGGTCATTCTGAGGTTCTGAAATTCCTAAAATGTCACATTATACTTTAGCCTCAGTCTCAGATTTAGTCGTCGTGATGTCATTATCAATATCTATATCTTCTCTACTTCCAACCTCAATCTGTTTATTGTACATTATTAACTGTTGTTCCTGTTATATCTTTTCTAGTTCCTTAGCTTCTTGTCTCTTAATCTGGTTTTCGTAACTATAGTATTACCTTGTAAAATAAAATAAATGTCCGATTAGAAAAAACCTTTAGATTACCGGCAGCATCCCCATGGCTCAAAAACGCTCCAGATTGCATATTTCAAAGGAGTTTATATTGTTCAAATTGTAACTCTAGGATTAAGGTTTTTTTTAAGTATTAGTAGTCATCGACTATATGAGATTTGGAAACGGGATCAAACATCATCTTTCTTTCAAGAGTTAACTTTCTCCTTTGAACCTTTAGAGTTAACTTTCTTCTTCTTTGAACCTTTAGAGTTAACTTTCTTCTTTGAACCTTTAGAGTTAACTTTCTTCTTCTTTGAACTTTTAGACCCGGAGTAGTTATAATAGGTAGAAGAAGAAATTGAGGAAGAAGAGCCTGAAGAAGAAGAACTTGAAAAAGAAATAGATGTAGAGGTAGATGTCTACGGAGTTTAAAATTTAACATCATTGTTTGTTATTGGTTTTCGATTATAAATATTCTTTAGGGTTAATATATTATACTCACACAGAGTTGTTAAAATATTAAGGCGCTAAACTAATAGCGTATCCAACTAAACAATAAATCAAATACCAAACTAAGAGTACTAAATTAACAGTACTAAAACTAAGAGGAATAAACTAAGAGTAATAAACTAAGAGTAATCAACTAAGAGAAATAAAGTGTGATTTGTACTGTACATTAAGTTAAAAACTAAGTTAGTTCAAATTCAATCGAGCCTGAAATATAAATTATAATGTTGTTAATGTAGATAGTAGATAGTAGATAGGCTTCAAGACTAATAACGACGGAGACGCTGAGGGATGATAATGAGACATAAATATGATTACGTATGAGATTTACAAATTTAATCAACGAAGCTAGATGTCGAAATAGACTAAGACTGAAAAAAAAAAAAAAATCTATCAATCAGACACACGAACAAACGAAAACAACACAGAAGAGAAGAGATTTCTTTTTCCTTATAAGGCTACAAATAATGGAAAATAATCAAAATATCAAAAACTCTACTAATAGAGTATGCGCTGCAGGCATTTTCTAAGTTTATTAAAAAAGCAATGTGCTTTCAAAAAAATACCACTTCTAACTCTTTAAGAGAGAGCTCTAATCTATCTGAAATCTGTCATAGTTACTGCTTAAGAGATTTTCTAAAATCTAAGTTGGAATGAATTTCTAAAATCTAAGTTTGAATGAATCTAAAATCTAAGTTTGAATGAATCTAAAATCTAAGTTTGAATGAATTGCTAAAATCTAAGTTTGAATGAATCTAAAATCTAAGTTTGAATGAATCTAGAATGTAAGCATGAATGAATTTCTAAAATCTAAGTTGAATGAGTTTAAAATCTAACAAAGTTGCTTTGTTAATGCACATGAATGAGGTGATTATTATTCAATAACACAATCATGCGCGATGTGATAAAGTTATTAGTATTACAAAAAATAAATTAATTATGTTTCGCTTCAAAAGGTGATCTAAGATCACAGTTGTATTCGTGATTTGTAAATTGTTAGAAAAGGAGAGTAGTGCCTTGCCCTAGGTTTGCCTTGCCTTGCGTAACTGTATTTGTCTTGTCTTGCTTATAAAAATTGTCTTGCTTAAAATTGATGATATTGATAACTACGATATTGCTTTTAGAAAAATAGATGAAATAAAGGTAGCTATTAAAATATTATAGCTTATTAAAAAACAAAATAATTCGCTTTGTAGGATAATAAAATGTCTAATATAAAAGCTCCAACTTAAAGTAGAAGCTGACGAATTATGTAGACTAAATATCAGTCTTACAACGCCATAGTACTTACTACGGAAAAAAATAAATTTCTAAACTTTAACTTAAACTTAAACTTTCTAAATGATAAGTTTAAGTTTACTTCTACCTCTTAGAAGAAGAACTAGTCTTCTTCTCTTTTTTCGATTTCTTCATCTTCTCACTACTTTTCGTTTTAGCAGCTGATGAAGATGATTTTGTTTTAGAAGAAGTTGAAGTTGAACTACCACCTTTCTTTTCTAATTTGAGAGAAGAACTGCGTTGTTTCTCAGTTTTATCTTCAGATCTGGTACGTTTTGGTTTTTCTTTCGCTACTTTCTCTTTATCTAAAGCACTACTTTCCTCTCCTAACTGCCAGTCCTCTTGTGGTATCCCATCAGCATCTTTCATAACGCTACTAATATAACGAGAAAACTTAGTATTTGGAGAGATCACGTCTGTAGAAAGAGGAGGATGTTCTAAAGGTTTACTAGATGAGTTATGTACAATCAATTGGCCATCATTACTTTCTCTTATATCGACTTCCTCTTTATCTAAAACACCTCCACCTTCTAAAGGCCAGTCTTCTGCTGGTATCCCATCAGCATCTTTCATAACGCTACTAATATAACGAGAAAACTTAGTATTTGGAGAGATCACGTCTGTAGAAGGAGGAGGATGTTCTAAAGGTTTACTAGATGAGTTATGTACAATCAATTGGCCATCATTACTTTCTCTTATATCGACTTCCTCTTTATCTAAAACACCTCCACCTTCTAAAGGCCAGTCTTCTGCTGGTATCCCATCAGCATCTTTCATAACGCTACTAATATAACGAGAAAACTTAGTATTTGGAGAGATCACGTCTGTAGAAGGAGGAGGATGTTCTAAAGGTTTACTGGATGATTTATGTACAACCAATTGATTAGATACACCATCATTACTTTCTCTAATCTCTAAGTGGATATCTGATTCTTCTTCCGTAGTACTTTCTATATTGATTTTGTTATCTATATTAGAATCTCTATTAGTTCCTAATTCAACTGAATCTCTGCCTACACTACCGACAGAAGCTGAATCTTTACTATTCCAGAAGGGGTCCTTATCGTGTGTCTCACGTGATTCATATGATCCACGATGACCACCTTCCTTCTCTTTAGCATTAGTAGTACCATCAGAAGCGTATTTCTCAGCAGCTTCTTTAGCTAATTTCGCTCCTTCTGGAGTCAACAACTTCTTCCTCAAATTCATCATAGCAGCTGATCTTTTAGTAGGATTCTTTTCGAGATCAGGACCAAATTTGAGACCGAAAGGATTAGTACCTTAAAGTTAAAAGAACATAATTGACTAATAAAGATATCAATCGTGATTAGCAAAAATACACATTGCTTTCTATCCAGTATACCATCCTGATTCAAAAACTAGAAAGTAGTATTCTAACCGTGATTATCGTTTAAAATAAACTCTAAGTACTAGGTTTAGGTCCAACACTACTAGGTTGAGTCATCGGCATACCAACACCAGAACTTTTACGTGGAGAAATACTTCCAGATCTATCTAAACTATCAGGATCTAATAGAGGTTCACTACCACTTCTTGCACCATGACTAGGTGCTCTAGGTCCTAATTTATTATTTAAAAACAACAGAACCCTAAAATATTAAAACTTTCTCTCTTCTTGCTCCTTGCGGATACAGAATTAGCGAATCTGAGTCAAATTGTGTGAATAAAACATACTTCTAGACAACGTTTCCAGAAGACTTGAGATTTAGAAGGTTTTTAATTAAAGGTATTTTCAAAAAAGAGTCTAAATATCCGGCAGCATAATTAATGTCAAAAATGCTATTTTTTGTGGATATATCATGCTTCTAGACAACGCTTCCAGAAGACTTGAGATTGAAAAGGTTTTTAAAAGGTATCATAATCTCTTCAAATTTTAGTCAAGTATCCGGCAGCATAATTATTGCTCAAAATGCTATTTTTTGTGGATATATCATGCTTCTAGACAACGTTTCCAGAAGACTTGAGATTTAAAAGGTTTTTAAAAGGTATCATAATCTCTTCAAATTTTAGTCAAGTATCCGGCAGCATAATTATTGCTCAAAATGCTATTTTTTGTGGATATATCATGCTTCTAGACAACGTTTCCAGAAGACTTGAGATTTAAAGGTTTTTTAATTTTAAGTACCTTTACCTTGAGTTCCTTCATTCTGATTACCACCACTATCTAATGATAAACTTGTACTAGTTGCTGTTGGTGTTCTTTTAAACCAATTACTAAAAAATCCACCACTAGTATTACTATCTTTATCAGCAGCAGAATCAAGTCCTGCTGAAAGACCACTAGCCTGTTTATTTAGATTATGTGTATGTAAATCACCACTACTAAGATCTCCACCACTACCACTTCCTTTAGTATTACCTTTCATATTCTCATACTTATTCTTAGCTGGGCGTTGCTATGGTCTGACATTTTAACATTTTGCTTCTAATCCCGGATCCTTAAATATATCAAAAAAATGATGGTTTTTAGTGCTAAAAAGCTATTTTTAGACAGCAAAATTACAAGTTTTGATTTTAACATTTTCAAGGACCAAAGCAAAGCCCAGTTAGCTCTCTGTTGTCGACGCTGTTCTCTTAATACTTCTAAAACATTATTCCTCATATTTCCTTTACCTGTATTACTAGAAGAACTACGTTTGCCTTTACCTGAATGTTGCTTTAGTGTTAGCTGTAAGGTCAGTGTCTTAACCGCTAGACTACATCCTTTTTGAAAACTTACTCTAATTCGTATTCTGATAATTCTGTATGTTAAAAAGTGCTATTTTACATTGATAGAGCGTCATTTTTTTGATATATTCAAAGACCCGCAATTGGTCGAAAACCCCGAAAGCCAAAGCGACATCCAGTTACCCTTAGCAGCTTCACCACGTCCTCTACCCCATCCAGAAAGTAAATTACTCCAAGCATCACCATCTTTCTCACTTTGTGGTATACTACTACTAGGTCCTCTATGAAAGGTATTCTGATATCTATTTCTTTCTTCATCGTCTTTCTTTGTAGCTAGTTTTACCATGTTGAAAAAGTTAGAAGCTCCTGCACCAACAGTTACAGTACCAGTTCGTTTTGGAGCAGTACCTTCTAAACTTTCTGTACTTCCACTCCCAGTCTTTTCACCACTATCTAAGCTACCTAAAGACATCATCTTTCTAAGCTGATGCTGTTTATCTACGTTTACCTTAAGATTGTTTTGAGAAAAGTTTTAGAAAAATTAAGCATCGTACCCGGCAGCACAATTTATCTTCAAGATGCTGTTTCTCTAATCAAAAATAACACTTTTGAAGGGGTTTCCAGACAATTTGATATTAAGTACATTAAACTGTGGCTTATTTTAATAAAAAAAAAGTTTTAGAAAATTTTAAGCATCGTATCCGGCAGCAGAATTGATCTTCAAGACGCTGTTTCTCTAATCAAAAATAACACTTTTGAAAGGGTTTCCAAACCACTCCTTTAATAAGTACATTAAACTGTGGTTTATCTTTACTTCCACTTGCTAGCTCTTCTGCCATTTTCATTAATTCTTCATCTTCTCTTAAGATTCTACCTTATTAGTATCATTTCAGAAAATAAACTTTTCCTTGGAATTTTTGTAACAAGTAGCCGGCAACACAAATACTCTTTAGAACGCCATTTTTACATCAAAATAAAGCATTTCTGGTAAGGTTTCAGAAGCTTTGAAAGATCTAAGATCTTTTAGGTAAATCTTGAGATTGGACATTTGTTAACTTTAGGAGGGGACTTTCTTGAAGGTAAAATGTTCCATTTTTGAACAGTTTCAAAATCCTTAAAATCATAAAGGAATTCCTTACAAAAACTGTGAAAAAATGGAACATTTTACCTTCAAGAAAGTCCCCTCCTAAAGTTAACAAATGTCCAATCTCAGTAAATCTTAGAGTACTCTCTGATCTCCAATCAGCACCCATCCTTAAATCTGCTGGCGTTAAACCAGCTGAAGCTGCAAAAGCTTCATCGATACCAGTCCATCCTCTATCTAAACCTTAAAAATGAAACAGACCCTAAACTTTTTCTCTTGATCCTCGCGAGTACATAATTAGCGAATTTGAGTCATTCTAAACGCATAAAACATAGTGTTTGAACGGGTTGTCTAGGCGGCCGTTCAAACACTATGTGTTATGCGTATACCACCACGTGACTGCCGTATTGCTTCATCTAAATCTACATTGATTCCTTTTTCTTTTAGGATTTCTTGATACCTCTTAGCCCTCCTCTCTTGTCTACTTTTCTGATCTTCATCATATTCCAACTCCTCATCGCTATCATCTTCATCTTCATCACCAAATCCGAATATAGTTTTGGCTCTTCCAAATACTGAACTTACTACAGAGTGACTCTTACGACTACTAGCCCTTTTAGACTTATCATCTTGATCTTCTTCATCTGATTCGACTGCGTTCACGTAGAATTCATCATCGTCATCATCATCTTAAAAATGGAACAAGTCAAACCCTAAACTTTGTTTCGTGATCCTTGCGGGTACATAATCGTCGAATTTGAGCCATTCTATACGCATAAAACACAGTGTTTTGATGGGCCGCGCGCGGCCCATCAAAACACTGTGTTTTATGCGTATACTATCTTCTCCTGGTGCAGCTCCTCCAGCTCCTGATTTCCTATAATAACTACTAGATGCTCCTCTACTACCTTAGTTCAGAAAATATTAAACGACCTTATAGTTTTAGACTCGAGTACCCGGCAGCATAATTAGTCTTCAGAAAGCTACTTTTTCTAATTAAAAACATACGATTTAACGTGATCTTAAAATCGTAAGACTAGACTGTGATTAAGGATTTTAAGGTAGATTTTAAGTACTAGTAATAGTATCCCTTCCTCCTAAAGAACCTAAAAAATGGAACAGACCCTAAACTTCTTTTCGTGATCCTTGCGGGTACATAATCATCGAATTTGAGCCATTCTATACGCATAAAACATAGTGTTTGAACGGCCGCCTCCGGCGGCCGTTCAAACACTATGTTTTATGCGTATACTTGCACCTCCATGTCTACTAAATGGCATAAACTTACCTGCCATATCTCCATCCCTCTCGTCATCGTGATAATGAGAATCAGCAAAACTACCTCCTCTACTTAACTGGGTGTTACTTTTGGTACTTAAATTTCTCAAAGCCTATCCTTAATACTTGCCACTGCAAGCTATGCTATTTATACTTAGGAAACAGCTTCTAAATCACACACTCGGGATGGTTCTCGAAATCCCAAACTTCACAATCTCTCAAAAAGAAACCAATATCCAGTTAAACTATAGATTCCAGTCCCCACAGACTGCAGGTCACTAGGATAATCACTTCCATAATATGATCGTGTATCCCCTTCACCACGATCATACTGACTACTATAACCAACAGAACCAGTTTCCGATTGATAATAAGGATCCGATCTAGACCTACTAAACTCTCTTGGAATCGTCTGTAGACCACCATGTCTACGATGTGGATTGGCCTTATCTTCTATAACCTTCTTTATATTCCTTCTATTTACCTTAAAGTGTCCAGAAGAAAAGTTTCCGCAACCTAGAATTTTTATCAAGTAGCCGGCAGCATAAATGGCTTCCAGAATGCAGTTTTTACCTAAAAAATAAAGCATACCAGATGAGGTTTCTAAACCTTAGTAATTATAAGATTTTTTAAGGCAAAATAAAATTAGAATTTAGAAGTACAATATCAGCACCGGTCCTATGTCTCTTTATCCTTCTACCTCTATGTCTTCTTTTATCTAGGTTTTGCTTTGGTCTTTGAAGATGACTTTCTCTAAATTTTCCGCTCCATAACCATACAAAAAATTTGATGCTTTTTACTTAGGAAAACGTGCATTTAAACAGCTCCGCAGCCTCCGCAGGTTGCGCTGTTTCTGAAAATTCGAAAATACGTGACCAAAGCAAAGGCCAGTTATCCAACTCTTGTTGTAAATAATATTCATCTTCCATATCATCTTGTGTTATTGACATTGCTGCTTCTGAGTAAGAGAGATCTCCACCACTTCTATCTCTCAGACTCTCTCCACCACCAGATCTATTTTGATAAAAATCTCCACTACTACCATAGCCTACGTGTTCATTGGAGGAGAGTAATCCAGATGCAGATTGTCCTAAATCAGTTCCCGAATCTATTTAAAAATGGAACAAACCCTAAACTTTTTTTCGTGATCCTTGCGGGTACATAATCATCGAATTTGAGCCATTCTACACGCATAAAACACAGTGTTTTGATGGGCCGCGCGCGGCCCATCAAAACACTGTGTTATACCACTCAAATCTCGGGCACTATCAGATATTATACCACTCAAATCTCGTGCATGAAGACCACGAGATTGTTGAAGGTAACTACGTTTAGTCTTGTTATCTGGCTATTGCTTTGGTACATGAAAATGGATATCGTCAAGCAAAAAAAAATAAGCATCTTTTAATATATGCAAAAACGTGTATCTTATTTTCTTCGGATAGTCTTCGTGAATTCTGAAAATTGTCTAGATGGACAACCAAAGTAATGGCCAGTTATCTACTCGTTCATCACCAGAAGAACCTAATGTACCTTGAAGAAGAGAATAGACGAATTGATTCTAAGTCTAGTTAAAATGCAAGCTTTTGATAGCTAATAGTAATACCCATTGATATCTGGTTAAATAAGTGAATATTTTAGAAGTTCTCATACCGGAAATTTTAAGTACCAGCACTCATCCACAATTTTCTCCTTTGTTGCTCATACCTGGGTTTTGCTTTGGTCTTTGAAAATGGATCAAAAATCTTGAAATTTTACACTCCAAGATTACAAAGCAAATTAGCCACTTATATCGTACAAAAACAGCAATCTGAACCCTTCGGCAGTCTCCCCAGATTGTAGACCTTCTGAAAATCTCAAAATCGACAACCAAAGCAAAGGCCAGATACGTTTCCGCTCTCCCATCTAGACTACTTTGAGAATCCTTCGCACCTGAACCACTCATAGTAATACTTCTAGTCTGAGACCGACTCCGAGACTGTGACTGTGAGCGAAGAGACTTGGATCTTAAAGATCCAGAAAGATTCGATTTAGCTCTCCTAGCTGGGCGTTGCTTTGGTCCTTGAAAATGTTAAACTGTAAACCGGCAATTTCCCTGTCTAAAAGTAGCTTTTTAGCACTGAAAACCATCATTTTTTTGATAGATTTAAGGTCCCGGGATTTAGACGAAAATGTAAAAATGTCAGACCAAAGCAACACCCAGCTAGAGTGGTAATCAGATTCAGAATGGGATGCGTGTGCAGCTGCAGCACGAGCTTTTGCACGAGCCATAACTGCGTTCTGCTTTGGTCTCTGAAAATGCTAAAGCGTATTCTTAACATTCGCTGTGCTAAAGTAGCTGTTTACAAGCGTAGAATGTGATTTTTTCGTTATATTTAGAGTCCGGCAATTTAGCGAATCTGCAAAAATTATACGGAACCAATAGTCTAAAGCCAGATAATTGCTCTCCTTCTACTAGCTAAACCTTCTCTGACAGCCTCTTCTGCTTGCTTGTGTTGACGTCGGGAAGATTCGTGTACCTAGTGACATTTTAGAAATTTTCAAGATTTTAGATCCAGACTACCTTGGGGATACATAATTGTTGAAAAAACTAGTAAAAGAATGCGACTTTTCCTTATAAATACTCTTATGGAATTTTAAGATTCCAGAATCAAGGTTTTAGACCCTAAAATGTCACATAATAGATTGAGATTCGTGTACAACTTTCTTCCAGTTTCCTTGTAACTTTAAACGACGATCGTGTTCATCCCATGACTGGGTATTGCTTTGGCTTATAATTTTGGGTTTAGGCTTTAGATTTCTCATATCGAGGATCCTTGAATCTATGAAAAAAAATAACGTTTTACTAATTAAATTCCAGTGTTTTTGATAGCTTCTGAGAGACTTCCAGAATTAAGTCTCGAAAAGTATCCTCTTAGGCTATAGATTCCCTTTAAATACACTTGATATTACCTTCAAAACCGTAAGCAGTTAAGTCTCGTTCTCTGGTACCCCATACTCCATCAAATTCATTATCAAATGCTTCTTTCATTTCATGCAATTTCTGAGCATCTACTTGTCCTTCAGCACCTGAATTTAAAAAACAGAACCCTAAACTTTCTCTCTTGCTCCTTGCGGGTACATAATTATCAAATTTGAGTCAATTTATATGAATAAAACATAGTGTTTTGAAGGGCCGCTGGGCGGTCCTTTAAAACACTATGTTTTATTCCACCTTGAACCTCCTTCTTCATTATCTCATCTAACTGTCGTCTCTTCTTTTGCTCTTCAGTTAACACCTTAAAAATGAAACAAACCCTAAACTTTTTTTCTTGATCCTTGCGGGTACATAATCATCGAATCTGAGCCATTCTATACGCATAAAACACAGTGTTTTGATGGGCCGCGCGCGGCCCATCAAAACACTGTGTTTTATGCGTATACTATTTCACCAGTCTCTGGATCTCTAGCTAAGACTTCACCTGTAACGGAGTCGTACTCATCATCTGGTTTCTCAAATATTGTAAAACCTTCTTCAGAACTATCAGATAAATCTTTTGTATATTTATCACCTTTCGTGTAGCCGACAGGTCGCACATCATTGTCGGTACCTTCAAAAGAAAATTTTAAATTTAGCAAAATAGACTCTCGAGACTGGCCCCATATTTAAAGAAATAATCGCATTCTAGCGCACTTTTAGCGTAAGTTTTACTGCTAATTCTAGCCATCTTAAACTTTAAAAGATTTTAAGGAGAAAAACTTGAAACTTTCAAGTAGTTAAGTACCACTAACTCCTGTAGTATCCAAAGGTAGTCCATCAGGATCTAGATGAAGATCTGGATCCTCCTCATCATCGTCACCATCACTAAATTCTATAACAGCCTTAGTACCTGTAGTACGACGATCCTCACCATCTACTCCACTACCTAGTCCATCTACTCCACTACCTAGACTAAGACCTCCAACATCTTTACCTTCACCTAAGACCTTTTGTCGTTTAAGAGATTGTTTAAAAGCACTTAACTTAGCAGCTCTATCCCGCTCCTCAGCATTTTTCAACTAGGGATGGCTTTGGCTTATAATTTTAAGTTTATGCTTTAAGATATTGAGGATCCTTGAATATATTAAAAAATTCACGTTTTGCCAATGAAAATCCGCTGTTTTTGATAGCTTCTGAGAGACTTTCAAAAATAAGGTTCGAAAAGTCTCAGTTTAGGCTTTAGGTCCCCTTAAAAACCTTTGAATCTTAAGGTAATTGTAAAGGTAGCCAAGCAAAGCCATAGCCAGTCAATGCTGTCTTAGCATTAGCTTTTGCACTATCTATTGCTAACTGTTTTGCACGTGCTTTAGCTAACATTTGAAAGTCTCTCTTTCTTCTCTTATGGACAGGGACGATTCCAAAGTCTTCGTCGTACCATGAAGGGTATCTTAGAATTTCAATTGATAAAAATTTCTAATTTAGTTGTCGATACCGGATATAGTAAAACTTAAGAAATTTTACGATTCTAGAATCATTTCCACGTAAGTTTTATTAAGAGATGTAAGGTTCTCAATTCTAAAGATTCTAAAAAGAAGATTCAAATTACCTCTGTGTAGTTTCTGGTTCATCTACTTCATCCCAAACACCACCCCATAATTTAGCACGAGTATTAGAGGTGAGTTGGGACATTCCTTCATATCTAGCAGTATTATCTGGTGGTACCTTGCTTATATGACTATGATCTGTATCAGGAGTAGCAGGAGAGCCTGGAGATTGAGTCTGAGATTCACCTGGAGCAGTAGCTTGACTAACTCCTGTAGTACTAGTAGTAGTAGTAGTTGTTGTTCTTTTCTTTTTTTTACCACGATGCTTCTTCTTACTACTTCTTCTTGGTGGTGATTTAGTACTTTCATGATCACGTAGTGTTTTAGTACCCTTATCCTTAGCCTTATCCTTAGTTTTAGCACTTTCCTTATCTTTACCTTCTTTCTCATCACCACTTCCTTCTCTTAGACTTACTTCTAGTTTATCTCTTGAAACTGTTTTACTTTTACCAAATAACCAACTACTCCAAGAAGAATATTCTTTTTCTTTCACTTTAGGTGTAGAACCGGTACGTGGAGGTAACTCTCGAACCTTATCTTTATCCTCATCTTCTGATATTAACTCATCATCATCACTACCATCACCACTACCACTTACTCTTTCACCATCTTTATCATCTCCATCCTCTCCCTTTCCTTAAAAATGGAACAAACCTTAAACTTTTTTTCGTGATCCTTGCGGGTACAGAATCATCGAATTTGAGCCATTCTACACGTAAACTTTTACATAAAAACACGCGTCCAAATGAGATTTTCAAAATGACGTAATTTAAGGTACTCTCTCCAAATTTCACATGTTCTCTCGCACTTCTAGTTAATGATTTCTTCATTGGACTAGGAATTCCCTTTTCAGCTGCAGAAGATCTTCTAGTTCTTTCTGTTTCATCACGATCACCTTCACCACTTCTTATATCAGAAGTTGAACCTCTAGTATCTGATCCAGCAACTGTAGTACCAGGAGACGGACCTGCAGTACCACTGGCAGTAGCTGGGTGTTTCTTTTGGTACTTAAACCCTATTCTTACGATTTCTATGTGTTATGTTAGCTAAATATACTTAGAACATGGCTTCAAAATCATACTCTCGGGATGGGTATCGAAAACAAAAATTTCACAATTTCACAAAATAAGCAACAAACAGGTAGCACTGCCAGTAGCACAAACAGTCTCAGACTCAGCAGCAGCAACAGCTTCTTCATAAGGTTTCTTAGCAGAAGTTCCACTTCTTCTCGTAAAGTAACTTAACATCCCCAGATGAGAAGAACCACCATGTTTGTCTTTCGGTTTTCTATCTGCTGGTAGATTACTAGTACTACTATCTTGGCTACTTCTATACTGAGAATCAGTCGTATACTCCGATGATCGCGTAGGACCAGAAGTTCTAGAACTTGATTCTCCTTCTGCACTACCTAATTATTGCAGAAAATAAACGAACTTAGATTTTAGTTAAGTATCCGGCAGCATAATTAATGTTCAAAATGCTGTTTTCTATGTAAAAATATACTTAATTTGTAAGGCTAAAATCATAGTATACTTTTACATAAAAAAACAAGGCAAAAATTAAGAATATACCTTCTGCTCCACTATCTCTCTTCAACAACCCTAAGTCTCTCATCTGTTCATATGTCATCCCTATAATGTGTCATTTTAGGACTTTCAGAACCTCAGAATGACCCCCCTTATCCCCATAGCTAAAAATCGCATCAGAATGCTTATTTTACATGTAATTTAATGCGTTAATTATGACTTTAAGATTTAAAGGAATTTACTCTAAAATGTCAGACTACCTCCTTTACCTCTCCCTTTCGCTGGATCTCTTTCTTCCAAAGGGATCCACATCTCTGGACGTGTAACTCTTGTCTGCATCGTCGCATGCTTCTCTAATACTTCACTAGTAGGGAAGACTTAAAAATGAAACAAACCCTAAACTTTTTCTCTTGATCCTCGCGGGTACATAATCATGGAACTTGAGTCATTCTATACGCATAAAACATAGTGTTTGAACGGCCGCCGAGGCGGTCGTTCAAACACTATGTTTTATGTGTATACTTGGATCTTCTATAACAATAGGAGGCGCTTCTTTCATTCTCTTCTTACCACGCTTACAATAGTAGACACATATTATAGCAAACACAATCGCTACACCAGCAGCCACGGCTGCCATCATCATCATTCCACCACCCGCACCGCCAGCACCTGCTGCAGCAGCAGTATCACCACTAGTACCTAGTGACATTTTAGAAATTTTCAAGATTTTAGATCCCGCTCCTTGGGGAAACATAATTGTTGAAAAAACTGCATGAGAATGTGACTTTTTTTATAAAATCTTTATGAAATTTTAAGCCTCTAGAATTGAGGTTCTAAAATGTCACATAGCAATCACTAGTACCACCACCACCAGGTATCCCACCATCATCATCAGGATCTAATGGTACATCTACTACAGTAACTGTCACCACTCTTACATCACCCAGTGCTACTCTTGTAGTCATAGTAACTGGAGTAATCCCTGCCAAATCTAAGGCACGTTGTATCACTCCAGGATCAGTTGTTTGTAGAGCTAACACTTGAGCCCGATTCACTACTAATCCTGTTTGCAAACCTTGTAGTATGTGACATTTTAAGGCCTACAACCTTGATTCTGAAACCTTAAAGATTCATAAGGAATTTGATGGGAAAAGTCGCACTCTCATGCACTTTTTTCAATAAATATGTATCCCCAAGGAGCGGGATCTTAAATCTAGAAAATTCCTAAAATGTCACATTATAATACCTTGTGTAAATCCTTGTTGAAACAAACTAGCTGCTGCTGGACTTGTAAGAGCAGCTATAAGAGCTGGTTGTAGATTTGCTTCAGTTGCTTGCTGACCAGTGCCTGTATTAACTGCTGAACCTGGTGGAATCACTAAAATGTAAGTCATTGGGAAAGTCACTGTTGATAAACGACGTCTTTCAGCTGATTTAGAATGAGTATGAGTATCCTCATTATTTGCAATTAGAGATGATATTATTCTTTCTGATTCAGTTTTATCGACTTCTTCTTGTATAATATCTCCACTAAATCTTACTCCTATTATCTGAGGTAAACTAGGTATTGATAAAGGTAGATAATTACTACTTGAGGAGGTTGATGATCTACTAGAACTACTATCTAATTTTTCTTGTTTTAACTCTCCGTCTAATGCTATCTTTTGTTCTAAATCTCTATAAACTCCCAAAGCGACATTATCATAATAAGCATTCGACTCTAATGACTCCTGTTCTGCTAATAATCTTTCTAAATTTGGATTCGCTTCTTTAAGACCTCTACTTCTTTCCCTTTCTCTAATTCCAAAGACATCACATTTAAACTTCAACTGAGTTACCCAACTAGGGAGACAACCTGGTACTACACCTGAGGATATTAAGTGACATTTTAGAGTCTAAAAACTTTAGTTCTTTTGAGTACTTAAAGAATTACAAAGGAATTTTATTAATATTAGGAAAAACAGCATTCTAGTACACTTCTTTAAATATTTATGTATTCCCAAGGATGGATCGAGTCTCATTTAAAATTAAAGTTATGAAAATTTCTAAAAAATCACTTAATAATACCTGAGGATGAAAGAATCTGTGCTTGATTTGCTGCCATATGATTTTTTAATGCTGTTAATACATCTAAGATCGTACAATACTCCTTCTTTCCTACAGCAGTATCCGCAAGTGTATTATTCAGAACCAGTTGCACACCCACCTCCATTCCTATTTCTAATTGTTCGGTTTTCGGAGTTGGAACAGCTTTAGTAGCTGGGTGGTGCTATGGTCCTCTAAATTTCACAAAACCTAAAGCTGTAATTTTGCTGTGCTATTTTAGCTAAATACGCTTAAGAAATGGCTTCAAAATCATGCTCTCGGGATGGGTCTCGAAATCCAAAATTTCACAATTTCACAAACAAAGCACCAACCAGGTAGGAGGCAAAGTAGCATCGTCATTAAACGGAATAGTGGTAGTAGTATATGTAGTAGTCGTTGTAACCGTAGTTGGTGGTGGAGTAGTAGACTCTGGTTTAACTGGGTTTTGCTTTGGTCGTTAAAATACGATAATTTTCTTTAGATTTTACACTCCATAATCATAAAGGAATTTTGATGCTTTTTACTTAGGAAAACATGCATTTAGACAGCTCCGCAGCCTCCGCAGATTGCGAACTTTCCAAAACATACGAAAATATGGAACAAAAGCAAAAGGCAGTTAAGCATACAACAAGTATCTTGGATGCACACATTAGGATTCCTACAAATAATAAATTCAAAAGCTGTCGTTGTAGTGGTGGTAGTAGTAGGAAGTGGTGTTGTCGTTATATCAGTCATGTTATTTACAGTAGTAGTAAGTAATCTTTTCATCATAGAATCTTCTGTAATAATTTCACTAGTTAATAAGTTTCTTCTAGTAATTGGTAGATCGTTTATTCCTATCTTATATGGTTTCCTTATAAATCCAGTTGGACATTGAAACCCTTGTACTCTACCCCATCCGTCCGTACCAGAATTCGAGCATGTTCTTAAAGTACCTTAAAAACAGATAATAGATAACCTTTAACCTTAGTTTTGAGAATTGAAAATTCATAATAAAATTCATTACGAAAACGATCATTCTGAGGCATTCTGAAGACTATTTCAAGGATCCTCAATTAAACTGAAATGCTAAAGCAAAAAAAACTGTAAGGATTCTAAGTACAACAGCTTTCCACTATGCAAGCCTTACCAGGTTCACAATAAGATAGAGTAGGATTATATATTCCATGATCAGGAGCATCAGCTCCTATTCCATTATTAGGTATTGAATTGCCAGGATTGGGACTTAACCTTAAAAACCAAACAAACCCTTAACTTTTTCTCTTGATTCTTGCGGGTACATAATTATCGAATATGTGCCATTTTTAATGAATAAAACATAGTGTTTTAAAGGGTCCCGGAGGGCCCTTTAAAACACTATGTTTTATTCATACTTATCATTATCTAAGTATTCGATCATCTCACTTCTTAAAACCTTATCCTCATAGCACATGGGAAGCATGATTTTCTGATTACCCGTTCCAGTATACCTCGGATTCCCTCTACCAATAGCTACCCCAGCACCCGTTGGAGAATTAACACCTGGATTATCTTTAATCCACTTACTCCAGAATTGCCTGTCTGTATATGAATTAGTTGTTAATACAGTAGTTTGATCCAAATCCGTACTTGAGATAGCCTCATATCTGTGTAATAAAGGATTGAAATAACTAACTCCATCGTTAGCTGTATTTTCGCAACTTCTTCTAACACAACATTTAGATTGTGGACACCCTGAAGGAGGACAGCCGTCTTCATTTAATGTTTGATGCCAACTATCTGGGTTTTGCTTTGGTCCTTGAAAGTGTTAAGCTCTAGACTTGTAATTTCCCTGTCTAAAAGTAGCTTTTTAGCAATGAAAACCATCATTTTTTTGATAGATCTAAGGTCCCGGAACTTAGACGAAAATGTAAAAATGTAAGACCAAAGCACCAACCAGCTATCATCACCACAAGGATAAGTTTGAATTGGTGCTTCATTCCTTTTTACCAACTCCTGCTGATACCAAGATAAAGAATAACTAGCTCCTGGAGTGTTATCATTAACTGGGTGTTGCTTCTGTGGCTTAAATTTAAAATTCACAAACCCTATTCTTACGATTTCCCCGTGTTATTTTAGCTAAATACGCTTAAGAAATGGTTCCAGAATCATGCTTTCGGGATGGGTTTCGAAATCCAAAATTTCACAATTTTACAACAAAAGCAACAAGCAGTTATGTGGGTAGATATCTCCTGGAGAACCATTATCAAAATCATTATCGTAATACTCTTTACCTCTATAGCCACCAACAGTACTTGTTAAACAATTCCTTATTTCGCAGCAGATCTCTTGCGTACATTTATCACCACAAAAAACCGCGTTAGGATCATCCATTCTCATTGTAGTATTACGATAATAAGCATTAGGATCATCAAGTGCATTATTATTCTCGCTATCTGGGTTTTGCTTTGGTCTTTGAAAATGGACAAAGAGCCTTTAAATTTTACACTCCAAGATTACAAAGCAAATCAGCTACTTTTATAGTGAAAAAACAGCAATCTGAACCCTTCGGATGCCTTCGCAGATTGCAGACTATCTGAAAGTATCAAAATCGACAACCAAAGCAAAGGCCAGTTATTGACTCTAGCAGTTTCACTTTCTGTAAAGTTTTTCATTTCTTCTTCACTTATATAACTTCTCTTTATGAAATAGGATTTAGCTAATAATTTATCGTAAACGTTCTGAGGGTAATGGATTTGGAATTGTAACTGGGTGTTGCTCTAGTCTCTAAATCGCGTAAAGCCTATTCTCATAATTCTCCATGCTAAAGTGCTGTTTTTCATTGGTAGAACGCGTTTTTTTTTTGCTATATTTAGAGACCCGCAATTTGCCAAATCGCCAAATCGCCGAACCCAAAGCAATATCCAGGTAATTGAACTCTATCACCATAGAGATTGTCCCATAAGAAAGGAGGTTGAGAAGTTCGAGGTACTAATGGATTCGCATAAGCTTTTAATGTATTCCCTAAAATAAAGTAATTGTCCGTTCCGGAATCTTCCAAATATCCGGCAGCATAAATAATCAAAAAATCAACGTTTCTCCCTATAAAATCTGTATGACTTAGTGGCTTAAAATCATGGCTTTAGGATTAAGGACAATTACCTAAACTTATTACACTATCCTCTTTCTTAATACTCCTTCTACTTACCAATACTGGATAATTTTTAGGTAATCTAATTTCAGGAGATTCTACTTCTTCCTTACCTCCACCACAACCGCAACACATCTCTGAAGCTGTTTTAATATCTGGTGCATTAATTCCTAAATTCTCTGGTATTATATCGTTCGGACCTTGTCCCAGTACTGTTTCTTTCACTCCTACTCCAACTAACCCTGAAGTTAATTTACAGAAACCTAAACTTTTTCTCTTGATCCTTGCGGGTACACAATTAGCGAATTTGAGTCATTCTATACGCATAACATAGTGTTTGAACGGCCGCCGAGGCGGCCTTTGACAAACACTATGTTTTCTTCATACCTCCGTTGACTCCGTATCTCCTACTGAAACCATTAGGTAATTCTCTCTTCAATATCCAGATCTTGCTCTTATCAGTAACTTTAATAGGGTTTAAATCACTATCATATGGTCCTGAACTTCCACTTCCAACATTCCCACTTAGTCCAGAGTAAAACTTAATCGGACCAATAACAGAAAAGAAATAGACTCTTTGTGGAAACTCATCAGATTCAACTTCGAATGATTTACAATTTGGTACTTGATAGTAACATAGATTTAATGCAGTTTGAATATTCGGAACCATTAATCCTTGATTATTTCCTGTAACTGCGGGTATGGCTTTGGCTTAAAATAATAATTTTTGGTTTTAGGTTTTAGATTCTTCTCATATTGAGGATCCTAGAACCTATAAAAAAATCACGTTTTACCACTCTAAAATTGTACCTCAGAACAGTTTCTAGTGGACTTTCAGAATTAAGGTTCGAAAAGTGTTCTTTTACAGTATAGATTAACTTTGAAAACCCTTAAACTTTAAGGTAATTTAAAGGGTAACCCAGCAAAGCCATAGCCAGTCACCTGAAGTTCCAGCTCCAGTAAAAGATGGTGGTTCAGTACTTCTTAACCATGCAGTCCCAAATTCTTCTCTAGCACCACCATCTATCTTTCCTAATATTGGTCCAAGATATTGATTAATCAGATAACTAGGTGGTGCTATGGTACTCCAATTTTCACAAACCGTAAACCGATGATTTCCCTGTGCTAAATTAGCTATTTACACTTAAGAAATGGCTTCAAAACAGCGCTCTCGGGATGGGTAACGAAAACCAAAATTTCACAATTTCACAAAAAAAGCACCAACCAGATAAGGATAAATGAGAGATTGTATCATTTGACCAGGGATTATTACATTGCTGTTACTCTGACTCAATTTACTCTCTGTCTGTCCAGTAACCCAATAATTACTACTAAAGACAGAAGTTGTTGATAATAATTTCGTATACTTAAAGTTAGGAATATACCATTTTTGACGAGCGAAGAGGTTTTGACCAGAATTCGTGCTTGTATAATGTAATCCTAATCCTATAATAGATCCTTTAGGATTAGAAGTTAATATAGAACCAGAAAATCCCTCTACACCATAAGGACTCTTAATAATATAACCTCCAAGACTACTTGTTGCTCCTACTTTAATCATATTTGTAGTCTTACTATTGCTTCCCGTTGAAGAGATCGATTGATCCCAATATAAATTCCACTTACTTAAATATCTAGCATGATTTACATTGTTGATAACTGGGTTTTGCTTTGGTCTTTGAAAATACCGTATTTTTCTTAAAATTTTCCACTCCAGTAAAAAAGCATCTTTTTCATCAGAGAAACGCAATCCTGAAGCCCTCCGATGCCTCCGTTCTGAAAATCTCAAAATCGAAAACCAAAGCAAAGGCCAGATAACATCGTCATGAGAAACCATGATTAGAGAGGATTTATATTTTGTACAATAACTTCTTGCCTCACTATTGACAATACTATCAATATTATTACTGCTTACGATTCTTCCAATTTGTTCTTCGAAGAGACAACCGGGTACTTGCAGATTCTCACCACCAGCAGTGATTCCCGATAATTGATGTCCAAACAAAGATTTAGTATGTCTTCTAAAACAATACAATCCAGATTGACACTCATCATCGGAATTACCTAGTAACATTTCCAAGATTTTAGATCCCGCTTCTTGGGGATACATAATTATTTGGAAAAACGCACTAGAATGCTGCTTTTCCTTATGAAATTCCTTTGTAATTTTAAGGTTCGAAAACTAAGGTTTTAGACTCTAAAATGTCGTATAATAAATAATCAGAATGAGTACAATGACCTTCACACTGACCACACCTATTAGTTTCAGTATTACATTGACCACTGTTATTTTGAGTTGTAGTTAGAACTTTCTCATCATAAGAGAAAGATTGATTTTGAAGATACAATATAGGTTCAGGATTAAGAGAAAGATAATACGCTCCTTTATTGTTTGTATCATTAGAAGGTATAGCGCTAGGATTTCCACTTCCATAACTACTATCTTTATAAAGAATACCATCTTCAACTCTTAAATAGAAATATGGTTCTTTCTTAGTTTCATTTAAAGGAGATGATTCCTAAGTGACATTTTAGAGGTTTTGAAATCTTCAAAAATCATAAGGATTTTTACTAGAAAAACGATTAAAAAACGATGATTTGAAGCTCTCGGAAAGGGGGGTCTCGAAAGCCTAAAATGTCACTTACCAGAGAAGATAGAAAAGAAGACGCTGCTGCAGCACCATTAATTACAGCTCTACCTGTAGTACTATCTTTATTCTTTATATATAAATTCCAATTAACACTCTTATAACTATTGGCATTCATACATGCTATAGTGCCTAGTGACATTTTAGAAATTTTCAAGATTATTTTAGATCCCGCTCCTTGGGGATACATAATTGTGGAAAAAACTGCATGAGAATGCGACTTTTCCTTATAAAATCCTAATGGAATATTAAGACGTCAGAATCAAGGTTTTAGGCCCTAAAATGTCAATTTATATATAGTACTCACTCTATCCGTATCCGTCACATCATAAAACAATACATAATCAGTATTCCCTACCGTCAAATAATCCTTTCTCACTGCAAAGCCTACACAATTCTTGTCACTATCACAAGTGAACTTATTAACTTTCCTTATCAACTTCCTCTCACTGAGATCTGGCCCATTACTTTTATCATACTTTTTAAACGAGGATTCATGGTTACATGCGTTTCCGTATACAAACGTCTCTTTATGCTCCGTATAATAGGCATATGGTGATGTAAGACTATTAGCAGTTTCTCTTAATCTATTTGTATTTCCTGAAGTAGTGTTCATAACTTCACTAATCTTAACTATTTTATAGACACTACTTATCTGCGTATTACCACCAAAATCACCATCATTATTACACCTACTATCAGGGAGTTTAATATAAGGACTAACTCCTAGTTTAGTATCTACTTCAGTCTGCGTTCCACAAGCACACTGTTTCGTAGCAGTCCACGAGAGAGCAGTATAAGTTACATTCAAATCATCTAAACCACACGACATTCCACAAATATCTATAGTTTGTATAAACGTAAAAGGATGAGGAAAGAGTCTATTAGCTGGGTATGGCTTTGGCTTATATTTTTAGGTTTAGGCTTTAGCATATTGAGGATCCTTGGATATATCCAAAAATTCACGTTTTACCCATGCAAATCCACTTTTTTTGATAGCTTCTGAGAGATTTTCAAAAATAAGGCTCGAAAAGTCTCAGTTTACGGTTTAGATCTCCTTTAAACTACCCTAAATCTTAAGGTAATTATAAAGGTAGCCAAGGTAGCCAAGCAAAGCCATAGCCAGTTAGCACTAAGGTGACTCGTTCCTTGATCTTGATAACACCCAATGTATTTGTAAGTGTTAGAAGGATTTGGTGGGTCTAAAGGATTGGTGAGGGTGCCATTTACCTGAAAAAAGAAAATAAACGGCATCAGTTTCTAATCTCAAAAATCACAAGGATTTCTATTATGAAAACAACGATTCTGAAGCGTTTTGAAGACTAAGACAAGGACCCTCAATAATATGGCTAAAGCCTAAACTTAAACTTTGAGGAAGTTTTAAGTACATCATAAACTGGTGTAGGAAGTCGCTCAGGAAATAATACTTGTGTAGGAATATAGAGAGGATTCTCTTCTTTATTTACTAAACCAGTTGTTTTAGCGATTGTTACAGTACCATCACCTTCTTCTCCTCTCTGTATCATCCATTTTGATCTTTTAGTTCCATATCTTGTACAATAAGATTGTCCTGGTTTGTCAAACTGTCCACCTATTTTACCTTAAAGAAAACAAAAAGAAATCTACTCATCGTCGAGGCGTAAAACTTCAATCATTTCTCGAAGTGTAAATGATCCTAGAAGTGAACTAGTGACTCCTTTTTTAACGTGGTTTTTGGTCCACGTCTATCAGTCATCATGTATTCTCTTCACTGCTTGACATCGTATTAGGTGATCTCAGGAAAAACATTACAAAATAAATCAGAATAAATAAAATCATAATAAGATTCAGCCATAAAAAACAAAAAACCCTCAACTTCTTCTCTAGATATCCTTGCGGATACATAATCAGCGAATCTGACACAAATTGTATGAATAAACAAATAGTGTTTCATTAAGTACACCCAGGCACTGTTTCTCTATATGGATTGAGATATGTATCAGTATTATATCTGGGTGTTGCTTTGGTCCTTGAAAATGTTAAAATCTAAACTTGTAATTTCGCTGTCTAAAAGTAGCTTTTTAGCAATGAAAATCATCATTTTTTTGATTAATCTAAGGTCCCGGAATTTAAACGAAAATGTAAAAATGTCAGACCAAAGCAACGCCCAGATATGACTTATACGCCGAATCACCACCATGATCTGCTCTTATAAAACAATAAGCAGGTCCCATCGACTGATCACAATCTGAATCTTTAAAGCATTTTCCTTCACACTGTTTACATAGATTAGTCGGACTACATATACTATTAGCATTAGTAGTTGTTGTTATAGATAATGATGGTAATGCCTTTGGATTAGGATTACTACCACTACTACTCTGACTACTCTCTACTAAATCTCTCTCCATCGTCTTAAAACTACTCTGACTCGACAAAAATAATCCACAGTCCGTACTAACTGATGCTGTTAAATAAATCTTATCTGGGTTTTGCTTTGGTATTTGAAAATACTGTATTTTTTCTTAAAATTTGCAGTCAAAAATCATACAGGAAAAAGTATACTTTTTAATTAGAAGAACGTGATTCTAAACCTCTCCGCAGGCTCCGCAAATTGCGAACTTTCTGAAAATACGAAAATACGAGACTAAAGCAAAGCCCAGTTATCTAAAAACTCTGCACCATACTCTACTCCTAATCCTGTAACAGCTGAATCTCCAACAATTGTAGCGAGGGAGTCTTCTCCAAATACCCTTGAATAAGTAGGTGGTATTAAACTAATTGAAAAGTATTCAGGTAATTTCTTCTCCGGACACCAATTGTTTTTATAATAGTCAATACAAGAAAACCCTGTTGAAGGAAGAGAATTGATGTTGTTGAATTTATATTGTATGCCTAAACCACGAGTGTCGTACCAGTTAGTGAATTCGCCTTATAATGTGACATATTTTGGAAAATTTCAAGATTTTAGATCTCGCTTCTTGGGGGTACATAATTATTGATTGTTGAAAACGCATTAGAATGCGACTTTTCCTTATAAAATCCGTATGGAATTTTAAGACCTCAGAATCAAGGTTTTAAATCCTAAAATGTCACTTAATAATTCACCTTGTGATGCTGAAATAGAACCATCAATAGTGGTGTCAACGTCGTTATACGATTCTGTAGAAACCATCGTTGCAGCCATATTATTTTGAAACATTGGATTCTTCATCTTTTTATCCTTACAGAAAGTAGGGCCGTTGATGTTGGAAAGTATACTACTATCTATTAAGTGACATTTTAAAACCTCAATTCTAGACTAGAGTCTCAAAATTCCATAAGGATTTTATAAGGGAAAGTCGCATTCTCATGCAGTTTTTTCAACAATTATGTATCCCCAAGGAGCGGGATCTAAAATCTTGAAAATTTCTAAAATGTCACATTATACTACTATCAATAGAAGCTGAAGTTGAACGAATTAATCTCTCTTCAGTAGTTAGAATTGGTAAAGAAATAGAAGTTGTAGTATACATAAGAAGAGGCTTGTTTCCTAAGTGACATTTTGGAGGTTTTGAAATCTTCAAAAATCATAAGGATTTTCATTGGAAAAACGCTTGAAAAACGATGATTTGAAGCTCTCGGAAAGGGGGGTCTCGAAAGCCTAAAATGTCACTTACCAGGCTTGTTGGTTTGAGATGTCTCTGTTGACGTTTCTGTTGTTACATTGAGAAGAGGATTGATCTCTGGAAGATTATCGAAAGATACTGTAGCATTACTTGAAGTTATCATACCATCAGTATTCTTCTCCTCCAACTCGGACTCTACAATATTCGTACTATACCCCATACAAGTAGAATCCCGTTCACACTGCTTTCTACAATCCTCCGATGTAAAAGCAACATTAGAATTCAGATCAATACTATCCCTACTCCTAAAATAACCCATTGGAACATCATAGGAACTCTCTCCACGGCATTCACCTTCACCAAGGTATTCAAATGTTTTTGTTACTTCTTGCTCCTCTTCCTCTGGAAAAGCTGTATAACTTGTTAACTGGGTATCGCATTTGGTACTTAATTTTCACAGACACTAAATCTGTAATCTCACAGTGTTATTTTAGCTAAATACGCTTGAGAAATGGCTTCAAAATCATGCTTTCGGGAAGGGTCTCGAAATCCAACAAATAATTCACAATTTTACAACATAAGCAACATCCAGTTAATCTTCGATAAGTTATCATCCCTAATGCTGCTTGGTTATTATATCGTCTTGAAATTGAAGCTGAATTACTCCCACTGAAAGCAACTTCAGCTTTTACTAAATTATCAAAATCACAACTAGTAAACAAAATACATCTATTACCTTGTAAAATAAAATAAATGTCCGGTTAGAGAAAACCTTCAAATTGCCGGCAGCATCTCCATGGCTCAAAAACGCTCCAGATTGCATATTTCAAAGGAGTTTATAGTGTTCAAATCGTAAGTCTAGAATTAAGGTTTTTTAGTAGTACTCGAAAGGTTTTCTATCATTCCTCCATAATAACTATAAGAAATACCTAAACATATATAATGTGACATTTTAGAAATTCTCAAATTTCTAATCTCGCTCCTTGCGGATACATAATTATTGAAAAAAGTGCATGAGAGTGCGATTTTTGCTAATAAAATCATAATGGAATTCTAAGATCTTCTTAGAATCAAGATTTTCAAACTTCTAAAATGTCACTTAATAATACCTAAACAAGTCACTTCATTATTGCAATACTCTTTACAACTTTTTAATGATATTCCACTAATTCCTTTATTTCCATTAATTCCAGATTCTCCACCATAAATTCCTGGGATGTACCTAGGACTCGCTTTCAAATATGTACTATATCCAGTTTGACCTTGACTGATACTACTAGAAGATGATTTATATTTCACATAACTCGGCCAAAATGATGAAGTATGATCGATTGTGAATCCAACACAGATACTGCCTAACTCATCACAACGCTTTTGAGCGTCTTCTAAACTACTAGCTTGCTCGGAAGGTACTATATCGTTTCCATCAGGTAATTTAGCATTTGCTAGGAAACTATAACTTGTACCTTAAGAATAAAAAAATAAGGTCCCTGAGATTATAAGTTTAAAACTATTAACATAGCATATTGAGGGTCTCTGAAATAACTTCCAAAACGCCTCAAGAACATCGTTTTCGTAATGAATTTCTTTATGGAGTTTGAAGGTTTAAAACAATGGTAGTTTACTAATAATTTCAAGGAAACTGTTAAGTACTCCATCTATCCTTCACTCCACACATACCTTCACCAATTACCTTGTAAAATAAAATAAATGTCCGGTTAGAAAAAACCTTCAGATTGCCGGCAGCATCCCCATGGCTCAAAAACGCTCCAGATTGCATATTTCAAAGGAGTTTACAGTGTTCAAATCGTAAGTCTAGAATTAAGGTTTTTTAGTACTTCATAACCAAAGAATAATTGTTTACAAGCATTATTATTTGTCCCTGTTGTAGCACCTGGTGTGTGAGTTGGATACATATTATTACAATTCTGATACCCATTCGAGCCTGTATAAGTAGAAGCAGAAGAGAGATAACCTCTCCTAGTAGTACCTTAGTAAGTATGTGACATTTTAGAGTCTAAACCCTCAATTCTAAGACGCTAAAATAACAAAGTAATTTTATAAGGAAAAGTCGCATTCTTAAGCACTTTTTTCAATAATTATGTATCCGCAAGGAGCGAGATTTAGAGTTTTGAAAATTTCTAAAATGTCACATGATATAGTACCTGTTGAATCTGGTGTTAAATCATAGCAATATAAGTCTGGAATGCCATCAGCATCACAATCGAGATTCGATTGAGTTACTTCGAGAATCTTAGTATTACAGAAATCATGTGGTCTACTACAAGCACCATTCATTTGTTTTGTTTGTTCATAATTAGAAGTTGCTGGGGGTAAGGAACTTGGTCTGACGGGGTTTAAAGGAGTTGTTGTGGTGATTGGAGGAGTAGTAGTCGTTTTAACTTTATAACATTTTTCTCTATTGAGAGTTGTTACTCCTGCTCCACCAGTATAACCGCTTGATATGCTAGTAGTTTTCAACTCTTTCACTAGAGCTCCATTACCAATTGTATTTCCAGTAGAATTACTATCGCTCCCAACTAAAGTAAATAAATTACTCTTCTTAACTTCCCATATCACTTTTGGTTCATTAATCTCTCTACTACTAGAAACTTGAAACATACTTGGATCACGACGAATACAAAAGACTCTTTCAATAGCATTCGGAATTTCTGTTTCTTTTATACCTGGTATACTATTCGGTAAATATTCATTCGGCTCATTCTCTTCATATATCCAACACCTTCCTGCTGGATAACCTTGATATTGTTGACTTGAACTATTACCTTAAAAAATTTAAAAGAACCCTAAACTTTTTCTCTAGACATCCTTGCGGGTACATAATTACCGAATTTGAACCAAATTACATGAATAAAATGAATAATCTATAAGGCTAAAATCACATGTTTAGATTTAAGGTTTCTAAAGGTATTACTTCCTAAAATAAAATAATTGTCCACCTCAAAATCCTTCAAATATCCGGCAGCATAAATAATTAAAAAATCAACGTTTCTGCATATAAAATCTGTATTATTTAATGGCTTAAAATCATGGCTTTAGGATTAAGGACAATAATTATCTTTTATGGAGTACTATATTTCCTATCACAACTATAACTTCTACATATTTGATACGTTGGATTTAATAATAAAGGATTATCAGATCTCCAATTTGTTTTGATTTTCCACCAGTTACTACACCTTAAAGTATAATGTTACATTTTAGGAATTTTGAAAATTTGCGGATACATAATTATTGAAAATAATGCATGAGAGTGCGACTTTTCTTATCAAAATCCCTATGAATTTTTAAGGTCTTAGAATCAAGGTTTTAAGGTCTAAAATGTAGCTTAATCATAATACCTTAAAGCACATTCATCACAAGTTAATTGTAAACCATTCTCAGTATTATCTCCTGCAGGGGTTCCAGTAATACCAGATACAGTTAAACCTGACCATAATCCAGATCCTGAGCGTTTATTGAAGAGAGAGGAGAGGACATTGGAAGTTCCTGGTGGTATTCCTTGACCTTGTCCTTGCATTATTGAACCTCCTGTTGGTCCTCTTGGTCCAAGATATGGAACAAACCCACTAGCACATCCACTCCCTTTATATACTCCTTTCTGATTATACACATTCTCAGAAGGTACTCGTTGAAATGCAACTGCATCATAACCTTCTTTAAGTAACACTGGTCCTGAACCCACTTCAACAGGCATCTCCGATAACGATCCTCCTTTAGTGTAAATCGTACAAATTGAGGGAGAAAATGGTGTGAGAAAACCAGATAGGGTGGAGGATGGAAGAATGTTTTCTTTAGGAGTTGAAGTTGTGACAGTTGTCGTAGATGTAACAGTGGTACTATTATTTCCATCTCCCTCTATTTCACATCTATAAACTTTCCTATTATTAGTAAAACTTGTTTGACCAGCAGCTAAATATTCACAATATTCACCAATAGTACTCGATGTCATACCAGTACTTACTAGAGTCTTAGGAGTACCTGGGTATGGCTTTGGCTTATAATTTTAGGTCTAGGCTTTAGATTTCTCATATTGAGGATCCTTGAATCTATGAAAAAAATCACGGTTTACTAATCAAACTCCAGTGTTTTTAATGGCTTCTGAGAGACTTTCAAAATTAAGGTTTGAAAAGTCTCCTTTTAAGGTATAGAATCTGAATCCGTTTAAAGTAACTTAAAAAGGTAGTCAAAGTAGTCAAGCAAAGCCATAGGGAGTTACTCTTACTATCACTTATCATCTTAGCAGTATTCCAGAATACGTCACTACAACACCCACTATATAGTGCACTAGTAGGATCATTAAATAATGGTCTATGACTTGCAGGATAAAATTCTCTTGGATGTAAAGGATTCTCAATCTTATCAGCACCTCTATTTCTACTACCTTAAAATTATAAATCTAGGCTTTAGAGAAAACCTTCAGATTGCCGGCAGCATCCCCATGGCTCAAAAACGCTTCAGAATGCATTTTCTAAAGCTATCTATAACTATAAGGCGAAATTCACATGTTTAGGATTAAGGACAATAATTATCTTTTATGGAGTACCATCATTACTATAAACTGTACCTTCATACCACCCTCTCCATGAATTTGTGTTATCATCAGAATATAATTGAATTGTTGCTCCTGCTACACCACCCGTATCATAAGTATAGATCCAAAAGATACACTTCTCTATAGCATCACATAGATCGCATGCATAAGCATTTTGTTTCTCTTCCGTGTTATAAGTACCGTTAACAGATGATATCTGTTCTACACTTAGTACTACTGTATTTATCAATGTTCCTTTCCTAACCATATCATAATACACTCGATTTCCTTTCACAGAAGGACAAGAAGATTGATGATTAAGCTGAGATGGACTCAGATACCAATTCAGAGATTCATATAGAGATGAACTACCTTTAGTGTATTAAATCCTGAGTAGAATCTCCTGGAGAGCCTTTAAAAAGAGCATATATACAAGCGAAAAACAGCTTCCGGAGCATATATTTCGAGACCCTTCGTAGAGCTAAAAAAAAACGGGATGTTAAAACATTAATACCGGTACTACCTCCACAACAACAATCTTGTTCTCTTATTATTGGAGAACATCTCATTCTAGTACCAGAAGTATAATTTAAACCAGCATGAGCATCACCAGTTTGCACATTCGATGCTACTACTCCATGGATAGTAGTCTTTTTCTCTGGACATTTACCATATCTGGGTATGGCTTTGGTTTATACTTTTAGGTTTAGACTTTAGTTTTCTCATATTGAGGATCCTTGAACCTATGAAAAATTTCACGTTTTACGGATGCAAATCCACTGTTTCTGCTAACAATCTGAGAGACTTTCAGAATTAAGGTTCGAAAAGTATCAGTTTAAGATATACACTCTCTTTAAATCCCCTTTATATCTAAAGGTAATATAAGCAAGAGTATAGTCAGCTATTTAATAGAAACACATATAGGAAACTCCCTCAAAGCAGGACCATCTTGACCTCCACCAGTTGAATGGGAATTATAGATAATACCTGGATATTAAGTGACATTATTTTAGTAGTATAAAAACCTTGATTCTGAGACACTTAAAATTCCATAAGAGTATTTATAAGGAAAAGTCGCATTCTCACGAACTTTTTTCAATAATTATGTATCCGCAAGGAGCGAGAGAGATATAAATTTTCGAGATTTTCTAAAATGTCACATTATATAATACCTCGGTGTCGATCAGCTATACATCCAATAGGAGAAGTACTCCAACTACCTTAACAAAGAAAATAAGAAACCTTAGTCTTAAATCTAAAGTTCAAAATTACAAAGGAAATTCATTACGAAAACGATGCTCCTGGAGCATTTTGATAACTATTTTAAGGATCCTCAATATCATTATACTAAATTATTCTAAAGCTGCTAATTAATTTAGTAGTAGTACCAGAAAATACCCAATTAAGTGGAGGAGTATGACCAGCAAATTGTTGAACTACCTTAAAGGAAGAAGAACATAAGTTACTCTATTGTAACCCCTGTTTCTGGAGTCTTCTGGAAACGTGTTCTAGGAGCGCGTTTTAGAAGGCTAGCGCCGCTTGAAAACCATATATTTCGAGTCCGGTCATGAAGCATTCCAGAAATAGGGGCTACAATACAATAAATAAGTATTAAACTTCAATAATTTTAGGTTCCGAAATTTATAATGAATTTCACGTTGAAAACGATGATCTTGAAGCGTTTCAGAGACTAATTTAAAGAACCTCAATTATTATGCTAAAAAATCTTAAGTTAAACTCAAAATTTTTAATTTTAAGTACATCATTTTTACATTCACTTTCACTAGTAATACGTTCACTTCCAGGCGGACAATAATTAGTGTTATCTTCTCCAATTATATAAGTTCTCTGATACTCACACCCAACTCCATATTGAGTGGTTGTAGTAGTTAACTGGGTATTGTTTTGTCTTTGAAAATGGACAAAAAAACTTAAAATTTACACTCTTAGATTAGAGAGCAAATCTAATACATCTTCATTAGAAAAATAACAATCGGAACCTCTCCGCAGTCTCCCTAGATTGCTTAAGTTCCGAAGGGACCAAAATGGACAACCAAAGCAATAGCCAGTTAAGGAAGTCCACGAAATAGGATTTAAATCTTTTACCTAGGTGTTGCTTTTGGTACTGAAATTTAACAAACCCTATTCTTATGATTTCCATGTGTTATTTTAGCTAAATATACTTAGGAAATGGCTTCTGATACATGCTTTCGGGATGGGTCTCGAAATCCAAAATTTCACAATTTCACAAAATAAGCAACAACAAGCAGTTACTGATGTGAGTAATATTGTAGGAGGTACTGCTTTATCATCTTTCTTCTCTAGTTTAACCCATGATTCTTGGAATACATTAGATTTATCAAGAGTAAGATAACTGGAACTTGTGCTGGTTGTACTTGAGCTTGTTGTAGTACTGGTATTATTCATAATCCCGCTTCTACAAACATCCACAGTTAAACTAATTAATTGTATAATCGCAGAATCTTCTTGTATCCTGAGTTTATCTAAATGATTGAATGAAAATGTTACTTCTCTTACTTGGGAACTACCTGCTCTTGCTAGGAGGAGATCATTGTTGTTGTCCTTAGTATTACTTGTAGATGGAATCGGATTAAATACTTCTAAATAGGTTGTCACCATTCCATTATTCCAACAGTTTTTAAACACCAATGTAGCCGTTCCACTACCTTGAAATATAAAGTGTGACATTGTAGAACATTTAAAGATTTTAGATCTCGCTCCTTGGGGGTACATAATTATTTGAAAAAGCGCATTAGAATGCTTCTTTCCTAATAAAATTCATCTGTGATTTTAAGATTCGAAAACTAAGGATTTAGACTCTAAAATGTCACTTAATATACCTTGAAACTCATATTTAATAAATCCTACTTTATTATCCATTCCACGATTACCTTCTTTTGGATCTTGATATGAATAACCCCAAAAGTTTTGCAGATTCCCACATACTTTAGTATTAAAATTACTTGGACGAATAGTATACTCTGTAGTTAATGCTAAATCTGCTTCTTGAGTTACGGGTATCCATTTTGCTTTAAATCCATTATAATTCCCTCTCTCTCCAAAACCATAATCTAAATTATTTAAATCCCAACCATTATTAATCATTGTTTTAATATTCTTAAATGGGTTTTGCTCTGGTCTTTGAAAATAGATAAAAAAACCTCATTTTTTCAGCTCCATAATTCTACAGTAAAACTACCACTTTTTCTGCATAGAAACGTGAATCTGAACCCTTCCGATGCCTCCGCAAATTGCAAGGGGTCTGAAAATCTCAAAGCAAAGGCCAGTTAAAGTTATTCGAACTTCCACCGGGTAGAGAACATGGAATACTAGATCTTTTATCGAAGAGAAAGGTAACATCCTTCTTTGCCATCGGAAATCCACTATTCTTCCCTGAACTAAATGAGCCACCACTCGTAGTAGATAAAGCATCATCATAAGTGTATTTAGTATAAGTTGTTGGATTCTTCACTGGGTAAGTGGAAAGTTTATAACCTTTGCATGAGCTACCTAAAAATGAAACAAACCCTAAACTTTTTCTCTTGATCCTTGCGGGTACATAATTGATGGGTTTGTGCCATTTTTTATGAATAAAACATAGTGTTTTAAAGGACTCCCCAGGGCCCTTTAAAACACTATGTTTTATTCATAATACTTAAAGAATTACAAAATCGCATCACCTGCTCATGCGAATTAAAGTATTCTGATTTCGTATAAATGGTACCTTTAGCTTCTATTGGTAGTTTAATTTGCTGGATTTTAGTATTGGTACTAGTAATAGTAGACTGTTGTTGAAAAGATGTTGCTGTTGATGATGTTGAGAGTTCTCTCCTCTTAGCATTAGATTCAGAATCAGATTCTGAATTAGTAGTACTACTTCTATAGTCAGTAATCATCCGCGTATTGCTATCTTCTAATCTTTCTTCTTCCATAGCACTACTTTGCTTTATACTTATACTGTTAAAAGTTTCAACAAACTTAGAAACTAGATTAGTTCTCTTTTCCTCTATGACTTTCTTTTCTTCCACTTTCTCTTCTTCTTCCAGTCTTCTTCTACTAGTACTATTATTAATATTACTAGGAACTGGTTTTGTTCCAAACCCTGAATCAGGTCTTCCATCTTGTCCACCACTTTCAACACCCATTTTATAAAGAGTTTCCACTTCATAATCACTTAATACCTAATTTAAAAACAACAGAACCCTAGACTTTTTCTCTTGATCCTTGCGGGTACATAATTGATGGATCTGTGTCAAATTGTATGAATAAAACATAGTCTCGCGGCCGTTCAAAACACTATGTTTTATTCAAAGTACTTTATTATAGACTCGAAACTTTGCTACATCTTGTGAAACCCAATAATCAGATTTAGAATCAGTTGGATTAATACCACCTAATCCTAAGAATTCTGTTAAAAAACTATTAATCTCAGCGGTATATTGATCTGTAGCAAAATATTCGGTACCATGATAGCCATTAACATAAAGTTTCGATCTCCATAACTGGGTTTTGCTTTAGTCTTTCAAAATATGGTAATTTATCTTAGATTTTACATTTCATAATCATAAAGGAAATTTGATGCTTTTTACTTAGGAAAACCTGCATTTAGACAGCTCCGCAGCCTCCGCAAATTGCGTACTTTCTGAAAATACGAAAGTGCGAAACCAAAGCAAAGGCCAGATAACTGTGATTGTACAGCAACAAAATGAATCCATGGTATACCTGGAGGTTTACCAGGTGAATTTAATGGACTTACTGGACATTTGCCATCTGCAATATTACCATCATTTGAAGTACTTGCATCAGCACTTGGACATGAGGGTACTTTGCCTAAATTCTGTGAAAGAGTACTACTAGCAGGCGCCATCAATTTTTGTCTTACCTGGGTGTTGCTTTGGTCTCTAAATCGCGTAAGACGCGTTCTTATAATTCTCCATGCTAAAATGCTGTTTTACATGAGTAAATCGTGAAAATTTTGCTATATTTAGAGACCCGCAACTTGCCGAGATCGCGAAATCGCGGAGCCCAAAGCAACATCCAGTTACTCCTGCACCACCAAACTTACTGTCATAAGCAGAAAATAAACGATTATAACTGGGTATTGCTTTGGTCCTTGAAAATGTTAAACTTTAAACTTGTAATTTCGGTGTCTAAAAATAGTTTTTTAGCACTAAAAACCATCATTTTTTTGATAGATTTAAGGATTCGGAATCTGAAGCAAAATGTAAAAATGTCAGACCAAAGCAACGTCCAGATAAGTTCCTTCTCCCCAAAAAGAACTACCAATATTACTACCAGCAAGTGTGTAGGAGGGAGGAAAAGTACCATCATATGGCTGTCCATTACCTTGTATTAGTGTGTTAACATCCCGTTTTTTAGCTCTACGGAGGGTCTCGAAATAAGCTTATAAAAAGAGCATATATACCATCGAAAAACAGCTTCCGGAGCATATATTTCGAGACCCTCCGTAGAGCTCAAAAAACGGGATGTTAACACATTAATTGTAGTTTTGGAAAATAAACTACCTTGAATCCTTGATTTTAAACTTTCCAAATCATAAAGGAATTTCATTGCGAAAACGATGATTCTGAGCCGTTCTGAAGACTATTTCAGAGACCCTCAATATGCTAAAAACCAAAGACTAAGAAAATAAGTACTATAAAAAGGAAATCTTGCCCATAGCTCATAAGATAATGCATCATAACTCGTTGGACTATTAGGAAAGTTCATAATCTTCATGATTGGTAACATTTTACTTGGATCTCTTCCTAAAGGCCATCCACCTTGGTCATTTAACTGGGTGTTGCTTTGGTCTCTGAAAATGTTAAACTCTAAACTTGTAGTTTCGCTGTCTAAAAGTAGCTTTTTAGCAATGAGAACCATCATTTTTTTGATTAATCTAAAGTCCCGGGATTTAGACGAAAATGTAAAAATGTCAGACCAAAGCAACGCCCAGTTAAATTAGTAATACGAAAGTATGGTTGATTAAGACTATATGGTAATGGTAATGAATAAGGATTATAAATTGATAAGTGAGATGCATCTTGAGAGGAAATGGAATTAGTAACATAATTAGCAGCTATACCTTATTTTTATGAACATAGTAAGGACTACAAAGCATCTAGCATTGTAAACAGGGAATTTTAGGCTTAGGAATTCACATGCTGTTAAAAGCTTCCTCCTGTGTTAATTTAGAAGGAAGAAGCGTGATTTTTTTGATATTGACAGTGTCCCCTGATATGCTTAAATTTGTGCTAAGTGCTATAGTTCGTAAAAATACTGGCTATATTCATATTTTCATTACTAGCCATACATACTAATCTCGCAGTATTCTCCGTCATCATACTACTAATATTTCTATAAGCCAAACTAGATGCACCTCCTTGAGTACTTAATGATATTGGAACTATAAAACAACCATAGTCATTACTTGAGAATGGTCTAGAACTCCATGGTGGTTGCTGAAAGTCTTCTCTACTAAAAAACCTAATCCCAAAATGGAACAAACCCTAAACTTTTTTTCGTGATCCTTGCGGGTACATAATCATCGAATTTGAGCCATTCTATACGCATAAAACATAGTGTTTACACTATGTTTTATGCGTATACCAGGTTGCTACACCATATTTATTACACCATATATTATCATCATCTACACTAGTTCTATCTGATTCTATGTCACCATAACTCCCATACTGAGTTTTATGTTCACTACCACATAATAGATTATGACATAAAGTTCTATTCCTAACCGGTTCAAAACCTTGAGGACACGTAGCACTTTCATCTAAACCAGGAGGACTTAATACCACTTGAAATCTACTATTATACATAACTACTTTTGGAGAAAGTCTATAATAATCAACATTCGATATAGTTGTAGGTGTAACTCCTGGTTCACTTGGTAAGAGACCAGTATAGCTATCTGTTAATGGAATTGGACCAGTTATTTGATAACTGGGTTTAGACTATTGGTCTTTTAAAATACTGTGATTTTCTTTAAATTTTGCACTCCAAATTCATAAAGGAAATTTAATGCTTTTTATTTAGGAAAACCTGCATTTAGACAGCTCCGCAGCATCCGCAAATTGCGCGGTTTCTGAAAATACGAAAATACGAGACCAAAAGCAACATCCAGATAATCTCCACCAACTCGATCATACCAATCATTAGGGGAAGTCATATAAACTCTATCTACTCCAGTAGCTCTTTCAGAAGATAAAGTATTAGAATTGATAGGAGCATCTTCTGCTCTAAAGTCAAGTATTAGATTAGGGTGACCACCAGTGTAATTAGACTTCGTTCCGCATAAACACAATAGTTGTGGTGCTTTGATATAACAGCCGTTATTAGTTGTAGAGGAAGTTTGTCTTGGATTTGTATTTTCAAGTTCTACTTTAGAGGATTGAGTTGATTGAACTATTATAGGCTTAGTAGTTACTGTAGTACTAGTAGATGACGTAGCTGTACAAAAATTACTTTCAGCGTTCACCATTCCTTCGGATCCTCTTAAACAACTCTTCGTTCCCCCAGATACACGATGACAATAGGATTCGCATGAATCATATCCGATGTTAATTTTAGGGTTAAAATTAGAGTTTGAATTAGGAATTGAATTGATAGTTTCAATCACCACTAATTCACAATGACTAGTTCCCCATTGTAGGCTAGTTCCATTAGGAGTATAATAAGTCACGCCAACTTTATAATCTGAAGGAATGAAATTGTAAGTAGGTTGAGGTTGTATTTCAAGTTGATTGTTTCTTCCAGCATCATAATTATTAATCCATCCCTCACTACAGACCTTAACTACTTTACTCTTCGGATATAAAGAACTACTCCCGCTACCTTAAAAATGGAACAAACCCTGAACTTTTTTTCTTGATCCTTGCGGGTACAGAATTGATGAATTTGAGCCATTCTATACGCATAAAACATAGTGTTTGAACGGCCGCTGGGGGCGGCCGTTCAAACACTATGTTTTATGCGTATACTTTTTTTTGTTTCTCTGTAATGATTAAGGTAATCCTGCTTCTAATTATGCTGAAGATAATCCAGAAGTTTGGAGTCAAAAGATTACTGAGTTTCTTCATGTGTTAGGATATCATGGTACTACTTTTTAAAAAGGGATTTGGTTTGCTATATAGTAGTACCGCCCGCTATGATGTTTTATTCGTGAGTGTAATGCCTTGATCACTGTCCCATTTTTGGATAGCTTCAACAGAACTCCTGATGCAAATATACCAGCCAGTTCG
>Ga0099798_10021_pt1 | contig 42502 bp, 46 predicted proteins | sample Uncmet_Sort29A_1_FD_89870 | JGI IMG/M metagenome (GOLD analysis project Ga0099798, IMG submission 89870) | Marine eukaryotic communities from CALCOFI LINE 67, Pacific Ocean - CN13ID_Sort29A_1 | ecosystem: Environmental > Aquatic > Marine > Oceanic | place: Pacific Ocean: Monterey Bay | collected...
AAAACAATGCTGGCAGCCATGAGCAACACAAAGGATAATGGCAAATCACACATGTAAGCATCATGATATGGATAACGAGATGACCAATAATGATCTCTCGGCCAACGCTTTAAGTTTCCCTCCCAACTCGGATCATCGTATCGGTAGCCCCAGAAAACAGTTCCAATTGAGTCATACTTCGGTATGAACATGAGAACTGCCGCGGCTGTCCACAACAAAATGGCACACCAACGCGCAATTTCCGCGAGCACCACACGAGAGCAATGATAATCACAGCAATCATCATCTTGCCTTGCCTTGCTTCTGTTGGCACGCGATATGTCGACTCCTTGGAAGCTTTTGCCCCTTTCGACTCGCCATGCATCGTCTTGGTTTTGGCTGCCCTGATGTCGAACCATCGTTACCACCTTGTGTTGATACTTTCTCTCTCAACTGAATATTAAAGGGAATTCCTGAAATGTCTTGCGCTGAGTCATAGTGAGGCTTTCGCGGATAGGAGTACTCGACGCTCTCTGTGTGCTCTTCAGACTTGTGCGCGCAATACCTCGCACTTGCAAGAGTGCTGTCTTCACGACCAACCACACACCTCCATACTGGATTCGCAGACCACACATCGCTCGAGCGCTCCACAAAGACACACCTGTGCATATGGTCGCCAAAAACAAGAACCCTGTATCGCGTCCCCCCCCCCCACCCACACATACACATAACTCCGCATCTTGGGCGATTCACGACACCTTTGCCAACCACCCACCCCTCACGAAACGGAAGTTTCGAACACCCGAGCCGGACTGAAGTTAGAGTAATACTAATGGGCAATGAAATCCAATTTGGTACGACACATGCCAATGGTGGAATGTATTTTCATTACTTTGGTGCGGTTCGCATAGGAATCAAACGGCTTTCCTGAAAATCCGTTACTTTGGGTCTACTGACTGCGGGATACTACTTATCATACTCCAACTACTAAGGGTTGGGGGGAGGGGTGTGTATTATTAAAAGCAACGTTCTCGGCTATTCTCATGCCAATGTCAATGATGCCAAATTCTATCACTGAACTGTCGAAAAGCATGAAGAAGAGACTTGACTTTCATTTGCAAAAAACAATCTAGGAAGGGCAGTTTTCCAAAAACTGCGTGACCAACTTCCACTTTTGACCAATCCTTTGGCCCACTCTGATTTTCCACTTGTGTATGTCGATTTATAGTGTTTGGGTTTCTGTCAAACTAAAGACGGCTTGCGGTATCAGAGTCATCAGACCCATGTGGCAGTGTGCCCAATACTGGCCTAACACCGTACACCACAGTATTCGCAAAATACAGGTACAAAACTTAACGATACTTGTTTATCGACCGCAGCCCCAAGATAGATCAGGGCTTCGATCATGGGTTTTCAGAAACGCAGTAGTGAAACTCGCAACTGAAACTTATGACAAGGTTGACAAGGTCGATGCCCTGGACTGCAAACTATCGCTGTGATCATCGGCATGGTTCGGATGTGTAGGTGGATCGTAAACCACTGGATTATGATGCGTGGGGGAACCGTTCCCGGCATCACCAATAGTGGCAGGAACGGCCAGGGGCAGGACGAGTTCTTCATCGCGCTGCGCACGCATATCGTCGATATGAAGAAGGGCGTCGTCGTCATCATAGAGGAAACCCTTCTTCTTTTTCTTCATTTCTGGCTCGTCATCGGAGGAAGAGGAAACCTGTTTTTGCGTCGGCGGGAACGAGGGGCGGCCACAACACCTGGACCTCCAGGCGGAAACGAATTTGGTCCAACACCTGCGCCTACCTTTTCGGCTTTTGCCGGTTTTCTTTCTTGGCTTCGCGAATTTGTTCAACTCTTTTTCGCCAGGGGTGGCAATGCAACCTTCCATCTTCCGAATGAGAAAATTCGCATCCTCGTCGTCATCGTCACCAACATTAGAAGCATTTTTTTCCTGGATAAGGTCGAGGATGAGTTCGCCTTCTTCGTCAGAAAGTTTTTTTGCCTCCCCGGTTTCAATGTCGGAGATAGTACTACAAGCTGTACAACGACCGCTCGTGCCGCTGATAACACTGGAGCTTTCCGTCCAATCCGAATCGCTGTTCTCGGCGGCCGCTGGCGACTGATCGGGGCAACATATCCTCGGTCGCTCAAACCCGGAGCTACAACCCCTCACTGGGGGAAAACAAACATTGACTTGTCTCCCTTCGAACTTAGCTTTCTCGAGCCACTCACGTCTCCCCTCGTAACCGTAATAGCCCAGGGTGCACAATGGGCAAATGAGTAAAAGCCACGCGTGTTTGTGGGTGCCTGCGCACCGCGGGTCGCACAACTCACCATCATAGCAGCAGCCGACAAACACATAACTGAGGGGGACTTTGAACCACATTAGGCACCCATAGCAGTCGCACGACTCGTAATCAGGATAATGTCCATAGGGCAAACCAATCAAATCCCACAAGAGAACCACTAGAAGAACCGCGCGCGCAAAGCTCCAGGGCAATAAGTGTTGCGAAATTTCCTAATAGCAATCTTCATTGTGTTCGTTTCGGAAACTGAACCACCGTAGAAAAATGAATGCGTCTGCACAATTTAATGCTTTTGAAATTTATAATTGATCCCTGAGACATGCGCACACGAATCGAAAGACAGATGCACAATAGACTTGAATCACCCAGTGTACTACATGCATGTGGGCTTCGGCCGACCCAAAAATGTTATAATTACAATGAAGCCAATACAACGGCGCCATCAGAATGCCCAGCACCGGGAGGAGTGACCATTGCAGCATCCATGTGAGGCGGCCGACAGATTGTCGAAATTCCTTCCCCCCCCCGGGAGAACTGTGTGTGATACGCTGGGACGTATTACTGTTGACATCCGAAGAGGGTCCCTCTTTCCGAAGGAGATAAATACGTTGGAGCGGATGTTGTTCGTTCAATTCATTTCTCTTCGCGGAAGAGCACACATCAAACGCGAAAATAATGAAACCGACGCCGATTGGTATGATGTGCACGTAATAGAAAATATACCAAGGAGATTCACCATCTGTCGTAGTATTCGTAGAACCAGAAACCACCGATTCGGCCTTGTCGTCACTTTCCCAATACCCCGGTATTAACGTGAGCACTGCCGTACCCACCCACAAAAAAATCGCACACCAACGCCCGAGGCCTGCGATTAAATTATAGCAACAAAATTCAGAGCAATCCGTTTCCATTTTTCTTCTGTTACTGTCGGAAATACTACAAGCCGTACGACGACCGCTTGTGCCTTTGCTAGCAGCATCCTTCGTTGTACCGTTTGATTCGCCAGTGAAACTGGAAATTTCGGATTCCGTGCAGTCATTGTTCTCCATGGCTTGCGACGACTGATCGGGACAACATAGCCTGGGTCGCTTAAACCCGGAGCTACAACCCCTCACTGGGGGAAAACAAACAATGACATGTCCCCCTTCGGATTTAGCTTCCTGGACCTCGAGCCAAACACGTCTCCCCTCGTAACCGTAATAACCTAAGGTACACAATGGACAAACGAATAAAAGCCACCCGTGTTTGAGCGTGTCTTTGAACCACGGGTCGCACAACTCACAATCACGGTAATCAGGATAATGTGCATAGGGCAGACCAATCAAATCCCACAAAAGAACGAGGAGAAGAAACGCGCGCGCAATTCTCCGGGGCAATAAATTGTGAAATTTCCTAGAATCTCCATTGTGCTTGATCAAAAATTGAAAACCATCGTAAAATGAATGTCCCCGTACAATTATGCTTTATTGATACCTGAGAAATGCGCATACCAGAAGGACAAGCGGACAATACACCAGGAGGAAGCGGTAAAACGCAAAACGAGTAGGCCAAAACAGTGGTCATTTTCGGGTTAAAAATCATAATTCCAATTCCTTACGGAGCAATAATAGTAATGTTCGTTCTCCTAATAAAAATGATAATGGAGATCCAAAAAAATGACCACTGTTGTTTTGCCCCACTCCACAAAACTCCAAGTAGGACATAACGCGACGTGCTGTATCACCCCACACGTGCCCATCACTGGGAGGATCGCGAATTGAAGCATGTATGTCAGGCGACCGACAGATTGCCGAAATGCATCCGAGTTTGGCCTGTTCCACACAATCCGAGTTTGGCCTGTTTCCCAGAAATCCAACACATGAAGCGGGAAAACAAGGAAGCCGACCCCGTTCAACACAATGGGCAAATACCAATACTTCGGTAAGTCCGGACTATTGATGTCCCAATAGTTATAATCCGGTACGAAGATGAGCGCTGCCGTGCCCATCCACAACAAAATCGCACACCACTCCGCCACGGCGATGATGACTACAAACACACATAGTAAAAAACGAGCAAGCACTCGCAACAAAACGAGCAAGCACTCGCCACAATCGCAGTCGTCGTGTGCAGCCATGCTTGACTTCCAACACCTTGAACTACCCAGCCACGAAAAAAAACACCTCGATATTATCTCACGTTGTCGTTCTAATTCGAGCAATGTCTCATGTTGGCTGCTGCTGCCCGTCTAGCTACTGGCCATTCTCAACACCTTGTGTCGATACTCTCTCTCTCAACTGAATATTAAAGGGATTTCCTGAAATCATAATGTCTTGCGCTGAGTCATAGTGAGGCTTTCGCGGATAGCCGTACTCGAGGCTGCCTGCGTAGTCCTCGGACTTCCCTTGATAACAATACCTCGCACTTGCATTGGTCAAATACCTCGCACTTGCAAGCGTCCTGTCTCCAAGGACCACCATTCACACAGACCTCCACACTGACTGGATTCGCTGACCGCTCTGATTGCTGTGTGCATGATATCATTATCTAGAGCGCTCCACAAAGACACACCTGCACATCTGGCGCAGCGATGTACCGCGCCCCCCCACTCCCACACCCAAACACACCAACTGAATCATTTTCAATTCTTCACGACACCTTTTCCCATCCCTCCATCCCTCTCGAAAAAACGACGGTCTCCAAAACACGACAACCAGTGCTTGTGGATTTTCGTTATTAACTGTTCCTCAATAACGAGAATAAAATCCTCAGAGAGCAATGAACGAAAATAAACAGTGGATTCATACACATCTCTGCGCCACCAAATTCGCGCCGGCCATCTTTGGACCGGGCACATGCGACTCGCACTAACTCCCCAAATATAAAACTGGGTGGCCGGGATATTATTCTTCAACTGCCCCCAGAAACAAAACTACACTTCCGAATTTCCTTCGAACTATCACAACGATGAGCCCACTACACAAACGATGGCCCATGAAAAATAATTTGATGCACTACACAACGATGGCCCATTCTTTCTTTGTTTGGTGTACTCAAGTTTTCTGCTTTTTAGTTTGTGTTTTTCTATAGTTCTCCTGATCAGATTGCCTATATAATTTCCTTTAATTTGATATTTCCTTTCTTGCTTGGTTAGTTTGAAACCTGGACTTATATAATTTCCTTTAATTTGATATTTCCTTTCTTGCTTGGGTAGTGCTTCACGGTTGAACCCCGCCTCAATGGAAAAAGAAAAATAATGCTGATAATTTGCCTCTGTACACAGTCGTTTGGTACCTTTTTCCAAATCATTTCTAAAAGTATTCAACTATCATATAAAACTGCCTCTGTACCGTTAATACGTGCCTACTAGTTGGTGTGTCGAGAGTACTCTGCCACTGGCACACACATACTCGTTTTTTTCTTGGTTTCTTGGTGGGGGGGAAACGTAATACTAACGACTCTCATCCGAATTCTCATGCATTTTTTTTTGCTAAAGAAACTTTTTTTTGTACCTTTGACAACATTCGATATCACAATCTAAGACTATACAAAAAGCACGACGACAGAGTGCCACACACACACCTACATGCTGCATGCAGATGATCATGTTGCAGCAACGCCCACTGTAATGCCATTGACAACTATTGATCAGTCCATTGGCATCAATCCGAGTCCGAAGAAGAAGACGTGGACACATCACCGTCCTCCATCCCTGGTAGCAGCGCTGTGGTCCCATACTTCGCGTCCGTCGATTGCCACCACGGGTTAAATTCGCCGCCCTGCTCTTTCAGCTTCTTTTCCACCGAGAGAATCATCTCCTCTGTCGTGCGGCGGTTCTCCATCGCGCGCGCGCTCCGACTCTTGAAAAGCGGCTGATTTTTCTCGTGAATCTTTTTCACATCTAAATAAAAATTGTTCTTCGGCACGTAGGATTGGCCAAGCCACCAAAACCAGCTGACGATGGGGATAGGAAGCAAGCAGGACCACCGACACATGTTTCGGCAAAAGCGGTTGGACGCCTTGATGCGCTCAGGATTTTCCATGATGTACTGCTCGTAGAGCTGAGCCTTCTCCAGGTGTGTCGTCTGCATCTCTCCTCCGGGGCAAAAGAATTCATAACTCTTAATACGGGGTCGCACATGTCCAATGTTCGTTCCGGTCTTAGGTATAATGGAGATTTGAAAAATATCCATTTGAGAAATTTGACAATTGAATTAATTGCGACCCCGGGAAACTAGAGATGTAGTCTACGCAGCGCGGTGAGCTCGAGACCGTAAATCATGATATCTTTATCGTGAATGCCATTTTCCATGCCAATTTCATCGTCGCCGACTTTGAAGGCGTAGACGCTGCCACCCGTGCCACCTGTCAGTAACATTTTCCGGGCAAAAAAATCATAATTATTTCGGAGCAATAATGTTTCGTTCTGGTCTAGGATGATGGAGATCGGGTATGAGAAATATTATGATTTGACTCAGTTGTTAATAGTTTTGGAATAATCCGGTCAATACTCGGAGGGTGGGGGGGGGGGTCCAGACTCCAGGCTGTGTCTTAATATTCATACAAAACATCAGGGTGGGTATACTATATTCAAAATATCCATGTGCACAAACTAATAATGGATGGAGAACAAACTAAAAAAGACTATACCTTCACTCTGCAATAAGGGTCCCCACGTGGAAAAACCCTTGTTTCCAGCGCAGTTGGAGTGGGCCAAAAGAATGGTAATTTCTTGACCCGATCTCCATTAATATCATCAAGGAGAACGAACATTATTATTGGTGCGACCCCGTGAGAATTATGATTTCTCAATACCCTAAGAAAATGACCACTGTTTAGACTCCACTCTGCAGCCGCAGTCCGCCATCCTGACCCAGCACTTGCCACTCTCCCCAGGCCCGCAGCAGTTTTTGCTTTCCGACTTCCACAGTAAACCGGTTTTCCCAAACATTTCCTTGAGGTCGTCCGAAGTGACCACGTTTTGCTCGCTGTAGGACTGTAAGCGGTTGTTCTCGGGATAACTATTTTCTATCTCCATCTAATAGGAATACTTGGGTAGAACGAACATGTCATTGTATGCTACGTATAAGAATTATGCATTAATTACCCCGAGAAAATTAAAAAAAACCGCGCACCTGTAGGGCGCATGTTCCCACCAGGTCCTCGATATAGTGGTCGTCGTGTCTCCCCTCTCATAGATTTTAGTTTCCCATTTCAGCACGTAACGCTCCCCACAAACGAGCATGTTTCCGTCGACCGGTACGCGGGGCTGAGACGCCCCAACGCAAGTCGGGACTTGCTTCGGTATGTCACACGGCGCCATGGGACATTGCCCGCTGGGCTGCGGTTTGGGTAAGTGCATCTCTCCGTGGTCGCAATTAATTTTGTCAAATCTCTTAAGGCCAGAACGAACATGATTTGCGCTCCGTATTAGGATTATGAATTATTTGCCCCGGAGAGATGCAGACTACTGCGGTTTGGCATCCGCTGGTTTGGCCGCAAGCAAGGCTTTCACAACGAGCTGGTTGAACTCCTTATCGTTGTTCTGAGGCGGCTGCGGGTCGGTACTATTATTCACGGCACCCTGATTGTGAGGCGTTCCCCCTTCTGCGATGGGAGTCGACTCCATCACCTGCTGGTTGGGGATGGGGGTGGGGAAGGAGGGATTCGGTTGTGGGCCCCCGGCCGACTCATCCTCCCGGCCTGTGCCACAGACTGGGACCCCTAGCGTCATCTTTGGAAATGTGGGATCTATGATACTATAGGTAAAGGCCTGGTCTGACTCTTGCAGTTGTGTTGTACTTGGAAACCCCCCGCCGTTCTTGAGTACTGACTGTCAAGACTACCACACTCGCAATCTTCTACCCGCTGATGATGACAAAACTTTCGCTCTAGAGACTAGCACTAGACTGGCACTCGTGATTCACACTCTTTGGTTGGAGGATATTCTCAGTTGTTTTGCATTGTACAAACGCACGGAGCATTGATTCAGAGATTTTGCGCTTGCACCCTAAATGCCGTGGATGACTGTTATTGTATTATGTACAAGACACCCGCACCTAATGTTGAGTGACAGCACGGATCGATGCGCTACGCGCTGCTCTCCTCTCCTATACGACTGCCACCCACCCACCCACCCCTTATTAACCCAGTTTCATTCCGGCCTTCGTTCGTGGCCATGCTTTTGTATGTAAAATTGTTGGTGTGGAAAATGTTCAGTCCTACGTTAAAAATACATGAAAACTATGCATATCTTCTGTTCACAATCCGCCCCCATGTTGGAAAAGGGGCGCTACGTCGACATTATTATTATTATTAACCCGGAATAGACTCCGCTTTTAAACCAAAACTCCCCTTTTTCACATCTTACTGGCGATACCGCCCCCTTCCCCCATGATTCCCGGATCCGTGCCCGGTAGGATATGGAAATTTCCCCGCCGGTATCCGGCCAAATCAGGTAGGTCAGAGTTGGGGCAACCGCCTTGTTCATTTAATGATCGTATTTGGGACGCGCTAGCGACGTTGATGACGTTTTCCTCCAACCCGGCATGATCGCTTTCTCCAACGGGTTTCTTCGCAGAAAAGTCCGCAACAGGTTCACACGGGTCGGAAACATACGTCCCGTAGCTTTCGTAAAGCGGTAAAGAATCCACCAATTCCCTCAGTCGGGACGGAATGTTCTCCTTGAAAATCCGTGATGATTCGTAGGTAATGCCCTCCCGGATGATGGTTTCTGGGTTGAAAACTGTTTCCTCCGCAGTGCCAATATCAGCAGTCGCAGCCGTACTGGGCATCGCGGAAGGAGCAGCAGCGGTATCAGCAGCGGTATCAGCAGCGGTATCTTCGTTCACGTCAGCCTCGGTTTTTTTATTATCCATATCGTTGTCTACTGGCGCTGGAGTTTCTTCGAAATCATTATTTTCACCGCTGACTTCCGTCTCTGCAGTGGCATCTGGGGCCTCTTCACCATCGTCCCCAGTTCGCGCCGGAGTGAGTGGAGCAGCTTCCTGTTGCGCTTCAAGTTCCCCTATTTCTTCGTTGGTGTTAACCTGTTTTTCGCCAACATCATCTTCTGCCTGAGCAACTTCAGCGGCATTGGTTTCCTCAGCGCCGGAAGGAGGAGGAGATGATATTATTGCGCCCGGGGCTTGGCTCTTTTCCTCGGTTGGCTCTGTTTCTTCTGCTGGGGGTTCGGGGGTTTCTTCTTCTCCTTTCACCTCTTCTTCGTCGGGTTTTATGTCTTCAGCATCTACCAGTGATGTTTCTACATTTTGTGCCGACGTAAGTGCATCTCTCCGGAGCAATTAATTGTGATATTTCAGAAATTAATATTTTTCAATCTCCATCATACTAGACCAGAACGAAACATTATTGCTCCGTAAGAATTATGGTCTAATTGCCCCGGAGAAATGCAGGCACACGCATCAGCTGCAGCACCCGCTTCCGCGCTGGACACGTTCACTTCGTAAGCAGCTTCTTCACGCTCCTCCGTAATGGGTTTTGCCGCTGTGTCACCAACCGATAAATCGTCGTCCTCCTGGTCGTTCATCGCATGCTGGCCCTCGACGACATGTGTTTTCTGCTGCTTGTCGCCGCCGTTGGCTTTGCCCGAAAAATCAGCAACGCCGTCGCTAACAGCATCCCCCTTTCCGGAAGATCCCTCCCCAGCAATGCCAACGGGGTGCACATCGGTGAAAACGCGTTGGAAACAACTTCCCAAATCATTCTCTGCATCCAATAACGCCAGCGTCAACCAAATCGTATGCGTTTCGTGTGGGTAGTCCATGTAGACCTGACTTCCGCATTTTCCGCAGAACCCCCGAATAGCCGCCTCAGAGCTTTTGTATTTTCGCAGTGTGTTTTGGCTGATAAACTTGACTTTATTTCGAGGAAAGGCGCCGAAGGGAACGTAGAGTCCGCCAGTCGCGCGGCGGCACATCGAGCAACTGCACACCAAAATCTGGGCGGGATATGACGGATGGAACCGCGTCACGCTATTACTAGTATTTTGGGAGGCTGCTGGTGTCTGTCCTGTTTCTGTTCCGCCAACTTTTGCCGGACCCTGTTCGCCGTTTTCTGTTTCGCTATCAAGCAATGCCTCGTGGCCCCCTTCTGTCGGGGGATTGGGGGTTTTTTCGTCTGTTTTTTCTTGTTCTTCTGTTTTTTCTTCTTCTTCTTCGGTGTTTCCTTCTTGTCCTGCCGATTCGGGGGGATGCTGTTCCTCCTCCTCATCATCATTGGCGTTTACCGCTAGAGTTTCCGCAGGTCCTTCTGCTGGGAGGAGGTCATCACCACCACCATCGGGCAAGATTTCCACCGGTTCATCTGCCCCACTCTCCGCATCCTTTTGCTCAACAACACCGCCTTCCGGCTCAGCGTCGATTTCCGGCGGATCCCCTGGTTGTTCAACAGCAGCATCCGGAGATTCCGGATTCGCATCGGCAGTCAACGCCTCCTCCTCCTTCTCCTTTTGTGCGGGTGGTTCGGCGTTGCTATGTTCCGCTGTCCCCTCTTTCGTTTCATCTTCGTCGTTGGGGATTTCTTGGCGCTCCACATCGTCATTCTCGTTCCCACCCGATCCCGCCTCCCCCGTAGCAGTAGCAGCAGCAGCAGGGGGGTCGGGTGGGTCATCTGCCATTGCGATTTCTTCCTCATGTTCTGTCCCGGCAGGTTCGGGAGGAACCGGTTCAGTCTCGACAGGGTCAGTGAGCTCTTCGACATCTGCGGGTTGAGGCTGCTCTCCCTCATCGGTCAATACTGGCAAAGGTCCGTCTTGCGAATCTTGCTGCGCAGCAGGTTCCGGACTCATATCCTCATCGCCTTCACCTGTTGTTGGAGCGGGTTGCTCGTTCGTCTGAGCATCAACTTCTCCTCCGGAATTATCCAAGGGCTTTTCGGACTGGTCAGCCTCGGCGTCCTCTTCCACAATGCCTATGTCCACAGGCGGCGGCTCCGCTGAGCTTCCTTCGACATGTTCTTCGACACCATCCTGAGCATCAGCATCCCCATCACCCTCACCCGCACCTTGTGAAAGTGGTAGCTCGGTATTCGGGACGGCTCCATCGTGGTCGTGTTCTTCGTCTTTCTCAAAGACGAAACGGGTAATGGTTGCATCTTCCTCTCCATTTTCTTCTTCTTCTATCGGTGGATCAAGTGTCGGCGCCTCGCCGCCCGTGCCTTCCTCTGTCCCTGAATCTGATTCCCCCGCTTCCGCATCGTCGTCTCGTACAATCGCAATTTCCTGATCCACAGCAGGCTGAGCAACCTCCGCCGCATCTGCACTCCCGGAAGCGGGGAACAGAAATTCGTACCGCGCGGTGGTCCCCGTGCCGGCAAAAAAAGCCCTGTTTTTCTTTTCCGCGTCTGTAACTGGATTTTCCACGAAATAGACGCGTTTTTCGCTCGCAACGCCGCCTGAGCGAAAGAGCTCCTCGGTGTCTGGGGGCTTTTCGGGGGCGGGAGTTCTCGGAATACTTAATATTTTCTGGGGTAAATATTTCATTATTCTTACAGAGCATAAATGTTCGTTCTGCTCTAGCATGATGGAGATCCAAACAACGACTTTAAATGGAACAGAACACGAGTGCTAATTAGTTTCGGATGTATTATCTCCGTAAAAGTATCCTGACAACCCCTGCACGCCGGCTTTTGGGCTTCCTTCGCCTGAGGAGAGTAGGCTGTGCGAAACTCCCGAAATTTTCCGTGCATGTCTTCTTTTGACGGCTTCCGTAATACCCTCCGGGCAACCCCACCTTCCTTCTTCCATTCTGCCCATTCCAAACCACCGTATAGCGGCGGCAGAGTGGTGTTTGCCGCCCCCCGCAAATCCCTGTACGTTTCTTCTTCCGATACTGTATCATCATTTTCCTTGCCTTCCACATCGATGGATGGTTCTACGTACACCGCACCCCCTTGCGAGAATTCCACCGTATACTGTACGCTCCCACAAAGGCATCTACCAGTAATCAGCTCTGTTCTGAATGACTTCTGTGTCGAAGTCGTTGCAGCAGTGCGATTCGGGGTTCCATCGCCTGTATTATTATCGCCGTTGTCGAACGCAGTGTCTTCCGCGCCCATTTTATTAGCAATAGTGTGACAGATTCAAACAAAATTCGGTCGACACTGAGTAACTCGCGAGATTTCTGCGAAACCCGGAGTGGGAAATTCACCGGGCAAATAATTCATAATTCTTACGGAGCAAAGGGCAAAATAATTCATAATAACCCGGAGTGGGAAATTATTTACCCGCGCTGCGCGCATGTGTTTCACCGTTTTCCCCCGCAGTTCTAATTGACACTCACAAGATTATTCGTGCACTCATACTGGTAACTGCCCCCCCCCCGCCCCAGAGGATACATTCCCTCTGGACCCTGTTAATATCATCAAACCGTATTACTATTAGACAAATCGCTTTTTTTCTCTAAATAATCAAAACGTCTTCCGCACAAAACGTGTAGTATACGTGTTCATTCTCGTATTACATTTACCAAGCGGAGACTGCAAAAACACATTCCCTGTTGTCCTTAGAATTGCCATTGACTGCATCGGAATCAATCGTATTTCGTTCAATCGAAGAAGAATTTGTAGTATTAACGGAATCAATAAAACTAACTATCATAAAACGGAATCGTTCTCGCAAACACAAATAACATAGTTTCAACCTTCAAACAACTGACCTGCGGGCACGCGGCGAATCAAACACCTGCGGCACGCGCCCCCCCGAGGACTCGGACTCGTTCAATGAATCACCGCCCCCCCTCACATACCCCACACTATTCTGCGTACACCCACATAGTAAATAAACACACATGTACTCCAAGACTACTCAATCTCCACAAACTTGGTGTATGTGCCTGGGCCGGGGCCGTCGTTAATCTGGAAATAGTCGCCGCGGTCTTGCTTGTTGAATTTCCAAGCCGGTTCCCGTTCCACCGCAGTTTTATCGCACTTCGCATCTCCCTTCAGGGTCAATTCCTTGCCAACTACCCGCTGCGTCTTGTACCGCCCCGGACCGGGTGTGGCCTTCCAGTTTTTGTGCGCACGTCGATTCCCGGGGTAAATAATTCATAATTCTTACGGAGCAATAATGTTTCGTTCTGGTCTAGTATGATGGAGATCGAAAAATTGAAATATGGAAAATTTGGCAATTATATACCCCGGGAATCGACCTATACCCAGTTTTTCCCGCGTTTCTGCAACTCATCCTGCGCTGCCTTATCGAAAATCCGGCCCTTGTGCAGCAGGGTTTCCCCGTATTGCGCGCGGTGAGTGCCTTGCTGAAAGAACGGGTTGCACGCAGCGAGACGGTCGGAGTCGTTTACTGTTTTCACCGGGATCACCACGGTCTGCGACCGCGGCACGTCGGGCGCCACCATTTCGTCCTTGCTAATCGCGCTGGTGGCCCACCGTGGCAGCAGTTTCTGGCCTTTCGCCGGCGCGGGGCGCATGCCGGTATACGTGTGCTCACATTTTAACAGGGCAAATAATTCATAATTATTACGGAGCAATAATGTTTCGTTCTGGTCTAGTATAATGGAGATTGAAAAATATTTAACAAAATATTTGTTAAATATTTTTTTGAATATTTAATATTTTTTTGCCCTGTTAAAATGTGCTTACGGTATACGTTCTATATGTGCCCGGCCCCGGATTTCGCCACCGGTCGCCGAGCTGCAACTCCATGTACTGACTCTGTGGCCCGGTGGTGAATTTGTACGCCGGTTCACGCATATACCGCGTCCGCGTTCCATCGGCATTATCCTTGATGTCGTGATCCAGGAGACACCGCTGTGTCTTGTACGCCCCCGGCCCTGGCGTGGCTTTCCACTGGCGGCCTACTTTTTTCAAATGGTCCTGCGTTTTCGTATCAAACAGCCTGCCATTTGCCAGTAGCGTCTGGCCGTGCTCGGCGCGGTGAGTGCCCTGCGGGTAGAATGGAGTTATCGACGAAAGTCGGTCCAGTTCCGACTTGTACCGGCCGCCCATCGTGAACGCCGGGGCCTTGCTGAGCCGAGGATCGCGAGCCGTACGCGCATTTCCCTGGTTCTTTCCTCTCCGATTATTATGGCCGCCGCCGCCGGAGGCCTTCGGCGACGAGGGATGATGCATGGTGATGATGTTGGACGGTACACTTATTATGACTCAGATATTCGGAGTATCTATCTCGATGAAAAACCCCGGCGGAGGGCCTGTCCTCCGCTGGGTATGCACTTCTATCACCAATGAATCAAATACAGGGGAAATAGTCTCTTTTTGTTTTTGGCAAGAGAATTACTTGGAGTTGAGACCACATGATGGTATCCATGGCATGCGAATTGTTTTGTTGACACCCCCCCCCCCGTGACAGGCACGAGACGGCCCCCCTTCGAAGAACCCCCCCCCGCCAACAACAGCGGCATATTATTTTAGTTTCGATCTAGTTTTTAATTGGGAGAACCTAGAATTATCACACACATCTGGCAACTGCTTTACGTAACAAGAGTCCGATTTGTCTATAGGAATAAAAGGATGCAAAAATATTTCGAATTCAGATTCTACAAGCAAATGAAATGCATGTTGAACAAATCGAATTTTGGCAAACTCTCAGAGTAGTTATTGTCGGTCGATATTAGGAGAAAAAAACGCATGCAACACACCCAGAAATCCCAGATTCTGAATCACACTACTGTAATGCCGAAAGAGAGATTCGAAGGCAAAACATGAACCAACCACCGCTCACCTTTCTGTCATACCATCACGCCCCCACCACAACATGTCATAGCCATAACATAAATTGCCTCAGAGATCCAAGAGACATCAGACCCAGAGCAGCAGCCTAGAAGTAACACGCATGCAAGAAGGCCTGCTGTTTTCGGTTGCCCTCCCTCTCGAGCTCGACATACTGGCAATTCGGGGAAAAACCAAGGGCGTCCTGAATTTGCTTCACGCGTTCCTCGGAACGGATACTGATCGAGACCAAGGCGGTACGCTTCTTCGGGTTGAGCACGCGGTGGGACTCTTTGATCGCCTTTTTCAGGGCGTCTTTATGGCGTAAACTGGTTGTTCTCCGAGTAATTATTTTCCATTTCCATCATACTTGGGCAGAACGAACATTTATGCTCCGTAAGAATTATGAATTATTTACCCCGAGAAAACACCACAGCACCTTTATCCCCCTCGATCGCGTCATACGTCCCCTTCTCCAGCACAACCTCAAAATCGCCGTCCTGCAAACTCTTCATGTCGGTCGCGTCTTCCACCAACCACTGCATCTTCGGGGACAGAGAGTCGTGCATCTTCTCCATTTTCTGAGCTGGCCAAATCCGTGTCCATTTTCGGGCAAATAATTCATAATTCTTACGGAGCAATAATGTTTCGTTCTGGTCTAAGATAATGGAGATCGAAAAATATTTATTTAAAAAAATATTTTTTGATTTTTATTAATTTATTTACTTGATTTTTATTATAAAATTTCTCAAATTTGAAAAAAAAGGACACGGATTTGGCCAGCTCCATTTTCTCCACTTCTTCTGCAATGGTCGTTTTTCTCGGAGTAATTTAAGTCCACAAAATGAAAAACCCAAACATAACTGCAGGGAACTGTAGGGGAAACATAAACCATCGTTCTGCTCGAGATCTAATGATCATGTAGGAATTGGAAATAACATAAGGAATGGAAATGTACATTATTATTATTACCCCCGGGAACCAATGACCCCCACTTCCCCATCACCGACTTGGAGATGTCAGTATTCACGATATTGACGTAACCCTCAGAATGCAGCTCCCGGGAATTGTCGGAGTTCCCCGCGCCCAGCATCAAAATCTTGCTGTCCTTCGAGGGGAGCATCTCGGCTTTCAGCAGTTCTAACAGGCTTGAAAACTCCAGCTTCTCCCCGATTTCCGTGCGCCACTGGATCGTAAGCGGTTGTTCTCTGGAGCGAAATATTTTCCATCTGCATTATACTTGGAACTAGAACGAACATTTATGTTTATGCTCCGTATTAAGAGTTATGAATTATTTACCCCGAGAAAAACCGCGCAGCACCACTGGATCGCCGCGATGCCTTTCGACAACGAGTTGAAATACCAGTCAAACTGCTCCTTGTCGCCGGTTTCCTTGTAATAGTTCTCCCAATACTCGGGATCGGCATACGTATCCTTCACACTGTCCTTCTTTCCCTTTTTCTTCTTGTTGCCGTCGGAGGAGGAGCCCTCGCCATCGTCATTGTCGGACTGAATTTTCTCCAACGTTCCGCGCACGATTTTGATCATGTGCATCATATCCCGCTTCACGTCGGGCGCGGGGTCGGAGCGCTCAATGTTCTTCGTCATCTCGTCGAGCTCCTGGTGGATGTCCGTCGTGAATTCGGGCCCCAGTTCGACCATCGTCGGCGCGATCTCCGTCAGCTCTTGCAGCCTCGTCGCGGTTTTCAAGATATCCAACTGCTTCACCTGGTACTAGCACATTTTAACTGGGCAAAAACATATTTAATGAATATTTTTCAATCTCCATTATACTAGAGCAGAACGAAACATTATTGCGACCCCGTAAGAATTATGAATTATTTGCCCAGTTAAAATGGGAGCACGCTTCACCCGCTCCCTCTTGCCCAGGGATTCCTCACCCGCCAAAATACGTCCCACAATCGCGAGAATTGCGACACCAATCAGGGCGGCCAGCCAAGTCGGCAACCCGAAAAACTGGCTGTCCTGGTTTCGCTGGGAGCGGGGAACGTAGGTTTTTTGCTTCTTCGCCATGGTTTTTTTTCTTTGCTTTAGATTTTTTCTATTCCCTTTTTACTTCTTCCCCGGCCGGGCGCCCCAAAGACGGTGATAATATGCGATATTTGGAATTCGTTTGTTTGGTGGTGATCGAAGGGGTCACTATTAGGGTGTTTGGAGAAAGGCGCATCCCGCTGTGCTAAAAACGCATGCATCCCGGATGGGGAGTGCCGTTCAGGCGCCGTTTTCGGCGGAAAATCGCCGCGCTGGTATTTGCTTCATCGCGATAGAGGCGGGGCCCTGCCAATGGGCTGCGCCCTAAAAAAAAAGAAGTGGCGGCGGCTTGAAAAAAAATACTTCCGCTGCAAAAAAATACTTCTTTTCCCCGCGAAGCGTGCCGGGCCTCTGCCGCTGCAGAAAATACAACAGAGAATCGCTACCCAATGGACACACGGAGACTGGGCAATCGGGAACGAACATCAGTACCGGTATTATTAAGCAGAGTTCATCGTTCCCCATCCCCCACATGTCATGTGAAACTGAAATCATCGAACCTGGAACCACATGTAGAGTTCCTCGGTGTGTGCGCAGTCCTCTTAGAGGATAGCGTCTCCATTTTTCTCAGAAAATGTCTTCCATGAATTCATCAAAGTTTCGTGTGTCACCAATGACAATGTCAACGGAACCAGGGCACAATCACCTGATGCCGCTGCGACCCCATGCGATCGTGTAGAGGGTCTGGCATCGTCATGTGATTGATGTTGACATCGACAGGTGGTATGTGTGCGCATGCAGATTTTTTTGTATATGGTACTAGTAAAACGGACCTTGCGGGTCAGTCCGCCGTTTTGATTTGTAGTCCCAAAACTAATAAAATAAGAGTGAAAAAAAAAAAATGACGTGTTCCAAGTTCTACGGGAAGGAGAAAACAAAAAACACCCCACCAGTTTGAGCATTAAATCTAGTACTGTCTGTGATCTCTGCGCACACCGGTTCCCACCAGAGTGCGACTCTAATTCTTTTTGAGACTAATCTGATCATCGGCCCCGAACAGGAGATTGGAAAATGTTGGAGCGTCAAATCACTGAATATTAGTATACCAAATGGAAGCCTGTAAACCTTGAAAGGACTAGTAATAAGAAGGAGATCATACTGCATACATGAATTCGTTGATACCACAGGTGGCCATGCGTCTTTAATGCGAATATGTGTGGGTGGTAAAAAACAACACAAACTTTTTTTTTGTATCAATCCAACTTCTCGAGAAGGAGTGCCAGAAAGACAAAGAGATGGAAATATTTGGGAAACAACGTATCTATAGTATGGTGAACAACATTATTATGCAGCCCTCCCCAACCAAACCCTCCCAGTCAACATTCGCGTTCAACCATCGCGCACATGTTATAGTATACGAACGACCTAAGAAAGAAGAACACTGGCCGCCTCTTACTGTTTGTGTGTTACTACTAGGTAACATGCCACATGAGTTGCGACAACGTCGCCCTCCACTACAGCTTTTTTCCTTTATCTATTTTTTACCGTTAGGTTCTCTCAAACGTGATTTCCTTCAATCGGATCCTTCATCTCGCAAACGTATCTCGTTGTTGTTGGGTGATTCAGACTGTTGTGCAGTGTAGTGTCCGTGTGTGAAATGATATTCATTGCAGGTGCCCACAACCACGAGTCGTGACCGCGAATTAGAGTTTCGATCTCGTAGTACTAGAATATCTGCGTGCTAGTGTTTTTTCTTAGAACTAGAAAGGCATGCAGAATCGGAAATTCCTTCGCAAATGATATTAGTCTACTATGTATGAATCTACTTGAAAAAAAAAACTCATAATATAGCTCTTCATCATCGTATTAGTTCACCCTCTTAGTGTCGTCCTCCTTCGTTCCTAATATCTAATATGTGTCTCTCAGATATAATATCCTCTAGCTCTACGTAATAACACATTCATTCCAGGGCCCGGGGTATTAGCGGGCCTTGCTGCGCACCATTTGAGTTCTGACGGAGTTCTGGGCCGTTTGGAGAACAGTGGCGCAACAACCCAGAAATTCGTTGCGTCCGCCCGCTTTACTACTTGTTCCCGCTTCCACACAAATCATAATATTTCTCGTACCCGATCTCCATCATCCTAGACCAGAACGAAACATTATTGCTCCGAAATAATTATGATTTTTTTGCCCGATTGTTACATACACAACAACTGACACAATCGCGTACACAACATCCGTGATGTGATTGTCGCGGTCGTTGGAAATTCCTATCTGGACGTTCTTCTTCGAAAATATTCTTAGAAACGAGAATTTTTTTTTTTTTGTAATTGAGAATCGCAAAATTACTTAGTAGAATACCTATTAACAGACATGTGAAAGAAACGCGGTATCAAAAGATACCTTAATCATAGTTTTGACAAGATACTATATATGTTATCCAACGCAATAATACGACCTTCCGAGTGGTGGTAGTGTTCGACACTTCCGAGTGATCGTATTTTGTGTGATTAGGATTAGAAATTGTAATTGAATGAATTGAATGAATACCCTTATTTTAAAATCATTTAAACATCGTGTTCAGTTGAATAGTGCACTGGCTGTCGGCGCCTTCCTGCTGCTGCTGCTCCTGCGGGATACACACACTTTTTGTTTCTGGGTGAGAGGAAAAAATCCCTCTCTCCCTCTCCTGAGACTGACTGAACTCTCGGTCTGGAGTTTCTGATCAGCTTTTTGGCGCCCAAAATTTTTTTGGATGGATCACAAACACGAAGAAAATTTGTCACAATCAAATAAAATAGTAGAGCTTTATTGTGTGAAAAGTTCAAACGCTAAATAATACATGAGTTCTTGAAGAGATCAATGCATGTGTATATTATGTAAAAAAGCAAATTAGAGATCAAGGAAGAAAAAAAAAAAAAAATGCGCACCACCGCGGCTGCTATCCTATTCTCAGAAAGAACAACTGACCGCGACTGACTCAATTTCTCTTTCACCTTTCCCCATTACTTTTACTAAATTTGGTTCTTAAAAGACGTCTCTACTAATAAAACAGATCAAAGAAACAGTCTGTCCTATCTATATCCGTCTACCACGCATCGTTGGCGCCAGACGCGCCCCAGGCATCCGCCTTCCCAGAAGCTCCCCATGGATCGACCGGGGCTTGTTTCACCTTCTCCGGCTTCCGCGGTGCAGCCTTCGCGCGGGGTGCGTCTTGCTCTTCTGTTTTTTTTTCATTTTTTCATTTTTTTATTTTTGGGGGGAGGGGATGAGGTTTTTTTTTTTTTTTAATTTAGCACGAAGGGATTGCTGGAGATACCAGTTAAGGTTTTGACGACGGTAATAATTGCTTCCGAAAACAATTCGGGAATAACGATAATCATATGTGGGGGGAAGAAAATTCGGCACGAAGAAACTATTTCTCCAAAAAAACTAGAAAATAATAATACGTCTCTCCGCGCCCCGATCGTATCCTCTTTGCTGCCCGAAGCGGGACCTATCAAAGCCTTCCTCCTTCATTCGGTAATCCCTAGTGAGAGTCTTCGAGCCGCCTCCGCCACGGCCACCATACCCGCCGGAGGGCCGGGCCATCTCCTCAAACCACTTGGGCCTTTCCTGTTTTGCTTCTCCGAGCAAATCCCACAGTTTTCTCATTAAGTCCGGTGAGCACGAGTCCGTCACAAAACCGATGGCCTTGCCCTTCCTACCGGCCCTGCCCGTACGACCAATCCGGTGCACGTAGTCGTCAATGTTCTTTGGCATGTCGTAGTTAATCACCAGCTGCACGTTCGGAATATCCAGTCCACGAGCAGCCACGTCCGTAGCGACTAACACAGGATTGCGGCCTGTTTTTTTTTTTCATATGACAGTTTCTTGTTCCATGATTTTTCATTTCTGCGGTTTGCTGCATTAACAACCTTGCGAGCCCGTATACCTCTTCCTCGATGAGAAGAAGAAAACGACTACAAGACTATGTATTAGGACTCGTAATGATTTCATACCCGATCTCCATCATCCTAGACCAGAACGAAACATTATTGCTCCGAAATAATTATGATTTTTTTGCCCGGAAAATGGGAGTTAAAAGAAATCAAAAAAAAGTAGATACCAGTTCTGAAGGCCTCCAAAGCGCTCTCACGTTCTCTCTGGTCTCTGTTTCCATGGATGGCTGTGACGCCAAACCCATTGTTCCACAAATCCGACTCCAAATCGTCGGCGCCCTTTTTTGTCTCCACAAAGACCAAGACCAGGCCCCTGCCGGAGCCGTCGTCCTCCAGATCGGTCTTCAAACAGCGTCTCAACCTGGATCGCTTCTCCGCGTCGGGCTTATCGGGCGCATAGGTGCCTGCATCTCTCCGGGGCAAATAATTCATAATTCTTGCGGAGCAATAATGTTTCGTTCTGGTCTAGTATAATGTAGATTGACAAATATTCATTTTTGAAATTTCACAATTAATTGCTCCGGAGAGATGCGATAACGGGCGCATAGACCAATCTCTGTTCGATAAACTCGTTCGTGGAACCGACGCGACCCACCGTCAAGAAGACGTAGTCATCCAGAAAATCCCTTGCTAGGATCTGGATCTCGTCCTGAAAGGTCGCGGAAAACATCATCGTCTGGCGCATCGTGCCTCTTTCACAATACTGACCCATCTGGTAAACTACATTTTAACTGGGCAAAAAAATATTTAATGAATATTTGTTGGATCTCCATTTAATACCAGACCAGAACGAACATTTGTGCGACCCCGTAAGAATTATGAATTAGTTGCCCAGTTAAAATGTGAGCACACCCATCTGCAGGTTTTCCACAATCTGCCGCACCTGGGGCTCGAAACCCATATCAAGCATCCTGTCAGCCTCATCCAGCACGAGGTAGCGGATCATGCCTAGCGAGATCCAGCCAGAGTAGGCCAAAACACTGTGATCTTTCGGGCAAATAATTCATAATTCTTACGGAGCAATAATGTTTCGTTCTGGTCAAGTATAATGGAGATCCAAAAATATATATTTTAAATTTTTTTTTTTAATTTTTATCAATTTTTACAAATAATTTTGATTATAAAATTTTTTTAATTTGAAAAAAAATCACAGTGTTTTGGCCTACTCTCCAGCCACGCTCGCACATGTCCACGAGACGACCCGGGGCAGCGACGAGGATGTCGACACTGTTTTTGCAATGTTTGTTTGGGGTTTTTTTAGATGCGTTTTTTTCTTGTTGTATGTTGTCTGGTCTGCAGATGTGTTTTGCACAGATCGCTGGAACAAGATTTTTTCCAGCTGCATAAGATTGACATTGCTGCAAAATCACAAAATGCTCTCCATCCCGTAGACTGCCAGATGAACATTACAATAGTTCACCATTTTCCTTTTCAAGTTGGAAGTCGAACCTTGTGCCCCAAAGCAAAAAAACAGTATGAGTAAGTACCCCTTGGTGATTTCCCTTCTCTGTTCTTGCATGTTGGGCCCTCCGTAGACGACTGCGCAACGAATGCCCGTCTTGTAGGAAAACTTACGCCCTTCTTCAAAAATCTGCAAGGCCAACTCACGTGTGGGAGCGAGCACGAGGACGACGGGCATAGGGGTGCGCGCCAACTGACGAGAGTGAGACTGACCCCGGCTGGAGTATGGGACATCTGTTGTGATTGTTTTTTTGGGGGGAGCTGATGTATATAGACGTCACTTTTCGGTTTTGGGGGTTATTATTACTTTTCAGTTTTGTTCTTTTTGTTAACCCCGCTACGCCACCAGCAGCTACTGATAGCATAACGATATCAGTGTCAAATGAGGAGAAAAGGGATAGATTACCCGGCGGTCCCTGATCGAGCAAACTCTGGATGGCGGGGACGAGGAATGCCGCGGTTTTACCGGAACCCGTCTGGGCGCAGGCCATCAAATCACGCCCATATCTGATAATCGGGATCGAGTTCTTCTGGATCGGCGTCGGGCGCTCGTAACTGTTTTTTTTTTGGGGGCACAAGATTCCGACTTTCAACGCGTATGGGGGGGGAAGATGTATAGACGTCACGGCGGGGGGATGCGTTTGGGTTTCCGGGCGCGTTTTTTTTTTTTGTTTCACGGTACAAAAGTGCCAGAACTACCAATTATTCAGGTTTTGGTGTATCTGATCTTCTTCAGTATATCAAATAACGAATGCTATAGAGGGCCGTTGACACGGTAGAGATGACGTACGCCCCCGGAAATTCCGGGACTGAAAAATAAATAATACCCGCATCTCTGGATGTTTTCATAGAGTTCGTCGGAGAGCCTGGCTTCGGAGAAACGCACAATTTCAGCCATCCCAGCACCGACGTTGTTCCCGGATCGCTCGACCGGAATCTTATCGTGTAAGTGCATCTCTCCGGAGCAATTAATTGTGATATTTCAGAAATTAATATTTTTCGATCTCCATTATACTAGACCAGAACGAAACATTATTGCTCCGTAAGAATTATGAATTATTTGCCCCGGAGAGATGCAGGCACATCTTATCGTAATCATCAAAGTTGATGCCCGTCTTGTGCTTCCTCGGGGGAAATACCTCCTCGATGCTCAAGTCATCGATGGGGGCGTGGAGCCGCCCGTCGGGACGGTCGTACCTTTTTTTTTTTTTCGGGAGGATGCGGGTTTTTACACAGTCCCCGAAGAGGGCACCTTTTTCCACACATACCCGCTTCCCTTTCGGAGACTATGGATTATGTCATTTTTTTTTTTCGATTTTTTTTGTCTCCTGACATACACCATACACACGGTCTCGAAACAGTTTTTTGTCTTCGAGACCGTTCTCCACTGGTGGTATCAGACCCACCGAAATGTGTGACGCTACACTCATTCTGATTCCCCTCCCCTCCAGAGAACGACTCAGTCAGTCCCCTCTCCTTCACGACAAAACGCGGCCGTTTGAAGGAGACAACACAAACCATTTTAATCCATATCAAGAGAGAGAACTTGCATTGTGCAGAAACAAAGAATAAGATGCGAGGAATGAGAATTCGAGATTACGAAAAAAAAACGTACCAGGTCTTCTCTCCGCGGGCGCCACCGCCCCTCTGTCCTCCTCGGGCGCCACCGGCTGGTGCCCGGTTGCGGATGTCCTGGGTCGTGGTCCCCGACCACTTCGCGTCTTCAGGGTCAATGGCGGGCTTCTCGGCGCCTGTGTGGTTTTTCATTGTTTGGTGCGTTTTTACGATCGCTACTTCGGCGGGGAATCGACTAATAACTATGCATATGACCAAAAATATTATTCACTGGCAAAATACTAATATCAAAGACCAACATCTATTAAGAAACAACCAAACAAAAAGAAAAAGGAGAATCCTTACTAATAGACAAAAAAATCATAATATTTCTCATACCCGATCTCCATCATCCGAGTCGACCAGAACGAAACATTATTGCGACCCCGAAATAATTATGATTTTTGTTGCCCGGAAACTGGGCACATAATAGATACCAGCACCGCCTCCACGGCCGGAGCTTTCATTGGAGCTCAAACCGGCCCAGCGATCGGCAACTTCATCATCAGGGGAACCGAAGAGAGACCGGCGCGTATACATTTTAACTGGGCAAATACTTCAAAATTCTTACGGAGCAATAATGATTCGTTCTGGTCTACTATAATGGAGATTGAAAAATATCCGGCGCGTATAGCACTACTTTCTTTCTTTCTTTCCAGAACGGGGGTGGGGGGCAATAGTTTTGTGCATGGGCGCAACTACGGAAAAATTGTTCGGAAAAATGACGTGAAATTTTTAAGCTGGATTTTTGGATCCCCATTATGTTACTAAATAAAGAACGACCATTAAAAGAAAATATTAATGCTCCGTTTAAAGAATTATGATTTGTTTACCTGGCGCTGACAGACTACGAAGATACGTCTTCCATGCCGACTCATCTTCTTTCCCCTTGTTTCCACCGTCCCTCGTGGATTCGGTGCGGCCGTTCTCCCAGCTTTTTTTGCGAGATTGTTGTGTGGAGGAGCCGTGACGATCGCGAGGGGAATCCTTGTATCGCACATCTCTCACACCGATTGTGCCGGACCCCGCGCCGGAGCCCCCGGCGTCAGCCGCATCGTGGACCTCCGCATCTTCGTTTTCCTCATCCTTATGTGCGGGACGCCTGCTGTTTGAAAAATTGGAGTGGTGCCGTTTTGTGATTTTTGTTTTTAAGCATTTAATACTCTTAATATCATCTGCTATAGTTGCTTCGTCGAACGAAAGTCGATTTGCACTTCGCGACTGTCTTTCGGCGCCACTGGGTTTGCTTCCCGGAAGTCGGCCTCGGACCACCACCTTTAGTCTGTGAGACTGGACAAATGTATTGTGGAATAGCACGGTAGTTTGACTCGGGATTGACTCGAGGCATGACTTGCAAAAGATTGACAGAATAGCGTCCCCCCCCCGATCCCCTATACTAGGTACCCACAGAGAAGACGCAGCGAGGAATGTATACAGTTTCAAAAGACAAAAAATAACATACACGAGGAACACTCTATCTATAAGAACTAAACGACATACCGGTCTCTGTCATCATCCCTGTCATCATACTTCCTGCCCCCGTATCCGCCGCCGTTGCGGCGTCCTCCATCCCTGGAGTCGTTCCTATCGTTGTTCCTGCCTCCATGGTATCCGCCTCCACGGGGCCCGCGGTCATTGCGGTCGTTATCGCCCCATCTGTCGTTATTATCGTCTCTGTTGCGATCAAAGAAGGAGGTGCCCCCGTTCACATTACGGCGAGGCTGGTCCCGGCGGTCGCGGTTGTCCCGGCGGTCGCGGTTGTCACGGTCATCACGGTCGGCGGGACGCTCGTCACGGTTGTAATCGTCGTCGCGATCTTTTCCGCCCTTTTTACCTTTTCCTTTCTTCGAACCGCCTTTGCGATCCTTGCCTCCCTTTTTCCCGGAACCCTTGCGGTCAAAGTCACGGTCACCACCACCCTTGCGGTCGTAATCGCCACGCGGAGAGCCGTCACGATCACCACCACGGTCACCCTTGTCAGGCTTGCCACCGTATCTCATCTGCGGAGGAACGTACTTCTTCCCCCTCCCGACATCCTCAGATTCAGCCATAAATGGAAATTACGTGCAAAGAATGTACAGCTTCTTCTTCCCTTGAGAATGTTATGCAATATCAATGCTTTTCACTACTACGTGTTATTGGTGTTCTTCTTTCTCACAATTACGTAAGCCCTTCTGTTTGTTCTGTTATTGTCCGAACAAAGAAAGCCTTATTTTTTTTCGGTTTTACTTCGATTTTCTTCTCTTCAGAGTCTCTCAAGTTTCAGTACTGTTCCGGGATTGGAGTTTTTCGAAAAAGTTTCGAAAGGGAGGAGATTTGTGTGTGCGGAAGGGGAAGGAATGGAAATTAATGCACAGTGCGAGAGACGATGCACACGTGATTACTTCAGAAACGTTTTTAGAACTCGGGAGAGACAATGTTCTTCTCAACAACTTGTGTTTCCATTCCCCAAAAACTTGACCGCCTCCCGCGGTCCCCGCCATCCACTCCCCGCCCCCCCCCTCCGGGCCCGATAGAATGATTTAAAGACGTGCTGACTCATCATGCAGAAGAGAATTCCGGACTTTAATATTCCTCGTAGAACAGACTCGTAGTACAGGGCAGTGCACTTCCATTTAATACTTACTAGTGAGAGAAAGGAAGGTAATGCTATAAATGGAACTGGGTGAGAGCGGGAATATCATCAGACAAGGCTCAACCGAAGGAATAATTGACGAAAGACCCGCCCACCCACCCTCACATCAATCAAGAGGGATAATGCCAATATGCAGAGACAATGTTTTCCCCAATCGTGATACGTCGAACAGAACAGAACAAAACCGTTTTCCAACACTAGCTTATTATGTAAGGACGAATTTCCCAACGAGGCCCACCCCTCCCCCCTTCAAGTTCCAGACTGAAATTTAAGACAAGATTCCGAATTTCCAGGCGCAGGTCAAAATCACAATGGTTATTAAACACTTTAGTGTTTTGGCCCATTTCGGCCATATCACACCACTTCTCCACTCGTCCTAAACTTATCTACCTCGCTATCTGTACAGAATCATCCATAATACTACTAGCGCCCTAAGGCGTTCTCTCATACTTTAAATAAAATGCGGTCGTCAGACTGCGGAAAACCCTCGATGTCGGATTAAAATCTCGGGTCCGCTAATGCTGACAAAGGAAGCAACGGATTTAGGCAATATCAGAAAAACAAGATTTTATTGTTTTCCGTACAAAGTCTCACCAACATACAATCAGATCTCAGAAAACTAGTAGAATCAAAACATTAACCACACAGCGGTGCTCACTGTCGACTCGAGTGCCACTTGTCACGATAATAATATCATGTGATCAGAGGGAAGGCAGAAATTTTATATTTTGGCACAAAAAAAACATTGATCACACACTTCCTTCCCGCTGATAGTTGTCAGCAATCCACCATCAACGTGTTGTGAATAGTCATACGAGAGGAAGATGAGGAAGAGCTATTACTATTAGTATTGGGTCGCGCAAAAATTTAATGGCACACATTCAGAATATTTATCTCATAGAAAACGAAAAGATAAAACTCGCAAGAATGACGCCGAGCAAAAACTCACAAGAGACTGACTCCTCACAAGAGTCGATAGACCAACTACAACTACCTCAAGAATGAATGCTAGCTAGGAGGAAGAAGTGACGGGTAGAAACCCACACCGCCAGAGGTCCGAACTTCCCGGAAGTTTCATGTGGCAACTCGCGGGCATCAACGACTCCTGCTGTTTGAGGGTGCGGAGAACACTTTCAAAAATAGTTTCGTCTTTGATCACAATGTTTCTGTATTCCGTATTGCTCTCCAAAGCGCGGCCCGCTCGTCTTCTGCTTTCTGCTCTTCGTCTTTTCATCTCCAAACTGTTCTCTTCCGGCGGCTGTGGGCCTCCTCCCCCTCCTCCTTCTTCTTCGTCGTTTTCCTCATCCCCTCCTCTGTGCGGTCCACCTGTCGAGGAGGGCGTTTTTTCCACGCGGAACAACACCTTCAGATGCGGCTGCATGCTGAAACGGTCAAGGGCCTCCCTTCGCTTTTTGTTTTCTCCCCTCGAACTCTTCAAAATTCGTCTCCCCACCCATGAGGTTGTCGAATCTTCGCTTCTTCTAGCTTTTCTGGTGCGTTTCGGGACGCTTTCGCACATTTTCCGTACAGTTTTTTCATCACAATCTTCATTCAGTCTTCTTTTCGCTTCTTCTTTTTCTTCTTCTTTTTTCGCTTGTTTCGCGCTGAATCCGAAAGCTGAAGAAACCGATCTCTTCCCGTCATTGCCCGACAACAAATCGCGCATACCCGCCACTTCATCGGGTGCGCGCATTTCTCCGGGGTAATTAATTGGGAAATTTCTAGAAAATATATTTTTCAATATCCATTATACTAGACCAGAACGAAACATTATTGCTCCGTAAGAATTATGAATTATTTACCCCGGAGAAATGCGCTTACACTTCATCAGCGCGGACTGGCCTTCCCAGTTTCACATTTTTGGAGAGGACTTTGAGCAAAATGACTGTCCCCCCAACCCCCGATTCCCCCTTCCTGTTGACGATAGTAGACTCATCACGACTCCGCCGATGTCTTTCTTCTTCCTTATTGTGATCTCCGACAGCCTTGGTCAGCCTGAAACAACGGCCATGATTGGTCTCCAACGCTTCCTTCAAACAGTTTCCCGCGCAACTGGTGTCGGAATAGTTCGCAAACGCGTTCTGCAAATTGACGTCGAGCATGATCAGCTTATGCTTGTACAGCAGCATTCCGTGTGATTTGTACAGTAGCGATTTTCGCGTTTTTTCCTCCTTTTCTCCTTTCTCCTCAGGTTTTTTTTCCTCGTTTTTAGGTCGCGGGAACAGGTTGGTTTCTGCTTCTTTCTCCGGTCGCGACCTGTTATCATCGTCAGCAGCGGGAGCTGTCGTTGTTACTAACGCACCTTCGCACACGAGATCCGAATTCAGCACACGCGAACCGAGATCGGCCTCTCCCGCCCCCCCTTCTTCCATACTGTCATCAGGGGAAACAGCGGCGTTAATACTCATGTTATCCTCATAATCCCGCTTGCCACGGCCACGCCCCCCACCGCCCGCAGCTGTTCCGAAACTGATCAGCGGCCTCCTTCTGCTTTTCTGAATCACTGCGGTGGCTGAATCATTCCCCAGATCTGATGTTCCTGAACTTCCCCCACCCTGCTGCTCCGTTCCGAACGGGGGCGGCGGCTGTTGTTCCGTCTCAACATCACCGACCCGTCGACCATCTGAATTCTGAGACTTCTGAAAATCTCCCACGTGGGAGTCGCAGTTCCGACACCGCCCGCCCAGGGACACAGTCCTTTCCACGTCCTGGTACGAGACCAAACCGTTGTGCTGGCTCCAGTAGATGGTGTTCTTCTTCGCGTTCGCCCTGATTTTATATATTCGTACGATTTTGTTAGGGTAAATAGAATGATAATTCGTACGGAGGAGCACCACCCTTATTAATACTGCGGTTTCACTGATTATGATGAGAACATCTTGAGGAAAAACCAAGCGAACAACAATCAATGACAATACCCGTCCCATGATGCCATCGGATAACACTCCTCGCAGGCCACGCACTCGGAGAATGCGTTCCACATATGGGAGGGCAACTGATAGGATTCCAGATTGTCCCCCTTGATGAGACACGTCTTGCAACTCCGACAAAAAAGATCCCTGACCATGGTATCTTCGTAATGCTCGATACGCTCTTCCAGCAGCGGGTTCCCGGCCCCGAACTTGATGTTCACGCAAATGTGATCGTCCTCTTGGTGATAGGAGAGCTTCGAAAACGGTTTCCCGATGAACACCGTTGTCTCGAACGTCTCCCTTCGGCCCACAAGGAGATTTTTTTCGACGACCCCCCGTTTTTTCGACGACGACCCCCCCGCCGATTCTGATTCAGCCGCGTTTTCGGCATCATCATCATCGTTTTTTCTTCCCTCGGAGGACTCGGAGGGTTTGCTGCCAAAAAAATCATAATATTTCTCATACCCGATCTCCATCATCCTAGACCAGAACGAAACATTATTGCGACCCCGAAATAATTATGATTTTTTTGCCCGGAAAATGGGGCAAACTTCGGCCTCGGGGTCGGATGATGATAGTGCCCAGTCAAATAGACAACTTCCCAGACCACTCTCAGGTAATTGCCGTCCAGACCACCAGTCGCGGGCATCGCGACGGATATTTCCTTCAGATGGCATCCGCGAATTTTGTTCCCCCCACCCTTCTGCTTGTTACAATGCGACCTCGGTTTCCCGCAGCTCGGGAGAGTGACCGCACTGTTGGTCGTCTGCGACCTCAAACTGTGGTCGAAGACCTCCAATTTTCCCGTGTACGAGGAAAACTCCGAGTAAGCACGTTTCTCCGGGGCATATAATTGGGAAATTTCTAGAAGGTGTATTCTTCAATCTCCATTATACTAGACCAGAACGAAACATTATTGCTCCGTAAGAATTATGAATCATTTGCCCCGGAGAAATGTGCGCACAAACTCCGATGGCTTTTTGAGAATAAGTTTCCCCTTCCCCAGGTCGACGTCAATATCGAGGAACCAACCGTCGTAGTCCCTGTTCACCTTGTCCGTGTTGCAGTTTAGGAAGGTTGCCCACGTCTTCAGCGTATGTTTCGAATAATGGCACTCCAATTCGACGGCCTCGCTTCGCGCCATCCTTCGCATGGTGTCCGGCGACTTAATGGCGGTGGTGTCAGACGGCGACCCCCGCGATCCTTCCGCGATCGCCGCCGGGTACGGGGCCCCCAATCGTAGCTTCGTCAACGCATCTTCAAACACCTTCTCGATGTTCCTCCTGGACTCCCACTGCTTGCGGGATCGGGCAGTTTCGTTGGTGTACTGCATTCTGATGCTACTCCTCCTATTCGCCAATGATGGGCTCCGGAGGGCCCGCCTCCTGCATTCAACACTTCTCTTGTTCAATATTTCTCATGCGCATGTCGTAATGTTTGGAGAATAATATCACACAGATGTCAGACCCTCTTTTCGGTTTTCTCACGCCGACCAACACAGTCTACGGTTTTCGATATCACACTAGCAAATTTTCTTCAGAACAGACCCACCCCTGAGAACTTCGACACTAACGACACTGGCCTTCGTCCGTGGTTGGGAGTAGTAATGTGAATGACAGCTTCGCCCGTGATGGAACTTCGGTGAGCGCGATCTGTGACAATACTGCCAAATCTGTGTCTTCTTCGAAGGAAATGGATTTCTTCCTCTTTGAGGCAACTGAAATGAATGTACTGTACTGGAGTGCATGATTCGATTCCATTGATTTCGTTTACTACCCTTGGCGCATTTCGTGTCGCGCAAAGGTTCCGTTTGTCTGCGATTTCTTTTTCTTTCGTTTTTTGATGGCCGCCACTGCACACTGTAGTACCACACGGGGAATGTTCACACAACAGCAGCAGCATCGATTGATTAGATAAGACGGAAAACTTAAAGTATATTGTGTCGGCGCTTCTCCAGATGGTTTCGTTGGTCAGAACGACCCCGGAAAACAAATTTCCGCGTTTATTACTAGAGATTTCAGATCTGATTGTACTCCGAGTATTCGCCGCCCCCCGATCTCCATCATCCTAGACCAGAACGAAACATTATTGCTCCGAAATAATTATGATTTTTTTGCCGGGAAAATGGGGGCCGCCCCTTCCTCTTCTGAGACGACCCTTAAGTTCCACCCTTTCCTCTCCTCTTCTTCTGCACAGAGGTGTCAGTTTAGCCTTATAAATAGGCAAGTTCGCTGCTGAATCTATGTCCCAGTATAAACTGGTAGTTTTTTTTTTATGAGGTTTTGTTTCTATGGCACACGGTTTTGTTTCTATTGCACTTTGTTCATAGGTGTTGCCATGGCACACAGGTTTTGCGGCTGCCATCATGAATGACTGCAGCTGCCATCATGAATGTCTTTCTTTGTTCGACAATGTTGCCATCACCTGGTGTATCAGCGGAAACAGTGGCATGTAGCATATGTTAGTTTGTGTGTCCTTGATTGACATGTTATCAAATCAATGTAGACATTCGGATTCGTACCGGCCGACGAAGGTCTGGCCCGCCGACTCAGTCTGGCGCCGATTTAATTATTAGTTAGTAGGCGACATGCCTCATGTGCTGCAAATCTTATCATCAGCAGTATTTCAAGGCCGGCGAATTCAATGTCTAATATTTCTTCTTTCCCGGTGTTTTTTTTTTTGTGGATAAGCTTTTCGGAACTAATGCCCTACTATAGCTGAAAACTTCCCGTGGGGGGGCGGGAAGAATCAAGACTCGACTCCGATAAAATGCACACTGAGGGGCATTCATATTATCAATCATATGATCCTGGCACTTATATAGTATATATACCACTACTCTGGGGCACTGTGGAACTATGATTAATATTATAACTGGAGCTCCGAGCCGGGGGGGGGAATTCACAATGTTCTTATATCGCCAGTATTGTCAGCAATAAATCCTCGACATGAAAAACACTGGACGACGTGAACAAACTGCGCTAATTTCATAAGTCAATTTGAAATTAGAGCATGGATAGCTTTCGCCTTCCTTCACACAACGCCCTCCTGAACTCAACTGAAAGAAGGCCTCCACTATAAGCTAGGCTAGCGGAAAATCATAATGTGTATTAGGAACAACTACTACTCGGCGACTCCCTCGTACTACCATACAGGGAACTGAATACTATACTATAACACCAATGGGGAATGATAATTCTATTTTGTAAATTTATTTTTTTTATAGAAACAGCAGTGTAAATTTATTTTTTTGCATCTAATTGTTTATAGCAGTGTAACCGCCACCCTCCCCTAGAATGAGAATGGAAGCGGTTTGCTGAACGTAGGGAGGCACTACTACGAAGTCAGAAATGATGGGGTCGAAAAAATACTATATTCCCCCCCCCCCCATCTACTCTACATTAACGGTATACGAGGTACCTATTTACTACTTTGAATGCTTTTTTCAAAAAAAAAAAAACACGAATGAGCACTTTTTTCTGTTTCTCCTAATTAAATTTAATCACAGCCAAAAAAAAAGGGGTGGCGAGTTAGGATCGCCCTGTCTGCTTGGAGAATGGTTGACCCTCCTTCTTTTTTAGCTCCTCCAGCTCCTCATCCTTATCGGGCAGCCTTGCATTCTTGAAATATTTCTGGCGATGTACTCGCCTTATGTCTCCTCCATACAGCTCCCGCATGAGAGCCTTTTGTTCTGGGGTTCTAAAGTTTGCTCCTTCAATTTCACGATTCACCCTATAATCCCTCGACTTCCGCTCTTTGTTCACGACATTAGTCCGAATCTCCGCTTTTTCCGAGAAATCTTTCTCAATTTCTTCCATTTCTGAGAAGATCGACTGCAAGCCGTCTGTTCGGCGAAAGATGAGTTTATTTCTCGTCATCAATTTCGTCAGTCTGCTGGAATGCTCCTCAATCTCGTTGTGGACCTCCTCGCCAGTCTTGTTTTCTTCTTCCTCCTCTACGGCATGCGGCCTCGATTCTTCTTCTGTGTTGGGAGTAGTCCTCCGTATTCCACTTGCTTTGGGAATATTATTATTGCGACCTGGGGGGTTGCTGCCATCTACTATTCCTATCAACGCCTCCAGACGCTGAGAAATGCGCTGCAGCCCTCTTCGCAACTCGGAGATTTCTTCCAACCGCTGGCGCTCGATAACTTGTTGGAATTTCGCCTGAAATTTCTTCAGTTTTTGGAGCTGGCACCCCATCTCGAGGGAGTTCATAAAAGCACTGCCACTCGACTTCTTCTTTCCCTTCTTCTTCAGACCCTTTCTTCTGCGAGGAGGAGCCTTCCTATTGGTGATCCGTTCTCCTCCTCCTCCTCCTCCTCCTCCGTTGGGGGAGGAGGCGCTGTTGTCCTCCTGGAGGATTTTTTCAATGTCTTCCACTAGACGCTTGATGGATTTTTCAGTTTGAAAACGAGCTCGCCCAGAATTTGAAGAAACGAGCAGTTCCTCCGCAGATGCCGATGGTGGTCGCGACCAAAGAGGGGTGTCTTCTGACTCTTCTGAATCATAAACAACGTCCTTCTGGGACTCGCACCACGGGGCCGTTCTGGACTCCTGGACCGCGGGGCCGGATTCCTTCAATTTGGCGGTCTTCAATTTGGCGGCGGGAACCCGTGGGGGATGGCACTGAGGACAGTGTTTCGTAACACAGATCTCGCCTTCCTCAATACTATTAGGGCACTTCTTCTCAATCTCGCATCTTCTTTCCGAGTCCTGATCGTTGACGACATCTGCATCATTGACAGATCTCTGAATCTCATCAGACTCTTTGTCAGTCTGCGGCGGCTGCTCGACGACAGGTTTACGACCACTAGGTTTATTACTAGTTTGATGATGCCCCCCCACTTCCTTTTGAAATTCTTCCAGCATATATCCTTGCCCACAAAAATTATCCACTGTAACGTAGTTCTCAACCTGGGAAAACGGCTGCTGACTCCAAATGTCCGAAGGCAGGCGGTAATTCATCTGTGAGGAGATCGCGCCTTGCGGCCCTTGCGGCCCTTGTGGCCCTTGCGGTGCCCCGGGTGGGGGGCACTTGTATCCGTTAAAGGTGATTCGCCACATCATATTCTGCGGTGGTGCCTCGCTAGTATGTTCAAGAAGTTTGAGGCGACTGTAGGAGTCTGCCCTCCTCTGTTCCGCCGTGTTCAAAACGTTTGAGGCGAGAAAACCCCCAACAGCATGCCCGACAGACGTTTCGACAACCCCATACTGGGTTTCCCATTCCGCAAGGGTATGCTCCATCTCCGCCAATACCTCTGAGGATGGCAGCAGAGGTGGCAGAGGAGTACTGTTTGTCTTCTTGGGTTTCTGCCCACCAAATGTCGTCGTCGTCGTCGTCGACATTGTCATCGGGTATTTCCCCCCACCGCCACGGTACGACACGACCCTCTGCTTTACCTGGTTCTCGAATAGCATCATTTTCCACCTGCCGGTTTCCCAAAGTCCAAATGCTTTTTCGGAGAGAAGCGTCCAGCTTTTCAACCCAACCACGGTGGAAATCCAGTCCGGATTACTACTGTACGCCGCCGCAGCCAGCCAATAGGCGGTTTCGCACGAGATTGGGGGATGGTCCCACAGATTCCGATTCCCACGTTGTTTGGGGGGTTCTTCGGAGCCATCCTCGTTGTTCACACCACATGGGGGGGAAAGAGCCGCGTGTTTCTTCCTGGTTTTTTGTTTCTTTCTTTCTGGACCCAATCCCCCCAGTCCCTCCGTATCTTTTTGTACTACGACCATGTCGTCGACACTGTTCCTCGATCTCGAATATGATCCGGCCGATTGAAATTCTCCCATTTTCCGGGCAAAAAAATCATAATTATTTCGGAGCAATAATGTTTCGTTCTGGTCTAGGATGATGGAGATCGGGTATGAGAAATATTATGATTTTTTTGTTGTCGCCCACGATCGTATCACTATCGGAGGTGTGCCCCTTTTTTCGCGGCTGTGTCTCCGTTTCGGCCCCAGAGGTGAGCGTCTGCTGCTGCAGACTCTGCAGCCTGCGCGTCCATTTTTTCAGTAGGGTTTCGATTTTCCTCTCCCCGAATAAGAGGCTCTCCCCCTGTTCCAAAGCGCGTTTTGGCTCCTCGATTAGGAAAGCTTTTTTTTCCAAGAACTGCCAGAAGTGCGCACGTTTTTCCGGGGTAAATAATGCATAATTCTTGCGGAGCAATAATGTTTCGTTCTGGTCTAGTATGATGGAGATTGAAAAATATACCTTCTAGAAAATTCCCAATTAATTACCCCGGAGAAACGTGCTTACACTGCCAGAACCTCTCTTGAAGCCATTGTTTTAGGAAAAGAAAAGTCCTTTCCGTCCTCGCCTTTCGTTTCTGAAATTCGGATTGTTCCCAAGTTATCCCCGACGGGATTTCCTCCTTCTTGTACGCTAAAAGTAGAGGGGTGGCAGACTTTTTGATGAATTTCCAATCCCAAGAAGACTTGAAGTTGGCCTGACCACCACCACCGGCCCCACCGTGAGCACCGAGAACCACCCAGTCTTTCACCCAGTCCTGCCGGTCCTGGTATAAAGGGGTTGTTACATTGTCATTGTTGTCATGGTCGTCATCCACGGGGGCCGAACGATTCTTCTGAATGGGCCGGCTATCCTCCTCCCTCCTCCTCCGTGCAATGGTGATGTACCGCCCGCTCCTGAACGACGATCCCAGATGGAGCACCATGGCGTTCAAGCGATAGTGGTACTTCTTCTTTTTTTTCCTCTTCTTCTCAATCTTTCCACGTAGTTGGGCATCACTGCCATTGTCGTCCAAATTGGGAGGACTGTTGACAACACCATCATCTTCGGCATGATCTTCCTCATCATCTTCCTCATCATCGTCCTCATCTTTCGGGACGTCGAGGACTTCGTCGATTTTGCAGGTGTCGAATCGCTTGCGGGTTCTCGGCAATTTGGTTTTCTTTTTATCGTCGGGGTAATACAAATCGACCACATGCTCCTTTAAAGAGAGGAGGAGGAAATCACCTCCTCCTCCTCCTCCGGTGCCTCCTCCGACGGGTCCGGCGGCGGTGGTGCCGACGACGGGTTCTTCCCGCGACATGGGGTCGAGCTCGTCGCGGTCGGACTCGTCGGAGAGTGGGGTCGAGAGTGGAAGACGATAGCCCCGCCTCAAGGTCCGGCGCTCGAAGATCTTGACATTGGCACTACTCGAGGTCGAGGACTCGGAGGTCGCGTTTTCTTTTTTTGCGGCATCATGAAATCGGGCTCGATCATCGAGAACCTCATATTGTTCTACGACCGAGTCGGCCTCGGCCCCGCCAAATACCGAGGCCCAGCGCAGGTGTTGATTTGTCGGGGGAATTTTGATAAACGTAGATGCAGCTTCTTTGAACAACAGCGGGGTCTCTTCGAAGAGAGATACACCCGGCCACTGTGACTTCTTCTGATCCGGGGTCGACTCTTCTGCTTCTTCTTCTGGTTGCGGGGGGGGGTGACTTCTTTTTCTGCTGTTTCTGCTGTTGTTTCTTCTTCATAGGGTAAGCACATTTTAACTGAGCAAAAAAATATTAAATTTAAAAAAAAATAATGAATATTTTTCAATCTCCATTATGTTAGACCAGAACGAAACATTATTGCTCCGTAAGAATTATGGATTATTTGCCCAGTTAAAATGTGGGCACTTTCTTCATAGGAGGAGGCGGAACAAACTCGAAAGACTTGATGAGCATCTCCTTGCGGGCGGGAAAGGTCAAATGCGAGTCTCGCACTCTAGCGAGTCTAGCTTCATGTTTTTGTACAAGATCCTTTTGTAGGCCTTGGAGGCGTGTGCGAAGTTTTTTTTTGAGCCGTTTCTGCTGTTTTGCTGACGACACGGAACCAATGCTGTTGCTGCTGCCATTATTGCATTTTGCTGTATCTCGCGAGCTGCGAGGAAGAGCGAGTTGCGGAACCAACACTCGATCAACGTACTGCAGTTTTTGAACTACAAAGCGCGAGAACTGCGAGGCAGTCAATCTGCGTTGGAATGCCGCCGATTGCGCGCGCCTCAACCTGCGAGTATTAGTGAACAATGGGAGGAGCTCGGGGCCCCTTTCTTTGTCAAAAACAGGTTGTTCTGCATTTCTTCGGGCTCCCTGTTTCTCCTCCTTGTTCCGCGAGCTCTTCGTCTGAATCGTACCCCCCGTCACAATATCCAAACTTCTGGCGGCGCCCCCGAGTGTCTCATAATCTATCTCAAGCAGGCCCTTTAACAGGTCTTCGGCATCTCCCCTACTGTCTTCCACCACCCCTGTTGGTGGTCTTCGCGTTCTAGAATGCGACTTCCCTTTTTCTTCGGGGTCGAGACTCAGACCAGGCCTGCCGCCGCACACCTCGGCCCAGAGTTTTTGAATAGAACGGTCGTCAAGCACCCCTTCTTCTTTTTTATTCACCGGTGCTTCTGGGCGGGCAGTAGTTCTTGCTTCTTTTCCGAGTCGTCCATGGTGGAAATCGTAGATGTGGGCTTGCCGTTTCGTTCTCAACGTCAACGCATCGCTGAGGGAAGCCATTTTCTGCAACAACTCCTTCTGCAGAAATCCCTGGAAGAAGTTGTTGTTCCGATTAATGGTAGAACTTGAAGAAGAAGAACGGCCACCCTCGTCGTCGAGTGATTCGAGTCGGAGTGACTCGTCATCCGAGTCGTGGCCGGGGGGCACTCCATCAAAAAGGCCCGCGTGGCGCAGCAGGTGGAAGACGTTCACGCAGCAATCGGAGGCGGCCCGGGCCGTCGAAAGGGGGTGGTCGTCTGGCATCGGCATAGGAAGGCTTTTCTTGGGCAGCATCGGGTAGGAGGAGACTTCTTCGTGTGACAATTCAGAAGAAGAAAGTCTAGTATTACTATTAGTAAGACTCAGAAGAGGAGGCTTCTGTGGCGACTTTGGGGCGGCACTGGCGCTCGAAGAAGATGCCTCGGCAGGCCCCGGCCCCCCCGCCTCGTCGGCCTCGGCCCCCGTATTCGCTGCGAGCACTGCAAACCACGCAAATCCCAGCTTGAGAAACTGCCGCTCGGCAGGGGTGGTAGGACGACGATGTAGGGATCTGCCGGCCTTTTTGGATCTGCACGTCTTTGTCAATTTTGTTGGATCAGATTCAGCCCCCACCACGTGTATTCCGACGCCGTCGTCGTTATTAACTATGTCCAACATTTCTTGCAAAGCCGTTTGCTGTTTGCCAGATCGGCCTGGCTCCTTCTTCTGTAGGTTTCTCTTCCTCTTCTTCTCTTGCTTCTCCGAGCCCTCCTTTCTCCGCCGGGTGCTGGTAGAAGTCGGCGAATTGTGGTGGTGGCGAATCTCCTTCTTCTTCCTCCGTTTCTCTTCTTCATCGCGTGTCTGCGAATGATTCTTCTTCGAAACTTCGTTTTCCAAAACCGTTTCCTCTCCCTCCTCCCCTTCCTCCTCCTCTTCTTCCTGAGACTGAACGCCGCCTTGCTCGTCATCGGTTTCCTCTTCAGAGTCGTCTGCTGCTGCTGCTGCGTGGTCCGATGACGACCATGTCAAGCCCTCGTCGAAAAGGCTTTTCACATACTCCGAAAGCTCAGCATACAGCGCGTTCATTTGCGCCTCAAACTGCTTTTTCAGCTCATTCACACCTTGCTGCGCTTGTTGTAGCACAGTTTCCGCCGGCAATAGAGTAGTTGCAACGAGCCTTGCTGCCTGAGCGTAGAACTCCCACTCGTCGCTGTTTTTGTCCCATAACATGAATTCTGAGTGGGCCAAAGCATTGGTCATTTTTTTCAAATTTTAGAATTTTTATAGTAAAAATTGAATAAATATATTAATAAAAAAAAAATTAAAATAAATATTTTTCGATCTCCATTATGCTAGACCAGAACGAAACATTATTGCTCCGTGGTCAGAATTATGAATTATTTGCCTGAAAATGACCAGTGTTTTGGCCCACTCTGAATTCTTTAGAGGAAACCGGCCCTCGCAGACCGGACGAGAAGAAGAGGATCTTGTTTTTGTCCTTTATCTCATTGTAAACCGCCACGTGACGAGGTGGACCTGATGATGGCGTCCCCCCCTCCTTCGGTGTAGAATTGGAACCTCCGTAAACTACATTTTAACTGAGCAAAAAAATACTAAATATTCAAAAAAATATTTAAGGAATATTTTTCAATCTCCATTATACTTGACCAGAACGAAACATTATTGCTCCGACCCCGTAAGAATTATGAATTATTTGCCCAGTTAAAATGTGCGCACGTAGAATTGGAAGCTCCGCGTCCCAACTCGAGAAATGAGGAACTCCTGGTGTTCCTGTTGTTGCCCTTGATAGTATTAGGAGTACTGCTGTTGTTCCCATGACAACGACGTAAACGTTCCTGCATTGTTTCGTAGGAATGTACGCTTCCCTCTAACATGTCAACTTCTTTTTTTTCCTCCGTGTCCTCTTCTTCCTCAGTACGGCTACGCGAGTAGAAGAAACGAAGCGTTGGGCTAGTTATTGGGCTAGTATCATTCTTGACATCGATCGACGCAGTAATGGTGTTTTCCTCCTCCTCCTCCGATGCAAACAATTTTGTGTGAGAGAACTTGTGATCGGAGGACTCCGAAGAGATACCCTCCTTATTGTCAAATGGAGGTACTTCAACTCTCCTCGTCAAGAAATCACCCTCAGCCAGGGGAGCCATTTTCTTGGCCTCCTCCCTAGCTTCTTCGAAGGCTTTTCTTATTCTTTGAGCAAATGGTTCGGTTTTCTTTCCTGTTTCCTCCGCGATTTCGTTCAATGTATTCTTGACTTTCTCACGCAACCCAGAACTCAACTCCTTCAAAAGGGACTGCAGCAGCCCCCCCCCCGTTCTCTTCTTCTTCTGATGATGATGATGGTGGTGTTAAAACCCCTTCCTCTTTGCCTCCGCCTGCCACAAGGATGAACTTGTCTGGCAGTCGTTCCGCCAAAAGGAAATATCTATCGCAATTGACATCGCAGTCTCCTACCCTTCTCCTCTCAGTGTCAGTCTTACCACCTTCTTTCTGATTCATCTCATCGCGATCGCAGACTTGAAGCTCTATCAATACTCGGTCGCCAAAAAACTGGACGTCATGAATCACGCTTCTTGACTCTTTTTCATTGTCGACATTAACGATAGAATCTTCTGCTTTTTCTTTTTCTTTCTCCCCCATTCGCAATTTCTGCACGTGCGCACGCAATTCGACGTGGTTTCTGAGTACCGCGTGGTGCGATCGTCGTTCCCCATCCACGCGTTTGACGTCTGCGTCTTGCATGGCTTTCTGGAAGTCCTCCGCATCACTTGAGAGACGCAAATTCACCCAAGTTCCAACTTCCACACAGGGCCCCGGTGGCGCGTCATCCCCGGAGGAGGAGGAGCCCGAGTCGCGCTTCCCAAATAAATTACACGTTTCGTTATTCAGAAGGCTGTGAGGGAACCTCATTTCGCTGTGCTCACATTTTAACTGGGCAAATAATTCATAATTCTTACGGAGCAATAATGTTTCGTTCTGGCCTAGTATAATGGAGAATGAAAAATATTTATTACATATTTTTTTGACAATTTAGTATTTTTTTGCTTAGTTAAAATGTGCTTACCATTTTTCTTGGACCGCCTGGTACTATCGTCCCGCTTTTCGTCAACTCGTTTAACGGGCCCGGAACCGCGCCCCCGTGAGCGGTGAGAACTTGAACCCTGAACCACGTATCCTGTTCTTCGATGAGGCTGTGAGCAAGCTCTTCGAAACCTTGTGTGCCTACCTTCCTGAACTTGTCGCCAAAAAATTCGCTGTGCTCTCTCATCAGATGCAGATTCGAGATCGCGGGGGGAATTTCTTCAAGTTCGCTTCGTGAAGAACGAGTTGGCTTCCGCTTCCTGAACTGCTGCGGTCGTTCTTTTTCTTCCGCCGCGCCATTGACGACTGGGAGCACGCGGTGTAACTGTAACGTACTATCATCATCATCAGAAGACCCATCATCACCATTGACACCATCACCACATTGTGATGATGACGATATACAGTTACTTGTTGTCGACGCGGCTATCCTGTAGTCTGTGTCGGCAAGCCAAAAGTACCGCCACATTCCCTTTATTTTTACAGTCTGTCGATGCTTGACTTTCAAAGTCAAACTATCGTTCCCCCAAAATCGAAATCCATCCTTTTCGTAGGAATAAACGTCTTTATAGTTCAGAACTACCATGATGTCCTCGTCGATGCAACGATTTTTGGGATCGGCGTCGCGGCTCCTGAATCGGTGCCTGCATTTCTCCGGGGCAAATAATCCATAATTCTTACGGAGCAATAATGTTTCGTTCTGGTCTAACATAATGGAGATCCAAAAATATTAATTTTTGAAATATCACAATTAATTGCTCCGGAGAGATGCACTTACTCCTGAATCGGAGATCCAATACCAGTTCTTGCTCGTTTCGAGATTCCGTTTCTGTGCGAATTTTCCACTTTTTTCGCCACTCGCCGGTTTCATCAATTTCTTCTGGACTTTTGAGGGCAACGTTGTGGAAAAAATGCGGATCCTTTTTCTCCATCTGCTTCAAATCTTCAATGTATGCCTTCACACGTTCTTCTACCATCTTCGCCGCGGTGATTGGGGCGCTCAATTCGGGGTTGTAATAATAACTATTCTCGATTTTTCCGGAACATTTCTCATAAGCCTTTCTAATGGCCTTCTCCACCTTTTTCGACCTTTCGTACACCAATGGCCAAACTGCATCCTCCAAATACTCCCTCAATACCCTTCCGCGAATACGAATGAAAGTAAGCACATTTTAACGGATCGCAAAAAAATATTAAATTTTCAAAAATAAATATTTTTTTTTCAATCTCCACTATACGAGTCGACCAGAACGAAACATTATTGCGACCCCGTGATCAGAATTATGAATAATATTTGCCCTGTTAAAATGTGAACTACGGGGAATGAAAAACTCCGACTCGGAGCCCCCTGAGTTTCCGCAACCCGCCGCCTTCAACGCGTCGGCGCCAAAACGGTTGTGTT
>Ga0099798_10022_pt1 | contig 42468 bp, 38 predicted proteins | sample Uncmet_Sort29A_1_FD_89870 | JGI IMG/M metagenome (GOLD analysis project Ga0099798, IMG submission 89870) | Marine eukaryotic communities from CALCOFI LINE 67, Pacific Ocean - CN13ID_Sort29A_1 | ecosystem: Environmental > Aquatic > Marine > Oceanic | place: Pacific Ocean: Monterey Bay | collected...
GACTCCAGAAAGATAACTTTACTCCTCCCACTGGCTACGCAAAACGACGAAAACACTGAAACGACTTCCAATGCAACTTGGGCGCAGTAAAATATACCGGTTGCAGTACAATACTTTGAAGACGAGAGAGCAACTCTGAGAACCGCGATTCGGCACCCCCACTTTCCCCCCGTTGCACAACTTTATTCAACCGCTTCGTTCGCGGCTCTGGGGTAGCGGTCTTTGTGCGAGCGGGTTTTGGTGGTTCTAGCGGTTTCGAACGGGAACTTCTCAAGTTGTGGGATTATTTTGGGGACACCTTTTGCCAAACTACAATTATTAGCGCCTTTTCCATTGCTTCTCGTGGACGTTTTAAATGAGTTTCCGATGGGTTTTTCCAGAGGGCTTTGGGTCCAGCCAAATGTGGGTTTCGGCGCACTGCCTTGCCGCCCGATGTCCGATTTGCCCGCCAGCGGCGCGGTTGTTGGCGCCCGTATTTATTGTTGCGCTCGCGCGAGTTGCTTCATTTACTGTTCAATTGTAGACGACATGTTACGCCGATTAACAACTACTTAAAGATAGTAAAGGGGACGCGCGCCACGCGGAAACGCAAAATCTGTGGCGCCCTAACTATCAGGAGCCATCTGGAATATCCGGGACGACACCTACCTTTTCCTGACTGGCCTTTCCGGGGGTGTTGGTAGGTGCCGTCCCGGACGAATCCAGACCCGCTGAGTAAAACGCTCCCTGCACCATTCCAAAGGCTGCAAGGTCGCTGACTTAAAATATGCTGTTAGTGTGTGCTTAAAGCGTCGATTAGCTCGGCGCATTGCTTGCCCAATGTCCGATTTGCCTGCAAACGGCGCGGTTGTCGGCGCCCGTGCCCGACTCCGAGTACTGACGCGCTCGCACGAGTTGCTTCATTTACTGTTCAATTAATTTATAGATGACATGTCGCGCCGATTAAAAATTAAAGATAGTGGAGGGTGCGCGCGTCACGACGAAGCGCGAGATCTGTGGCGCCCTGACTATCAGGAGTCACTTTAAATTTCCGGGGCGGCACCTACCTTTTCCTGACTGGCCTTTCCGGGGGTCTCGGTAGGTGCCGTCCCGGACGAATCCAGATCCGCTGAGTAAAACGCTCCCTGTACTATTTTGAAGGCTGAAACGTCGCCAACTTAAAATATGCTATTAGTCGTGCTTGAAGTGTCGATTAGTTACTCGCCGTAAGGCTGGGCCACACTGGATCGACTGCAAGACCGGAACAATAATTAATCACACACGCCTGATGAGGTGTTTCCTGATGCCAGATGGCGAGCCCAACAATGTATGCCTGGACCTCACTGCTGACGGCCGAGGAAAACCACCGGAAATTCCCCATCGCGACGCGCCTGAAAGTACGCGCTCACGACCAAAAACGCGCCAACGTACATCGCTCAAAAAGCAGCCTCATTTTGTCCGATCTTGCAGCCGAGACCAGAATAACTTGCGGGTTGAGTCCTCGGAAGACGTCGACATTTTACAGGGAGTGAACATCTTCATTAATCGCGCAAAGACTACTTACTTGAAGCCGTTATCAATACGTACTGGATGCCCTGTGACTTGACGCACAGGGACGGAACATTAGCAGTGGCTATCCCACTTGTATTTGTAGTAGGAGGGCCGACTTGACGCCGAGCAGAGATGCCGCAACTTCATCTAGATAGCAGCGCGGGGGACGCAAACGAAACCCATATATCTACTTGCGCGCACCAGCCTGGAACCAGACAATTACGAAATCGCCTCCAAAGGAGCTGCAGCTCGGCCTCAAACTGGCAGGCGCCTTGTGCCAGCTTGCTCTAGTTTCCGCGGGAGAGACCAAATTTCCGCCTCGCTGCATGTCGGGCGGCGCCCCTGTTGGAGCTCCGGTCCCGCTTGCCGGCCCCCTGGGACAACGCCCTAGTCCCAGTAGCGGTGGTCCTCGCGCCGGGGCAGACACCACGACCACCCCAAGGACTGCCAGAAGCGCGCCCAAAACGCCTTGCGAGCGGCGGCCGCATCAAACTCCTCCTCCTCCTCCCTCCCCCGGTGGCTGCTCCCGCGCCCGCTGGCCGCCCCCGGCGGGCCGAGACGCGCCCGACAGGCCCCCCGAAAGGCCCGCGGCACGCGCCACAGCTCCGCGTGGGGGTCGGCCCGCCGGCGGAGGAACGCCACCCACTCCCCCACCTCGTCCTCCGCCGCCGCTTCCACCCGCTCCCGCGCCGCCGCCCTGCGGGCCTCCCGATCCGCGGCTTCTCGCAGCTTCCGGAACGCGGGGCCATCTCCACCCCGGTCCGGATGGGTTTCCCGCGCCGCCGATCGGAAAGCCCGCTGGACACTCGCCGAATCCGTCCCCGCCGCTGGTATGCCAAGTGCCTCTGCGTCGGTCCTTGCCTCGAGCACGCGCCGTATGACTTGGTCCTGAAATTATTGTACGTTCAAAAATGGTCGCTGGTCGCCGGTGTGCGTTTCGCGCGAGCTGCCACTGGAGCAGCTTTGAACTCGCTCTATCTCTGGGCCACTGAGCGACGGTGACTCTTAAATGTCTCATTTTGGCGCGTCGTTCGTTGAGACTGGGGTGCGAGATGTGGGTGTGTAAACCTGCGTGCCCCGTGGGATCACTGTGGGGCGAGATTTTTGCGTTCCCCACCAATAGCTAGCGTCCCGCGATAAAAGACAAAGTCCGAGATGAAATTGAAAATGTTTCCGCCGGTCTGCTTTTTCGATATTCTTCGCCTCGGCCTTCGGATTTACAACGCACACCAACGCGGGTATAGATAGAAAACACCGCCCCACGAAGATTGACTGCGAAAATATCTTGAATTAAAATATGCCATGGCGGGGCCCGCAAAAACTTCGGCCGCACAGCCGCGCCACCCAATGACTCAATCGTTGCGCAATTTTGGCCGCCAAATGCGCCGAGATTTCAGAACTGCCTACATCCGACCCCAACCGAAAAACACGCTACCCGAAAGGAACTCTACCTGTGTTTTCCCGCGTTTTCCGCCCGCGTTTTCAGCGTTTTCCAGGTCGCCGCTGCCAATCGTTGGCGAAGTGCGCATGTTGGCCCTGTTGGTGGTCCCGATCGTTGACGCATGTTGGCCCTGTTGGTGCTCGTGCTCACGTTGGCCCTTTGGGTGCTCCCGATCGTGTTGACCCTGTTGGTGCTCCCGACTGTGCAGATTGGACATGTTTGAATTCAGTGACGAAGGGCGCATGTTGGCCCTGTTGGTGGTCCCGATCGTTGACGCATGTTGGCCCTGTTGGTGCTCGTGCTCACGTTGGCCCTTTTGGTGCTCCCGATCGCGTTGGCCCTTTTGGTGCTCCCGATCGTGTTGACCCTTTTGGTGCTCCCGGTCACGTTGGCCCTTTTGGTGCTCCCGATCGTGTTGGCCCTGTTGGTGCTCGCGACCACGTTGGACCGGTTGGTGCTCCCGACTGTGCAGATTGGACATGTTTGAATTCAGTGACGAAGGGCGCATGTTGGCCCTGTTGGTGATCCCGATCATCGACGCATGTTGGCCCTGTTGGTGCTCGTGCTCACGTTGGCCCTTTTGGTGCTCCCGATCGCGTTGGCCCTGTGGGTGGTCCCGATCACGTTGGCCCTTTTGGTGCTCCCGATCGTGTTGGCCCTGTTGGTGCTCCCAACTGTGCAGATTGGACACGTTTGCGTTCCTGGACGAAGGGCGCATGTTGGAGCTGTTGGTGCTCCCGATCATTGACGCGTGGTCGACCTGTTGGTGCTCGCGACCGCGTTCGACCTGTTGGTGCTCCCGATCACGTTGGCCCTGTTGGTGCTCGCGACCACGTTCGACCTGTCGGTGTTCCCGAGCACTCTGGCCCTGTTGGTGCTCCCGATCACGTTGGAGCGGTTGGTGCTCCCGATCACGTTGACCCTGTTGGTGCTCCCGACTGTGCAGATTGGACATGTTTGCGTTCAATGACGGAATGTGCAAATTGGAACTCCACTGACAACAGCAAACTTTACGAAGTTGAACTGCTACTTTCAACTACTCAATAGCAAGGAGACAGAAACGGATTCAATCTTAATCACCAATTGCGGACTCAATCGTAACAATTTGCAGATTCAATCTTTCACCAATCCTCACACTAACAGTACGCGGATTACGCTTTGAACGAACGACTCTTTTTCACTGGGAAAACGCACTCAAACTATACTCTTCTAATCACCCGACTAATAATGACCCTATTTATCTGACGCGCGGAAAAATCAACGAACAACAACTATTTACTTTAACCACGAAAATGAACTCGAAATACTCTTAAACGACGTGAATGTTACTCGGGTTTGTCTTCTGACTCCAAGCACCTCGATCGCGCGATAAACAACTAAACTAAACGAATAGATGTTCTACGAGACAATAAACTGCCTGACGCAACGAACAATGTGACTATTTGCAAGATAATTACTGTATTAATGCTGGTAGAATGCTAATTACGAGAGAAGGGTTTTCTGCTCCGTTGTTCCTGCAACTTTTTGTGCAACCGTTTAACAGAATCTTGTGCGAAATCGTCGATTCTCCACGACAGACATTATATTTAGCAACAATGAATCTATATTTCTCTCGCGATGCAGCACTGTCGATTGACACGACACTCCTTTGATGCCAGACGAAACGACGCATGCGAAATGTGAGCTCTCTTCTGGAGACGAAATGGTATCTCTTGTGACAACTGAACTCAGAAACCGATCTGTGGGCGATGCGTCTCGATGGATTTTTCACGCACTTCGCGCGACCAAAACATCCCAACGCGACGAAACCGCTCCAAAAATATCAAATGTTTTTTCACAGCGAAATAAAACACGAACCTCTGGGGAGAAACTATTGCACTGGGATCGAGTGTCCTCAGCTCTTCCAACCTCCTCGAAACTTCGATTCAACGACAAACAACAATTCTGCGCGAAACCGGGAATATGTGCTGGTATATATCGTATCACGAAAACATCTGCAGACACCCATAATACAGGAAAGAAAAACCCAAAAAACGCGCGAAAAAACACCGTCCGGACGCCGAAAAACAACTGCCATAATTTGACACTTCGACCCCACACTTACCTGCTTGAAAACACATGGTGCACAGCAATGACCCCCCCTCTTGGCGCTCCCCATCACAGAACTTTCTCGGAGAGCTTTGAACGGGTGCTCTTTGGGGGAGTTTCCTGCCCTGAGCGTCAAAAACCATTATTTTTTGGGCGGGTCGATTTTTGGACATTTTAGTCGCGTTTTCGCCGATTTTGCTCGTGTCTCTCGCCCAAAATCGGCGAAGACACGACTAAAAACGCCAAAAAACCGGCCAAAAACGCCCAGAAAATAATGCCATGGTTTTTGACACCGGGGGTGGCTTTTGGATGCGCCGTTTGCCCCCGAAACAACAACTGTCACCAAACAGACCAGTCGCGCACCCGCGCCGATGGCAAAGTGAGGTAGGTCTACGCGCGCGTTTCCTGGGCCTTTGGTAATTTTAGGTGCGCGTCTCGGTTTTTTGCGGCGCGTTTCTGTTTAGGCCACGCATTGCACGCGAGACGCTTCTCGGACTCCGTCGCCCGCTTGGATCACGCGCGCCCACCCAAATACACCCAGATTCCAGGTCGTTTGTGAGCGGCTGCTACTACACCCCCCAACGATCGAAACGCAGACAGGGAGACGTGACAACAACCATGGCACCACCATCACAACGAAAATTAGCACCACGGCACTTGACAAGGAACTGCGCCACTGCCACCATTGCACACAAATTGTCGAAACATTCAAATACAACTGCTTCACATTCGTTAGCTATGGCAAACCGGAAGACAATAAATGGCGAACGCCGCCGAACTGTGCACTCAGCTGGCTAAAACCACTTCGACAGAACTCCAACTCGACGAGATGTACAATTCTTCAACTACAAAAAAAAATTCCACGAAAAAAATAAATCTCAATTACTACTCTTCTTCGCTGCTTCTTTCTCTTGGTTGTAGGTCAATGTCGCGACCATAGTGACGACATTCTGGAGTGGCCAATCTGCAGCGACAAACCCCACGATAAAATTGTTGCAGTGCAACTTCTGGACTGGTCCGAGCACGTTGGACATCAGGAGTGAATTAACGAAATTCATCTGATTCTTTGTCAGCCTCCTGCAATGTCGTCGCAAGGTGCCAACAAATTCAACCATGTCTGTGAGGAGGAAAAGCAAAAGTACAAAAAGCTCGCGTCTGGTAGCAAAACGAAACTTCCACGGGAGGGTATGTATTGATCCGACAAAGAGCGGCAGAAAGGTGAAGATCAGGAACAGATGAATGCCGGAACAAGCCTTGCACAAACTACGCTGAAGGAACATGTGATGTTGCATCGACATCACTCTCGCCACCACGAGACTCATCACCGCTTGCTGCGACGCCGGAACTCTGCCCAAACAAGGATCCTCGTCTTCACAGTAGTCGCGCGCGTCCATGGACAACTCTTTCACATACGGCAGAAAATATGTCCTCCGTCGCGGACCCGCAACATCACAACCGTGGGCCGGCCCCATAATCCATTCCGACACCGCCCGAGTGACTCCATCCACCTCAAGACCCCGTTTTGCGCCGCAATTCCATGTCTGTGTTTTCAGCTGCGCGTGCAACCTTTTACAAAGGGTTTCCTCGAAACTGTGGACTGTGCATCGCAAGGTAGCGGGCGATTTTGGCGTTTTTTGGGTTTTTTGGCGATTTTTTGGGCGTTTCGGCCCGTTTTTTTCGATTTCTGATCGTTCTCTGACGCCAAACCCAACTTAAATCGGCGGCGAAATCTGAAACCGACCGAAAAAAGGGCATCCACCCAAAACTACCGCCCATCAAGATCCCAATCCCCTGTGGAGGACAATATAATGCCTAGTAAGTTGCCAGACGGGCCCTACCTTTTCACAGTCCTGTAGTGGTGCAAACCATGGGCATCAGATAATGGCATGGCAGGGAGATCAGTCACCCTCAGAGCCACAGGCCCAAGCACCAGCAACCCAACATTTATATCAAGGGCTGGGTGGATCTCGCGCGGCGAATTTCTGACCGCCGATTTGATAGGACGGATGCGTCTTGCGGCTGCGCGGTTACGGGATTCATCTTTAGTTACCACCTGAACCCACGCCTTGGTCACTGGACTCAGACACTTGGCAAAAGTCAGGGGAAAACACGAGAACTCCAAACAGTAGAGAACACGAAGCGAACGCGGAATCCACCCACCCGACTCCGAAGCGGCGTTTGCCAAAAACGTGTAGAACTTCCCCTTTGTTGGGACCTCGAGATACTTCTTGTCGCCGTCGTTAGAGTCCCACCCACAACGCATAGTATCAGGGGGCACCTTCCTGCCTGTGTGCAACCTGATCAACTTTGCCAAACCATTGTCTCCACGCGATTCCGCTGCGCGCAACCGACACACCAAATAAGAACTGCAATAGTATTGGAGAAATGCGCTCCGTACAGTGAGACGGGACCGGGGATTCCGGAAACCCCACTTCTGAGGGCGGTTTCGGACTGTTCTTTCCTTTTCAACTGAGATGCGGATTTACCATATTGCATGTTCTATCCTTTTCAAAAGTTTTGGAGATGGGACCGACCACATAACATTTGGAGATGGGACTCACCAGATGGCGTAATTTTGCGGCTTCTCCACCGACTTTCGAAAGACACTTCCAAAACCAGGAGCTTCTCAGAATGACGCGATTTCTCCACAATGACACAGGAGCTTCTCAGAGTGACGCAAAACTACTATTTGCACGGCGCGCGTTTATCAAGTCCCCGGGCTTCAAAATCTCAAACGGAAACGGCCGGGCCGGCCACCCCCTGAAACAGAACCTACCTAGACCTGTTTTAACCGCGTTTTTTTGGGGCACGTTTTTCGACGTCTAAATCGGCAGATTTACGTGGTGTTTGGGGTCCGGGATTGCGGCACTTTTGAAATCCCTCTCCGCGGCCTCCAAACGGCGGCATCTGAAGACTGTGTAGCGTCGTGTTTCGCCGTTCTAATAGCCACTTCGACGAGCTATTTCTGACGTTTTGCGGGTCTGGGACGCCGGCTTCACGCACGCACTTCGCGCATGCCCCTCGTGTTCGCCTCCTCAGAGCCCCCCCTCCCTAGACCCACAATCCGTCAAAACGCCCCAAAAATCGCCAAAAAAAACCCAAAAACGCCAAAATCGCCCGCGAACACGCAATACTCATACTTAAAACTACTCATAGTAGCTTACTTAAAACTACTCAGAATGCTTTCAGGGGGGGGGGGGCTTGGACAAAAGGGATGGGGGGATAGAAGGGGGTAAAACCCTCCACCTTGTCCCACAAAAAAACACACTTTCCACAAAATTTGGTCCACAAAATAGCGCAACAAAAATGGTCTCCAGAGTTGAAAAAACCCACTCTCCAATAAATCACCAATCGTATTTGTAACTAGTTTTACCCAGTCGAAAACCTCACCCCGCGACAATCTAAAAACGAAAAAAATAGCTCAAAACCTGGAAATACCCGCTAAAACTCGCCACACACCAACCAAAAATAATCCGCAAAAAACCCGCCATCCGCAAAATTTCTTGAAATATCCCAATCAAAATCCGTTAAATGCCCACTTTAATCGACGAAAAACCACCCAGAGAACCCATGTAAATCCGCTAGAATGCACAAAGCTCGACAAAAACAACGTGCGAAACTCGACAGAATGCACTTGCAATCGCGAAAAATCACAAAAATAACTTACCAGAAATAGCCCGACAGACCCGATAAAACGCAGCTAAAATCGCCAAAAAGCAGCCAAAACCGGCCAAATCTTCGGGGAGCCACCGTTCCCCACCTGATCTAAGTACTATAATTAATTCTTCAATGACGACAGCGCTGTAGCGCAACTGATATTACAAATCACCCACCTGCTGAAGCGAAGACAACAATGCACGTAGAGATACCAGAAGTCCTTACCTGATTTATTATTGTGGCACTTCTAAATATTTGTTACCACGTCCCCGCCAAGAGTCACAATACCTCACCGATTATCAAATGCACAGTATGCGAATCGCCACACACTATCGCAACGAGCTCCCGGCGGGAGCGGTTTTTCGCCGTGTTTTGGCGCTTTTTCGACAGCACCCATTGCCGCTTGGGTCAATTCTCGCGCCGCTTCTGACCTTTTTGGACTCGCAGACTTTGCTGAGCTGCCGCCCCGAGACCCATACTTGGTGTCCGAAGTTCGCAAAACGCCCTCGCTAAAGTATATAATATCAGATTACATGTGGCAATAAAGACGTAGAACAGGCTTGCCCACATCAAGAACAAACGCGACAACAACCACCTGTACAGAAAACACCACATGAAGTACTGAATTTGGTGCGCACCGTAATTTGCTTGATCGAAAGTGCGAACACCGAGGGTTCGCTCTCTGCAGTTGCGACTCAACAGATCTGTGTTGCCGAAGAAACCATGCATAGCCAATTTCAACGTCAAGGGCAAATATACCGCTGTGAAAGAACCGATCAACACCGCGTCCACAACAACCTTTGTAAATTCCATTGTGGAATACAACGTGGCTCCACGGGAAATAATGTGGAGGAATATTGGAGACACATTTCAGAAATGCCCAATTTCAACCCCCTCCCCCACACCACTCGGCCGATTTTTGGGGCGTGTTGGCGGATTGTGGGTGCAGGGGGGGGGGAGGCGAACACGAGGGGCACACGTGGGAAGCGCGCGCGGCAAGTCGAACTGTCCCAGACCCTCAAAACCCCAGAAATAGCTCACCGGAGTGACTCTTGCAACGGCGAAACACCACGCTACGCAGGATTCTGATGCCGCCGTTTGGAGGCCGCGGGGAGGGATTTCAAAAGCGTCGCCATTCCGGACCCCAAAGCACTTTGGCGGATTGTGGGTGTAGGGGGGGTGAGGAGGCGAACACGAGGGGCCCGCGCGAAGCGCGTGCGTCAAGCCCGCGTCCCAGACCCTCAAAACGCCACAAATAGCTCGCTGAAGTGACTATTAGAACGGCGAAACACCACGCTACACAGGCTTCTGATGCCGTCGTTTGGAGACCGCGCAGACGGACTTCAAAAACGTCGCCATTCCGGACCCCAAACACCACCTAAATGTGCCGATTTAGACGTCGAAAAACGCGCCCCAAAAAAATGTGGTTAAAGCAGATATAGTTGACTGCTGTTTCAGGGCCTGGCCGGCCGAGCCGGCCCGTTTCCATTTGAGATTTTGAAGCCCGGAGATTTGATAAACGCACGCGCGTCGCGCGTGCAATCACTGCTGTCACCTCCGGCCATCCCGTTGCCGCCTGCACCGCAGCCTTGTTTTGCGCAAATCGTGGGACTTGTTCGTTCAATCCGTTGCCCAGCACTAGCCCACAGAAACACATCGTTAAAGACGCACGAATCCATGTTCCACCCCTTCTCTTCAAACCGCGATGGTCCATCATTAGGTAACGTCCTGTGATCGCCGCAACCATGCTGCAAATTATCCACCACAATGCGACAAACTCCCGCTCAAACATTCCAAACCCCAGATGTAGAACGAGCACAATGTGGAACGCGCCGGCCAGTGCGATATTCAGACCCCACCGCTTCTCGGGTTCTAACATATCCTCTCCCCAGAACACATCGCCAACGCATGCCCGATACGCGGCAGACGCGCTCCAATGAAAAATGAGAAAATAATACCCGTGGCGCACCACGACGTACCACATCCACAGTGGAATTAGCATATTGTACACGACACCAACCACCAACGCGAGAACTAAATACTTCGCAAACGCCGAGCCGCTGAAACATCGCGCGTCGAAACGCTGCCACTGTCGCAAATGATCACACAACGGACTCGGAGGCGGGTCCGACAAGGCCTCCCACGCTTGCACCGCTTTCGAACTGTCCATCGTGAGACTTCCGGCTTGGCGTCTGCGACGCAGCCGCGTTGGAAGATTACTTTTATTAGAAATTCCGAAACCCTCCCGATGGGGTAATCAGACAATCTCGGAATGACAATTCCAAATGTGGAACGACGATTTCGGACCTATAAATCCAACAGCTCAGATACTAGCGGATAACCAACGTCTAATTCGAAACACTAAGGACGCACTATTACTGGATAGTACTCACTCAGAAAATGCACCTCGAGAAATGGGAGGCAACTGCACAAACCTCCGGGTAGATATCGCAAGCGAAACCACCGCAAATATTTCAATCCGCTTATATTTTACAGAACGATCAGAAATAGTCCGCCAAACAAGCCCAAATCGGCCAACTAACGAAATTAATATCGGGGGAACAACGGCAACGTGATAAATATTGTTTTTTTTGATAAACGCCGAAGCTGCATTATGCAAATACTTATATCCATCACTATTTGCATGAGTTAGTGATTTGTTTTTTTGCTCTGAATGGAACATACTCAACAACTCACCCCATTGCCGCGAGCGATTCACGATCTTCCTTCTGCGATTTCCCAACCTCCCCGGGTTCCGACTCTCTCTTCTGTGAGAATTTCGCGGTCGCGAAAACGAAAATAGAGACAATTGATGCCGCTTCCGAAATCCTCTCAGAAACACCTTTTCGGCGTTTGTTTCCGCCTGTTCTTCCGGCGGACTTCGATGATGACTCGCTTCTGGCCTATCGGACGCCTGTTGACAGAGATACGACGCTTCAGGCCTTTCGGCCTATCGGACGCAAAATTATTGCACGCGCGAAACGCGCGCGCTTATCAAATCTCCGGGCTTGGAAATCTCAAACGGAAACGGCCCGGCCCGGCCACCCACTGAAACAACAGTCAACTATACCTGTTTTAATGGCGGGTTTTTTTGGGGTGACGTGTTTCTCAACCTCTAAACCGAACTACATTTAGGTGGTGTTTGGGGCTCGGAATTGTGGCATTTTTGAAGTCCCTCTCCACGGTCTCCAAACGGCGGCATCAGAAATCTCCGTAGCTATTTCTGGCGCTTCGAGGGTCCGGGACGCCGACTTCACGCCCGCGCTTCGGCGCGTGCCCGCGTGTTCGCCTCCCCAGAGCCCCCCCCCCCCACGCATCCACAACCCGTCAAAACGCCCCCAAAATGGGCCGAAACGCCCCCAAAACGCCCCAAAAAAGCCCAAAACGCCCCCCAAAAACGCCAAAATCGCCCGCGAACACGCCAAAATTATTTTGTTCTACACCACTACCACCAGCTCTATCAGACGCAAGAAGATATAATTTCGCAGATCATCAACGATACCCGGACGCGAAAATCAGAGTGAACTCAGACTTCGTTTCGCTGCACATGGAGCCCAGAAATTCCGCCTACGATGAAGACGCCGAAACCTTCCGCCTCCGCCTTACCTCCACCCAGAAGTTCCGCCTGCCCTCATGACAATTGACGTTATTGCTTCTCGCGCACGAAACGCATTGATACCGAAATTTCAGAGTCTTCTTCACCACCGAAAAAAACGAACGCCGGACTGACCAGATTAGATCAGTCAGACGACTTGTGTAAATGGGAATAAGATAGTCGGGTATATTCTTAGTCGGGCAATGTTGAATCAACCAGGTAGACGTGTAAAATCATTAACGGACGATTTTGGCGTTTTTGCGATTTTTGGTCCGTGTTTCGACCTAAACCGCATGTAAAATCGGGACAAACCAAATTTTTAAGCCAGGGGGGTGCCCCCAAAGACGAGGGGGACCCCCTGCATGAACAAACGCTGTTTCTGCACGCCTAGTGAGGGCCAGGGCGGGCAATGTCGGAATCGGGTCGAGTAATTGGAGAATCAAATGGGTCGGGCGGATCGGTAATCAGATAAACCGGATAATGACTGGATAGGGTAAGTTGCGGCGAAGACACAAAGGAAGAAAACTGAACGCACCCCCTGCTCGTCGAAATAGCCGTTCTCTGTCTTGACGCAGGGCCGGCGGCAATCGCGCACCTGGAATTAGTCCGTTTGTGCTGACCTCCGTGTTTCGAGATCTCGCGCCTATTGCCGCACAAACCAACACAAACTACTCCACGTAAGAGACGAAACGCCGCCCCGATCAACGAAAACCAGCAGGGCGGCGCACCCTCGTTTTACTGTCATCTCTGTGCTTTGACGTATAGTCAGACGTCTCTCCCAACGCGCAATTCTTCTTCTGCTTCCCTCGCGACTTTTAAAACTTGCCACGAATCGCTCCCTCATCTTTATCGCATCTCGTTATGAACGACGTCCAGCACCAACCACGCCACTCGTGACTCAAAAAAGAGAAACCTCAGCACATCGGGAAACTCTCCAGAGTGACAGCGACTATCGTGATGTTCCCTCTCGACTTGTGCCTACCCTGCGACTCTGGGATTCCTCAAGGCCCGCGTCTCAAATTAGCGACTTCCGGACTTCTAATAGTGGTTTCCACGCCCACAATCCATGGGAGTGGGGACGCGAAAAACACTGTTGGAAGGCAGACGTTGCAGAATCAGAAACCAGTTAAGTCTGTGAGAATCGAGCAACCTTGCAATAGGGCTGCGCCGACTTACCTTTTAACGACACTGGGATTTCTGAAACCCGTGTCTCTCGCCAACGAGAACGTCGAATTTATAATGCACCAACTTTGTGGTGCAGACGCGTGAATGGGCGCATGCGGACGGCGCTACAAAAAAATTGGCCCAGATTTCTGCCTTGATACTTAATATCGCGGTCAACAATTTCTAACTACTCACACCCAGAAAACCCCACTCCCCCCATCGAAATCTGCCAGAAACCAACCCAAACTCTCAAAAGCCCCTCAGAATCCACCGAAACTCACAAAAACCTCCAGAAATAGCCCCACAAACACGCCAAAACGCACCTAAAATCATAAAAATCGCAGAGCCCCCTCATAAATAACCCGCCGAACCAACCAAACTGCCCCTGCAATCCGCAAAAATCCCGAAACAACGCTTCACTTTTTCGCTCTTGCGATTACTTCCAAAACGGCAAATTACAACTACCCACTGCACACTGATAGTTGACGATTTCAGACAACTTTGGCACGTTGTCAGACTCCCCATAGGTCGTAACTTTATAGGAAAGTATAAGGGCGTGCCATAAGGCGCGATGTGCAAGTAACCGATTCCCACTCGGATCCCATAACGAATCACTTACTGCAACCGCGTCACGAAAAAGTGACAAAGACGGAAAAACCAAAGGACCCCGTGGCCAAAACCAAAAGGCCCCGCAACAAAACCCTTGAAAACAACAAGCCAAATCAGATCTGATGGGTATCTCGGGCTACATTACTGGTATTCACTAGCTCAATTGGTCAATTCCCACAGATAGAACCAAACCGACAGAACGAGAACATCTAACCCTGACTAGCGCAACGGACCAGGGTTGGAGACCTAAGCGCCCGCTGCGTCCCCAACTCGCGGGACCTGCTGTCTATGCGCACAACGAGAACTACAAACGATCAACGTACAATTCTTGGCCCCATTTGATTAGTCGGTTGACCACTTTGAGCAATCGGTTTGCGAAATTTTGATCACAACGCGTGATAACAAAAAAAACAGAATAGGAACTGTGAGACAGATGTCCATGTATCGCTAATAGTGCGACCCCCCGGCGAAATTAACAGGAATAGCGAAATTTCGGCGGGGAACAACCGCCGCGGGTAACAACCGCCTAACTTTGTGCAATTTATTGTTGAGGATCGTTGTTTGCGACGGTTAGTTCGCCGCGGCGGTTGTTCCTCGCGGCGGTTGTTCCCCGCCGAAATTTGGCTTTTGCGCCGGTTGATTAATTAATAACGATAAACTTCACTAATTTAAGATCGCGGAAGCAGACAACTCCAAGGTTGTAACAACAGTCTTCAATTTGCGATTAGTTAGTGCAATTAGCGGACGTGACAACACGTGAATAGATTGAAAATCTAGCCTTTAGAGAGCTCTGGGAGGGGCTTCACCGCTGCGCTTTTTGTCAACGTGAGGTTCCAAACACGTCCCGCTTGATGTTCGGACGAGGTCCCGCTGGGGTCCCGCGAGATCCCGTGGGGACCTCGCGGGAAAAAAACGACCACACCAAAAAAACGCCCCCCCCCCCCCCGCCGCAACAGGAACAACTCCGACGCCCCAAAGTTCCAGATTCTGCAGTAGGGGCTCCTTTTGTCTTTTGGGCCGAGCTCCAACAAAAAGGACGCGGGAACCCCGCGGAAACCCCGTGGGGTGCCCGGTAGCGCCCGCAAGAAAAGGCAAAATATCGACATCCCGGTTTTCTGCAGGTCTAAAAGACAATTTTCTCCCGAACAAAGCCGTCAGACTTGCAAGACTAAGAGCCTCAACTTAGACACCAGAAACGCACCATTGTACCCCAGGCCTCAGGAACCGCTTGCTGTTAGTCGTGTCTTGCGCCATAAATCGGAGAAAACGCGACCAAAATCGCCAAAAACCGGCAAAAAGCCCGCCAGCTGAAAACGGTTCCTGAGTCCCAGGGTAATATATTTATTGGAACCGAAAAATTCAAATGGCACTGACTCACCAGAACAACCTTACGGGCACGAAAACAATCTACTAACTTGGGGAGAAGAGAAAAGCATTATCTCAGTTTACTCTTTGCAGCTTCTTTATCTTGGCTGTGGGTCAGCTTCGCCAACATCACGACGGCATTCTGGAGTGGCCAATCTGCGGCGACAAACCCGATGATGATATTGTTGCCATGCAACTTCTGGATTGGTCCCAGCACGTTGGACATCAGGACTGCGTTAACAAAACTCATCTGATTCTTTGTCAACCTCCTGCAATGCAGTCGCAAGGTGCCGACAAATTCAGCTACATCCGTGACGAGGAAAAGCAAAAACACCAAGAGCTCGCGTCGAGTAGCAAAGCGAAACTTCCACCCGAGCTTCCTAGATTCAGGTGATGGTCGGATAAAGAGGGGCAGCAAGGTGAAGATCAACAACAGGTGAACGCCGGAACAAAGCTTGCACAAACCGCGATGAAGGAACATTTGATGCTGCATCGACATCAATCTCGCCACCACCAAACTCATCACCGCTTGCTGCGACGCCGGAACTCTGCCCAGATAAGGATCCTCGTCTTCACGATAGTCGCCCGCGTCCATGGACAACTCTTTTAGGACCGTTTGAAAATCGCCTTAGTGGAGCCCCCCTCGGGCAAGTTTCAGATTTTGATCTCTTTTTTTCCGATTTTAGTCGCGTTTTCGCGGAGATTTTGAGCGAAGCGCACCGAAAACTGACCAAACTGCGATCCCAAAATCGCGCCAGAAAAAGCGGCCCAAAAACCCCGAAGAAATTGGCCCTCGGGGGACTCCACTACGACGCTTTTGAATGGCCTGACCTTTCACTGTATCCGGGAGGAAATGTGTCCTCTGTCGTGGACCCGCAACATCACACCCGTAGGCCGGCCCCATAATCCACTCCGACACCGCCCGAGTGACTCCATCTACCGCAAGACCCCGTTTTGCGCCACAATTCAATGTCTGTGTTTTCAACTGCTCGTGTAACCTTAACAGTTTCATTAAACAGGGTTTCCTCGCAGTTACTGGGCCGAATGTTCTGTGGTTTTGGCCGTTTTTCTCGCTATATTGAACTTGTTTTTTGACAGAAAACGCAACTACAAAATATTCGAAAGGATCTGAAACCGACTGAAAAAACGTTCCACCCAAAAATACCGGCCACCAGGATCCCAAAAATTTTCCGTTCCCGTGGAGGAGGACATAATGCCCATGCATGCTCGACGGACCCTCCTACCTTTTCACAGTCCGATAGTGCCGCAAACCCAGAGCATCCGATAACGGCATAGCAGGGATGTCAGTCACCCTGATAGCCATAGGCCCGAGCACCAACAACCCAACATTTATATCAAGGGCTGGATGGGTCTCGCGCTGTGACGAATTTCTGACGGTCACCAATTTAATTGGGCGGACGCGTTTTGCGGCTGCGCGGTTGCGGGATTCATCTTTAGTTACCACCTGAACCCACGCCTTGGTCACTGGACTCAGACACTTGGCAAAAGTGAGAGGAAAACACGAGAACTCCGAACAGTACAGCACGCGAAGGGAACGTGGAATCCACTCAACAGCGGTGGTTGCCAAAAACGTGTGTAACTTCCCCCTCGTTGGGACCCCGATGTAATTCTTGTCGCCGTCGTTAGAGTTCCACCCACAACGCATAGTGTAAGGGGGCACCTTCCCACCTGTGTGCATCCTGGTCAAATTTGCAAACCCATTGTCTCCCCGCGATTCCGATGCGCGCAACTTGCACACCAAGAAAGAACTGCAATAGTATAATATTAGTAGAGGAATGGACTCCACTTAATTTTTGCACAGAAATACGCTCCGAGTAGCGAGACGGGGGGTTTCCGGAAAGCCCCCCATTCATGGAGACGATGATTTCGGAGTGTTTCTAGCCCTTTTGAGATGGGACCACTGAGAGACGGAAAAACGAAAGCGCTCCGCACCCGACCCACCCAATGCCTGGGCGGGGTCGAATGCGGAGCGGTCAAGGGCAAAGCTGGGTGGGAACTCGAGTGCGGAGCGCTCCGCATTCGTTTTTCTGTCTCTTACTAATAGTTCCCAACTTCGGTCGTTGATGGACCCAGACCCAGGAAGAAAACCCCACTCCACGCGGCGACGAAAGACATTTCCAAAGCCCGGAGCGCACTGCCAAAATGACGCAATCTATGCATAGCACCACTGGTAATAGTTCGATTTCGTATTTCTAACTACTTATACCCAGAAAACTCCACTCTCCCTGCCGAAATCCGCCCGAAACCAACCCAAACTCTCCAAAGCCCCTCAAAATCTACCGAAACTCACAAAAGCCGCCAGAAATAGCCACCCAAACACGCGAAAACGCAACTAAAATCGTAAAAGTCGCAGAGTCCCTCATAAATAGCCCGCCAAACCAACCAAGCTCCCTCTAAAATAGCAAACGATCACAAAACCCACCTGAAATAGCCCGCAAAACGCCCCAACACGCACCTAACATCGCCAACATCCGTGAAATAGTTAGATTACCAGTGGTACTGTGCATGGACTATGCAATCGTGCCACTGGCGATTATGCAATTTATGGAATGACAGAAAGTGCGGCTGTGCACAAATGGCTAAACAAATGGCGCACCTGCTGAACCGCAGACAACAATGCACGTAGAGATACCAGAAATCCTTACCTGTTTATTATATTAATGTATTGTCATTTTGACAGTTCCAATTTGTTCCCACGTCGCCGTCAATAATCGCAATCGGAATACACTATCACGACGAACCCCCGATAGAAGCGGTTTTCGGCCGTGTCATTATTGGCGCTGTTTCGACAGGAACTCAATGCAACTTGGGTCAGTTCGCGGACTGATTCTGACCCTTTTGGGAAGAAAATGGACTTCCACCTTGAGATCGATCCTTGATGTTCGAAAGACTTTCCAAAACGCCCCTTTGCGGAAGAAAGAATCAACGAACACAGTTCTACTACTGCGACTAAACAAGGCCAGACTACACACGCCAACTTACTTTGCTGAAGCAGAAATTAATCAGACTTACAGATGGTCGCGTTTCGTCACGTTTTGGCACGTTTTGTCACACTTTGTCACGTTTTGACGCATTTTGTCACTCCATCTTCGTATAGCGTTGCTGAACTATAAACAGACTATATTAATACAGACGCAAATGATGACGTAGAACAGACTTGCCCACATCAAGAACAAACGCGACAACAACCACTTGTACAGAAAGGCCCACATGAACCACTGAATTTGATGCACACCGTAGTTCGCCTGACAAGGTCGATAAGAATTAAACTAGCTTTACGCGCACGCTTCGGTATCTTTTCGCATTTTTTTGTGTTTTTGATGATAGTTATCAGGTGCGTGCCTGGGTTTTTTTCGCAGACCGTTTCTGACGCGTTTAATTTGGGGGGCGCGTATACTTACTTAGTTTAAATTCCTGCACCCCTACCCGATCAAAAGTGCGAACACCCAGGGCTCGCTCTCTGCAGTTACGACTCAACGGGTCCGTGTTGCCGAAGAAAGCGTGCATCAGCAGTTTCAACGTCAAGGGCAAATACACCGCTGTAAAGGAGCCGATTAACACCGCGTCGACAACAACCTTTGTTTCAATTGTAGATTACTACGTGACTGAATCCGGCGTTTCAGACGTTCGTGATGACGAACCTCCAAAAACCAGGGCAGGAAACAGTAGGATTTAATAAAGTATCTTTCGACGTGACACAAAGTTCCACCCTCCACCAATTGCCCAGCCCGTCTCAGGATCATCCGTGCAGTTTAGAATCCGCGATTTGGTTTCCACCGCGACCGACCACCCTGGGAGAAGACTTAAAGGTGGGGTCGCCTAATGTCATTTTGTCGGGCCTTTAAAAGGCACCGAAAACCAGTCCAAAATCCATGCCGATTACCAGTCCAAAATCCATGCAAAATCGGCCCAAAAACGCACCAAAAACCGTCTAAAAATCGCCAAAATCGACCAAAAACGCGCCCAAAATATCATTAGGGGATCTCACATCCAACAAGACCTGCAATGGGGCACTGCCTCCTCAGGGTTAATACCCACAGGCCTGACAGAGTTCTGCCCCATGGAATTCCAGCATTATATGGGCCTCGCTGTCTCACCTCCGGCCATCCCGTTGCCGCCTGCACCGCAGCCTTGTTTTGCGCAAATCGTGGGACTTGTTGGTTCAATCCGTCGCCCAGCACCAGCCCACCGGCACACGTCGTTAAAGCCGCACGAATCCATATTCCGCCCCTTCTCTTCAAAGCACGATGGTCCATCATTAGGTAACGCCCCGTGATCGCCCCAACCATGGCGCAAATTATCCACCACAACGCGACAAACTCCCGCTCAAACATTCCAAACCCCAGATGTAGAACGAGCACAATGTGGAACGCGCCGCCCAGTGCGATATTCAGACCCCACCGCTTCTTGGGCTCCAACATATCCTCTCCCCAGAACACATCGCCAATGCACGACCGAATCGCGATAGACACGCTCCAATGAAAAAGGAGAAAATAATATCCGTGGCGCACCACGACGTACCACAACCAAAATGGAATGAATATGTTGTAGGCGACGCCAAGGGCCAGTACCAGGGCCAAATACTTCGCGAACGCCGACCCGCCGAAACATCTGGTATCGAAATCCTGCCACTTTCGCAAATGATCACACAACGGGCTCGGAGGCTGATATTCCGACGAAACGTGTGCTTGTCGCGCTTGCGAGCTGTCCATCGTGATGATCTGTCGGGCAATTGATACTGCGAGGGAGGAGACACGTGTTGGCGAGATTCCTTCTATAAGGACTCACCAATATATTATTATTAACTAATAATGCCTTCACAAGGATCCCGATAATGCATATTTAAAGCGCTCACTACTGGAAGTTCTGACTCTAAGTACCGTTTAGACGATTCAAACTTGGAATACGAAAAGAAAATTTTTGGGCCGGATGTATAATTAGTAAGAATTATTACCAACGCTTCTTTTAATTAATTTTTGTTTGCTATTTACACGCGTTAAAAAATTCTTTAAGCGCCCACGGAAAAAAATATAAACTTTTAAATTATGTATTCTGGGGTCGCTCTTCTGTGAGAATTTGGCAGTCACGAATACCCCAGATCGACAACAATGTGCGGAAAATACTCAATTAAACCTCACTGGATCGGACCAAACGAAAGACCGAAAGGATCCACCGACGTACGGAATTGTCCCAAGGTCTGGCACCGTTGCGTGGGGGTGCGAAAAGGACGCACGTGCGCCTTTTCGACATCGAAGTCCCCGCACCCCCAGACAACTGAGTGCCCCGATGACTAGCCGAAAACGAAACCCCCCAAACCACGAAGGAGAGGGTGGGTGGGCCAAACTCGAACCGTAAACGACCACGAGGTGCTGCGGAAGAACAGACACCTCGATCCCCGGACGTCCGAGGTTCCGCGGGAACTTTCCCACCGTGCGGAAACGCGGCGCTCACGTTGAGCGATCGAAACTAACATGAACTTTACCGATGCCGATGCTCGATGCCCTGGCCGGGGGGGGACGGAACCCCATCACCGCGAAGCCGCGGCTTAGGCCTGCCCTCTCTCCTCTCTGCGAGTCACTCGAAACCAACGAACGCAAACGAAACACTGACCGACCACACCGGTTGAATTTTGCACATACACGAATGCAAGATTCCTTACTGTGCCGCAATTTGAACGAACGACTTTTTTTGCTACGATTCTGAATGCTACTCGGCTTAGTGATCTCAAAAATTAACGCACAACAACGCTGGCATTTTTAACCACGACAATGACCAGCTCGAAATACGCTTTAACAACGTGAATGTGGTTTGTCTTCTTCCAATCACTGCGATCAGGCGATAAAAAATTAACTGAGTAAACAAATAGATCTCGTATTCCGAGATAATGACTGACGCAACGAATAATGCAATGCGAGATAACTGTTGTCGTCAGGATTAGTGTGTTGCGAGGTTACTAATTAGTGCTGGTAGATGCACTGACTCCGAGAGAAGGGTTGTCTACTCCGTTGTTGCTGCAACTTTTTGTGCAATCGTTTATGAATATTCCGTTTTCGCGGGCGGTTTTGGGGTTTTTTTGGGGCGTTTTGGCGCATTTAGCGGGGCGTTTTGGCCCATTTTGGGGGCCTTTTGGCGGATTGTGGGTGCGGGGGGGGAGCCGCTCTGAGGAGGCGCACACGAGGGGCACGCGCGAAACGAATGCGTGAAGTCGGCGTCCCAGACCCTCAAAACGCCAGAAATAGCTCGCCGAAGTGCCTATTAGAACGGCGAAACACCATGCTACGCAGACTTCTGATGCCGCCGTTTGGAGGCCGCGGAGAGGGACTTCAAAAATGCCGCCATTTCGAACCCCAAACACCACCTAAATGTAGTTCGATTTGGACGTTGAGAAACACGTCACCCCAAAAAACCCGCCGTTAAGACAGGTGCATTTGACTGCTGTTTCGGGGGGTGGCCGGGCCCGACCGGACCGTTTCCGTTTGAGATTTTGAAGCCCGGAGATTTGACAAACGCAAATAGAATCTTGTGCGAAATCCTCGATTCTCCACGACAGACATTAATTTAGCAACAGTGAATCTATATTTCTCTCGCGATGCAGGACTGTCGGTTGACACGACGCCCCTTTGACGCCAAACAGACAAAACGACACACACGAAATGTGAGGTCTCCTCTTGAGACATATTGATATCTCTCGCGGCAACTGAACTGCCAGGAACCGATCCGTGTGGGATGCGTTTCGATGGATTTTTCACGCACGACGCTCAAAAACAACTGCCATAGTTTGAAACTGATGACACCCCTCTTGGCGCTCCCCATCACAGAACTTTCTCGGAGAGCTTTGAGCGGGCGCTTTTTGGGCCACATCTGTGAGCGGCGAATTGTAATGGGTTCTCGGACGAATTTTTGCCTGACTAGTTTAGGATGCGCTGTTTGCCCTCGAATCAACAACTGTCACCAACCCGACCGGTCGCGCAGCCGCGCAATACTCCGCCTCCGCGTGGAAACGCTATGTGGTCGAACGCCCTCTTTTTCTTCAGAGTTACTTTATCATCCAAGATTGAACCCCTGCTGAATTTGCTTTCGCACCTGGTCAGCGCCGTCACAGACCATAGACGCTCACGTAACCTAATCAGGCTCGTAGTTGCTCAAAGTCGGCTCCGCGCCCATCACCGAACAAACTCATCACGAATCAGGGTTTTAGCACATCCGCAGGATTCCGTTCCGGGCAAAAGAGAAACCTAAACACAGCGTCGCCGACTTAAAATATGCTGTTAGTGTGTGCTTAAAGCGTCGATTAGCTCGGCGCATTGCTTGCCCAATGTCCGATTTGCCTGCAAACGGCGCGGTTGTCGGCGCCCGTGCCCGACTCCGAGTACCGACAGGCTCGCACTTGCTTCATTTACTGTTCAATTATAGGGGACATGTCGCGCCGATTAAAAACTAAAGATAGTAAAGGAGACGCGCGCCACGAGGAAACGCGAGATCTTTGGCGCCCTGACTATCGGAAGTCGTCTGGAATACCCTGGGCGGCACCTACCTTTTTCTGACTGGCCTTTGGGGGGTCCCGGTAGGTGCCGTCCCGGATGACTCCACATCCGCTGAGTAAAACGATCCCTGTACTATTTTGAAGGCTAAAACGTCGCCGACTTAAAATATGCTATTAGTCGTGCTTGAAGTGTCGATTAGGTACTCGCCGTAAGGCTGGACCACGCTGGATCGACTGCAAGACCGGAACAATAATTAATAATACACGCCTGCACCAGATGAGGTGTTTCCTGATGCCAGATGGCGGGCCCAACAATGTCTGCGTGGCCCTCACTGCTGGCGGGCGAGGAAAACCACCGATATTTCCCATCGCGACGCGCCTGAAAGTATGCGCTCACGACCAAAAACGCGCCAACGTACATCCCTCAAAAAGCAGCCTCTTGTTGTCCGATCTTGCAGCCGAGACCAGAATAATTTGCGGGTTCAGTCCTGGGAAGACGTCGACATTTTACAGGGAGTGAACATCTTCATTAATGCGCAAAGACTACTTAATTAAAGCCACTATCAATACCTACTGGACGCCCTGCGATTTGGACACACGCAGGGACGGAACATTAGCAGTGGCTATCCGACTTGTATTTGTAGTAGGAGGGCCGACTTGACGCCGATCAGAGATGCCGCAACTTCATCTAGATAGCAGCGCGGGGGACGCAAACGAAACCCACATGTCTACTTGCGCGCACCAGCCCGGAACCAGACAATTACAAAACCGGCGCCAAAGGAGCTGCAGCTCGGCCTCAAATTGACAGGCGCTTCCCCACCTTCCATATCTAGCTCGCGCGGGAGAGACCAAATTTCCACCTTGCTGCACGCCGGGCGGCGCCCCCGCTGGAGTTCTGGTCCCGCTTGCCGGCCCCCTGGGACAACGCCCTAGTCCCAGTAGCGGTGGTCCTCGCGCCGGGGCAGACACCACGACCACCCCAAGGACTGCCAGAAGCGCGCCCAAAACGCCTTGCGAGCGGCGGCCGCGTCAAACTCCTCCTCCTCCCTCCCCGGGTGGCTGCTCCCCCGCCCGCTGGCCGCCCCCGGCGGCCCGAGACGCGCCCGACAGGCCTCCCGGAAGGCCCGCGGGACGCGCCACAGCTCCGCGTGGGGGTCGGCCCGCCGGCGGAGGAACGCCACCCATTCCCCCACCTCGTCGTCCTGGGCCGCCGTTTCCGCCCGCTCTCGCGCCGCCGCCCTGCGGGCCTCCCGATCCGCGGCTTCTCGCAGCTTCCGGAACGCGGGGCCATCTCCACCCCGGTCCGGATGGGTTTCGCGCGCCGCAGATCTGAAAGCCCGCTGGACACTCGCCGAATCCGTCCCCGCCGCCGGTATGCCAAGTGCCTCTGCGTCGGTCCTTGCCTCGAGCACGCGCCGTATGACTTGGTCCTGAAATTATTGTACGTTCAAAAATGGTCGCTAGTCGCCGATGTGCGTTTCGCGCGAGCTGCCACTGGAGCAGCTTTGAACGCGCTCTATCTCTGGGCCACTGAGCCACAGTGACTCTTAAATGTCTCATTTTGGCGCGTCGTTCGTTGAGGCTGGGGGGTGCAAGAGGTGGATGTGTAAACCTGCGTGCTCCGTAGGATCACTGTGGGGCCAGATTATTGCGTTCCCCACCAATAGCTAGCGTCCCGCGATAAAAGACAAAATCCGCGATGAAATTGAAAATGTTTCCGCCGGTCTGCTTTTTCGATCTTCGCCTCGGCCTTCGGATTTCGCAACGCACACCAACGCGCGGGCATAGATAGAAAACACCGCCCCATGAAGATTGAATGCGAAAATATCTTGAAAGTATGCCTTGGCGGGGCCCGCAAAAACTTCGGCCGCACAGGCGCGCCACCCAATGACTCAATCGTTGCGCAATTTTGGCCGCCCAGATTGGCAATGCGCCGAGACTATCTGTATCCGACCCCAACCGAAAAACACGCCACCCGAAAGGAACTCTACCTGTGTTTTCCCGCGTTTTCCGCCCGCGTTTTCAGCGTTTTCCAGGTCGCGGCTGCCAATCGTTGGCAGGGTGCGCATGTTGGCCCTGTTGGTGCTCCCGATCATTGACGCATGTTGGCCCTGTTGGTGCTCGTGCTCACGTTGGCCCTGTTGGCGCTCCCGATCGCGTTGGCCCTGTTGGTGCTCCCGAGCATGTTGGCCTTGTTGGTGCTCCCGATCGCGTTGGCCCTGTTGGTGCTCCCGATCGCGTTGGCTCTGTTGGCGCTCCCGATCGCGTTGGCCCTGTTGGTGCTCCCAACTGTGCAGATTGGACACGTTTTCGTTCCTGGACGAAGGGCGCATGTTGGACCTGTTGGTGCTCCCGATCATTGACGCATGGTGGACCTGTTGGTGCTCTCGATCACGTTGGCCCTGTTGGTGCTCGCGATCACGTTCGACCTGTCGGTGTTCCCGATCGCGTTGGCCCTGTTGGTGCTCCCGATCACGTTGGCCCTGTTGGTGCTCGCGACCACGTTCGACCTGTCGGTGTTCCCGATCGCGCTGGTCCTGTTGGTGCTCCCGGTCATGTTCGACCTGTTGGTGCTCCCGAGCATGTTGGCCTTGTTGGTGCTCCCGACTGTGCAGATTGGACATGTTTGCGTTCAGTGACGAAATGTGCAGATTGGACCTCCACTGACAACAACAAACTTTACGAAGTTGAACTGCCACTTTCAACTACTCAATAGCAAGGAGACAGAAGCGGATTCAATCTCAATCACCAATTGCGGATTCAATCTTAACAGTATGTGGATTCAATCTGACGAAACCTGATAACAACAGTACGCGGATTACTCTTTGAACGAACGACTCTTTTTCACTACGAAAACGCACTCAAACTATACCCTTCCAATCACCCGACTTACTGATCTTATTTATCTGACGCGCGGAAAAACTAACAACAACTATTTGAACCACGAAAATGAACTCGAAACTCTCTTAAACGACGTGAATGTTACTCGGGTTTGTCTTCTGACTCCAATCACCTCGATCGCGCGACAAAGAATGATATAAACGAATAGATGTACTACGAGATAATGAACTGCCCGTCACGCAACGAATAATGTGATCTTATTTGCGAGATAACTACTGTAAAAATGCTGGTAGAATGCTATGCTAATTACGAGAGAAGGGTTTTCTGCTCCGTTGTTCCTGCAACTTTTTGTGCAGCCGTTTTATAACAGAATCTTGTGCGAAATCCTGGATTCTCCACGACAGACATTACATTTAGCAACAGTGAATCTATATTTCTCTCTCGATGCAGGATTGTCGGTTGACACGACGCCCCTTTGATGCCAGACGAAACGACGCATGCGAAATGCGAGCTCTCTTCTGGAGACGAAATGATATCTCTTGTGACAACTGAACTCAGAAACCGATCTGTGGACGATGCGTCTCGATGGATTTTTCACGCACTTCGCGCGACCCAAACGTCCCAACGCGACGAAACCGCTCCAAAAATATCAAACTTTTTTTCACCGGGAAACACCACACGTACCTCTGGGGAGAAAATATTGCACTGGGATCGAATGTCCTCAGCTCTTCCAGACTCTTCGAAACTTCGATTCAACGACAAACAACAATCCTGCACGAAGCCGGGGATATGTGCTGGTAGATATCGCATCACGAAAACATCTGCACACAACCCATAATACAGGAAAGAAAAACCCAAAAAAACGCGCGAAAAAACGCCGTCCGGACGCCCAAAAACAACGATCAACAACGCCGAAATTTGACACTTCGACCCCACACTTACCTGCTTGAAAACACGAGGCGCACAGCAATGACCCCCTCCTTGACGCTCCCCATGGCATGACAGAACTTTCTCGGAGAGCGTTTCCCGCCCTAGGACTCAGGGACCGTTTTCCGCTGGCGGGTTTTTTGCCGGTTTTTGGGCGCCTTTGGTCGCGTTTTCGCCGATTTTTGGCGCTAGACACGACTAAAATCGCCGAAAACCGGTGAAAAAGCGGCCAAAATCGCCAAAAAACCCGCCAGCAGAAAACGGTTCCTGAATCCTAGGGTGGCTTTTGGATGCGCTCTTTTTCTTCAGAGTTACTTTATCATCCAAGATTGAACCCCTGCTGAAGTTGCTTTCGCACCTGGTCAGCGCCGTCACAGACCCATATTATAGACGTCTGAGACGCTCACGTAACCTAATCAGGCTCGTGGTTGCTCAAAATCGGCTCCTCGCCACTCACCGAACAAACTCAGCACGAATCAGGGTTTTAGCACGTGATCAGCGGGACTCGGGGCGAACAATCATTTGAAATAACCTGATTCGTGCTAAATTCCGATAAATTGCGATGAACGGGGATCCGCGGACACACACTTCCAACCCCTGGAATACTGCGTCCACGATGAATTCATTTGGATTGCTTTTTCCGAGCAAAAAGGGGGGAACGCAAATAGGACCGTTTGAAAGTTTTCTTAGTGGAACCCCCCAAGGGCAACGTGTGCAGATGTTGATCCCTTTCCTGACGCGATTTTAGAGTCGCGTTTTCGTGGATTTTGAGCGAAGCGTACCGAAAGTCGGCCAAACTGCGACCAAAATCGCCAAAAAGGATTTATACTGCGACTCCGCCGAGATTTGGGACGACCTCTACCGCAAAAACCGTTTTATTCTGGCGTGTTGTGGCCGGTTTTTTGGCGATTTTGGTCGCGCGTTCGCCGACTTCGGGCAGGAAACGCTGCTAAAATCCCCAAAAACCGGCGAAAACACGCCAGGCGGCCGGAACGACATCCGAGTTCGATGAGATTTTCAACGTTAACATATGTTCAGCATCGTTGTCGGGTGGCAACGACTAACATACCGGTGGCAACTACGCGGTCACACAGTCATCTGAAGGCGCAACTGCGAAGATGCCCGCACCCACTGAATAGAACACACGGGCCCCATCACAGAGTGCTGCAAGCCACAGACGACACGACATGCCGAAGATCTGTCCCGACACTTTAGGGACTGCGTCGGAAGACGCCAAGGAGAAGACCAACCGCCACGAACAATTAGCACATTTCCACGGTCATACGACCAAAGATCTGTCCTGAATATTAAAACGCCTGGACAGGGCTGTAACCAAAAGCGTTTTACGGCAATCTTTTGAAACGTGATTTCAAAAGTCAATAGTAGTTCGAGCTGCACACGACGATAGGTCGGAAACCCCCTGTTGGAGATGGTTTTTCGACGCATTTCAGCGATTTTCGATAGAGTGCGGGAGTTTTGCGGCGTGGTTCGACGGGCTTTGCGTTTTTCAGCGAGTTCTGATAGGGCGCGCTGTTGTCGCGCTGTTTCTGACCGCTTTTGGACGCGATTTACCGAGTTCCCGCCGCAACGCCTGTATTTGGCCGCGAAACGGGCCATTGTCCGAACTTGCGCGGTAAGACCTTTCTAAAAGCGGAAGACGTAAGTGGCCCAATTTCGGCGGCCATGACGCCAAGTCCGTATCCTAGCGTATGGCGTCCAAGACGATTTTCGCTTCAACAAATAAGCCAATACGGATGTTGGGGATTGATTTAACTTTGTCCGGTCAGCGGTTGGCGGACCGCCCCCCGAACCCCAAACCGGCCCGCCGCGAGCGGTCACGGCTCGGGCCAGCACAGGACTCCCGAGAAGAACTTTTCAGGTGGGAGACTTCCCACAGACGTGAACATAAAAGAATCCTGGGCGGACAGGAAAAAGGCCTTTCTGCTTAATATTAGTAAGTATAGAAGTCCCTCCAGGTTCACACGCCTCCACGTACTAATATACTCAGGTTCACACGCCTCCACGTCTTCCGACATCCTGCCTTCTCACGGGTGCCGCCATGCTTGGCTCCGCGCCGCCAGCATTACATGGCGCCACGTTTGACACTGTGGCGTGACCAGAACACTGCGTGTTTATTGCCATGTTTGGCGCCGCGACGACAAAACACGGCCTGACCACGTTTATCACGACACACGGCACCACAACCAGGGTGGGCACCATCCTCACAACACAGCAACGGATTGGTCCAGATGGACCGCCTACCCCGGGCAGCGCGCCACGTGCGGGAAGTTCTAAGGGCGATCAAAATCGTGATAGTTTGTCGACCCCCCCACAATCATTATCCAACGCTCCGTGATTAACGCGCCGCAAAAAACCGAAACCCCCATCTAATAACGGGGCAAAAAAAACCCCACGAAAAACCCCACGAAAACGCGGTCGTCAAATTAATATATCGTGATTTTCGTCACCCTTAAATTCGTGGGGGATGAACGTGCGTTCCCGACTGGCCGCCACCGCTGCCCGCCAGCGATGATCGTGCCCCGGCTGCCCGCCATCTGATGATTCGTGCACCGGCTGCCAGCGACGATCGCGTACTCCACCGTGCTGCCTGTCCACCTGAAAACGTCTGGAACCGTTGTAAGTCTCCCTGGACGTCTGAAAAGGTCTCCCGTTGTGAGGCTGCCTGGATGGCTGAAAAGTTCTGCGGTGCTCCATGTTGTGCGTGGCGCGCACGTTGTACCGCGGCGCGACAGCCAGAGTAGCCGGATTCCGCTGTCTGCCTCCCACAACCGGACGACGCTGAGGGGCTACGCGTCGCCGCTTGAACTGCGGCGACGGAACAACGGACAAATCGGATTTGGGCATTTTTTGTCGGAAAGACCAGGTGGGGATGGGGGGCGCAGCGGAGTCAGGGGAGCGGTCGGCGCTGCGAACGGCCCCGTCTCGTGGACCGCGAGAGGTTCGGTCTCCCTGTCTCATCAAAAATCGGTTTCCTCGCATTGGCAAATTCCGGCCAGTAGCCACGCTCGTCCGCTGGTGAAGATGATCCACGCCTGTTGTGCATCAATTGAGTATTTGTCAATACGGCGAAAACCGTCGGGGTTGTCAATTGCAGCTGACGTTTGAATGTCAGAAGCTGTGAAAGTTCCGGTGCGCTCTTACTTAGGCGTGAATCAGGGATGGGGGGCGTCGGATCACCCTTTTTCCGACGTGGGTCGTCCAACCACGACCTGTCCCCGATTACTCCCGCCAGCGGGCGATGGTTGAAATTCACACTGGCGCAATATGGAAATATTGTACGTTGTCGCGCAACGTGTTGCTTCTTTCCGTTTTCCGAGTCCTGTATCTCTTTCGATAGCACCTTCATCCTGTCTCGCAAGGCTTCTCGGTGCTCCGCTGGGTAGTAGACCCAGTCGTAAAATTTGTCGATCACTTTCTTGAGCTCAGCCCGCTTCCCTTCCAGCGCCGCGTCACCCGAGACAAGCCGCGAGACGAGCGCCAAGAGGCGAGAATCTTCCTCCGAGTGCCACGGCGCCTTGTTCTGGCGCTTCTTCTTTCTGCAGTGATGACGATTTTCCGATCAACAGCAGGACCGTTCAAAATCACTCGTTCGAAATTTCGGCGGTTTCACGGCGGTTTTTGGGGGTGTTTCGATGGGATTGCAGGGTTTTTCGGTGGATTTTGGGGTTTTGGGCGGACTTCGCCGAGGGCTAATGGGGTTTGGGCGCGTTCTCGGACTGCTTCTGGCCGTTTTGGGACGGGGAAATCCTCCTCCACTCGCAAATCAATTTGACCACTTTTTTGTGGGGATTTCAGTTGCACACCGACCAAAACGCTAAACTTGCGCGATGGGGGGGGGGGACTCTCAAACAGGGGGTTGCACCCATGAGAATAATTCTTGACCTTGCCCTCCCCAGGTCTTCTGCCGACGTTTTACCCCGCTTCGCCAAAGTGCCTTTTTTTCGTTTTACTTCTCCATCGGGCCGCGCCTTTTTTTCCTCGACCAACTCGATCACCTCCCTTTGGAATATCGGACTGTCTTTCTGCTTCTTTTCGTGCGTGAGCCGGCATCCTGATCGACCTGACAAGATGTCACGTAGAGTGCATTTCCCAACACCCAGAAGCACGGGGAAGCTGTGACCGCGGCCAACATTAGAGAGAGAATTGTCTGACAGGAATCGTGTCCGGACCACACAGGACGTCAACCTTTCACGTGATCAAATTTCTAACTATATAGCTATTATACGCAGAGTTAACCCCCCTCCACGGGTCAGTAGAAACTGCCAGAAGCCGACCCAAATCCTCCAAAGCTCCGGCCAATAGAAGGGCCCCAAAAATGATAGAAGTCGCCAGAAATAACCCACCCAAATGCATTCAGGTTGTCTGTTTAGCGGGCTAGTCGTGGTCGGTTTTGGTAGAATTCAATTAAGGTTTTTGGCAGCACGTAGAATCTGCAAAAAGCACAAAAGACACGTCTGGAAGTAGCCCGACAAACGCCCCAAAACGATCGCCACAAACGGCGAAATTCCCGGGGGGGCACCACCCAATTGACTTAATACAGTACCTGTCATCGTAATGCGCGCTGCACCAGGCTGAAATGCCTCCGCAAAGACACAACAATAGACGACTGCAGACAGAAACCTGCCCCCAACACCGGGCCTGAAATCCAATGCGACGACCATTTTTTCGATCACGGGTACGATCGTTTACACTGGCACTAACAACAACTAATATTGGGAGTTGACAAAATTGCTGCACCAAAATTGCCGCACCTTCAAAGAAAGGATGAACCTACGACGGCCTAAATTAATGGTGTCTTACCAATTACCATTTACTATTGCAAATTGACAAAAATTTATTGCTGCCCCTTGGAAGGAGGAAACTACAACGTCCAAAACCAGGGGTATTAATACTATTGATGTGTTATATCTCGAGACGAAATCTCAACGAACTACGGAAGGATATTTTAAAACCTGCTGCGGGTGACAGGAGACGCCCGACCTTTCTCCCGGGTTGCCGGTCCCGACACCGATACTGTCCTGGATCCCGTCACCGACACTGTCCTGTCAGAAGATCTTTCTCCCGGATTGCCGGTCCCGACACCGATACTTGGAGTCAGGAGATCGAAAACCGCCGCACTATGGACATGCGAGACGCTTTCAAAACCAGGAGGCCAAATTGACACAGTTATTTTTGGACGCCGCAACAACACCTTTAATTATGTTAAGTCCGTTTCGACGCTTCTTTTGGACCGCCGACATCACAAACCTTTTTGAGATCGACATGCCAGTACGGAGGAGGGACGGACTTTCGCCGATCTCTAAGAATTAGATCTAAATCCCACTTTTAGGGTATCTGTTAACATTTTGACACGACTGTGGGATCCGTTTGGAGGCTAAAATGAGGGAGCCGCGCCAATCCAAATGCCTTGTTTTCCGACGTTTTGAGACTTCTTTTTGGATCTCCCAAATCGTGACATGGCAAATCCGCATCCTTGCAAATCGATTTAAATTATCGATTTAGGGGACGCAAGCCGACCGGCGGAGGGCGGTCCCCAAGACGCCCCATGTCGAGCCCGTCGGCGCACTGTAATCCGCGCTTCGGCACGACTGGCTTCTAGAATCATGAACGTGGCCTGTGCTTTCGTCAAGAGAGACCAATTCGGACTGTACTAAAATGGATGCTGATCGAAACACGAGAACTTTTTGAATTATTGCGAGGAGATATACATTTTAATATGGATAGTTCGAGCGAAATGCGGGGAAACGAACCCGCGGGAATAATAGACCGAGTGAAACTAAACGTTTTTTGCCCCAACGCCGCATGGACACGATCCGCTTGACACACCCCGCCACCAAACGACTCTGATGAAAATTAGACTATTACTATCAAATAAGATACTATTAGAATTAATACACAAAAGAATTCACAAGCCGCACTGACTCAGAAAAAATCACAAACCCTGCAACAATTAAAATTTTTACGAATTAGTTGGGCCAACTAACCAATGCGTCTCGTGACCACCACGCGGAGGGCCAACTCATCTTGTCACCGGATCTCGCAACACGGAGGAGATTTTTCCAAACGCCGCCCCCAGATAGCTAAATCCTGGCATTGGACTTTGGGGAACGCGACAGTGGACAATTTTCGGAACTTCGATTCAACGACAACCAAACACAACAATCCTGATCGAAACCGGTGTTAGGAAAAGACCGGTTTTACCGACGCACAACTTCACTCAACGAATGCTCTCTGGGCCACACCTGTGATTACGAATTCTTCTGATTCGTGGCCGACTTCCCAATAGCGCCTTTGGGATGGGTCTCGGTGGCGCAACGTTTGCCCCCGCATCAACAACTGTCACGAAACAGACTATTTGCGATCCAACGGCGCAATACTCCGACTCCCACGCGCGGCATTCGTGGAAACGCACAAAACGGCCACTTTTTCTTCAGAATTACTTCATTCAAGATTGAACTCCTGCTGCGCAAGATTTTGCTTTCTCACGAGTTCCTTCGCACAGTGTGTTGTGGACGACGACGTCCCAGGACGATGATTGTCTCTTTTGGATATTACTATAATAACGAATGCGACTTTCGCGAATTCTCGAGAGCGACGGAACTGAGGGTTCATTTAGGGAGAGCTGTGACGACGCCGCAAACCCGGGACCGCTAGTTGACACTCCTTGAAGCACAGAATTGGATACTGCCCGGCGAGTTCGAACTCGCCAATAATCGGGCAAAAATCTGCGACTCTAAAATCGCGCCGAAACTACGTTGCCCGACCGCGATCCACGAAGCCGCTGATAACTGGGGCACTTCGGACACCCCCACCACTACGATGATAAAAAAAACAACTCGGCCTCAACTAGCGGACGTGATATTTTGACGAGATGCATCTGAGGCCAATTTAACGAGAGCCGACACAACTGATATCACAGAAGTTGCGCCCCGAATCCGGCAACACAGGACGTCTGAAATTCGCGAATAAAGGGACACACACCGAAAAAACCGCAGCTGCCAAAAGCCGCGAGAATCAAGAAAAAACGTCGCGTCAAAGATTAATACTTTTGCCCAGACAATACGCCATTACTGGATCGTGTGGTTTACGTTTCAATACTGCAAGCCCTCAGCAATACTGCGGCCGAATCCTAAAAAAAGCTCTGCCGGGCGGCAGAGTCTGATCCTGGACTCCCTCCAGGCCAATTACAGATTCTGAATGGGTTTTTTTGACGATCGATCCTAAACTCACTGACCACCAAAAAACTGCAACCTGAGGAGGGGGCTCGACGATGAGAGGGGGCTCGACGAAAATGGCGAGAGCCCGGTTGTCTTGAGACCCCGTATGAATTAATTGGTGGGGCACCCCAAGGCCAACTTACTACTTCTAAAAAGTAGAAGCGATCATATGAATATTGCGTGTTCGCGGGCGATTTTGGCGTTTTTTAGGGCGTTCTTGGCGTGTTTTGGGGGCGTTTTGACGGATTGTGGGTGCGTGGGGGGGGGCTCTAAGGAGGCGAACGCGAGGGGCACGCGCGAAGCGCGTGCCTGAAGTCGGCGTCCCAGACCCTCAAAACCCCAGAAATAGCTCGTCGGGGTGGCTATTGGAACGGCGGAACACGATGCTACGCAGGCTTCTGATGCCGCCGTTTGGAGGCCATGGGGAGGGATTTCAAAAGTGCCGCAATTCCGGGCCCCAAACACCACCTAAATGTAGCTCGATTTAGACGTTGAGAAACGTCACCCCAAAAAAGCCCGTCGTTAAAACAGGTATAGTTGACTGTTGTTTTAGAGGGTGGCCGGGCCGTTTCCGTTTTAGATTTCGAAGCCCGGAGATTTGGTAAAAGCGCGCGCTTCGCGCGTGCAAAGACCTTAGCAGTAAGACCCAGCAAACCCAAAAACGTCAACCACTCGAGATTTGCAAATAAGTGCGGCAGAAGTCCGACCTCCAAAAAGAGCCCTCGAAGCATTGCGTCCCGGTATTTGGCCCAAACTACAGTGCTGAAAAACCGCAAATGATCACCCCACACCTAGGTGCACAACATCTAAGGGCGTTGCAAATCCGGCAACTTGACGAGCACCCCGAAACCAACAGCGCTCCATGATTAACGCGCCGCAAAAAACCGAAATACCCACCTGATAATGGCGCCAGAAACACGGTTAAAAAACCGCGCAAAAACTCGTACGAAAACGCGCGCGTCTAACTATAGAGTTACGGGGACTTCTTACACCGCGCCGTTTAGCATCATCCCTATTGCTTGAAGCAACCCGACTCTGCGGGGGGAGCAAACTTGCAGCTCTGCGATTCCGGAGTGGGGCCGGAGCGCCCCGCGCATCGCGGGCCATTGCACGAAGCCGCTTGCAGCACCAGTTGGACGGGGGGTGCAACGTGCCCCCCCAATGCCGCTGCGGCCGGCAGACTCGACTCATCAAAAGACGCGTTGCGGCTGGAAGAAAAGACGCACTGCGACTCATCAAAAGACGTTTTGCGGCAGGACGTGCCCGAAATACGCGTCGTGCCCCCGCGCGAACAGGTCAGGACCGGACTTGGTTCGCGGGTGATTTTGGCGTTTTTTTGAGTTTTTTGGCGTATTTTGGGGGCGTTTTGACGGCCCGCCCACCTTGAGCAGCAGCAATTCTCACCTGGAATATATCAGAAGCAGCCAGGATGCCAGAAGGACACCGAAGGCCCTCAGAAGGACACCGCGGAAGCGGCCCCTCTTCCGGTAGGCGCGCAGGACACACAGCCCTGGGACTCAGGAACCGTTTTCAGTTGGCGGGCCTTTTGCCAGTTTTTTGGCGATTTTGGTCGCGTCTTTGTCTATTTCCGGCGATTTTAGTCGTGTTTTGCGCCAAAACTCAGCGAAAACGCATCCAAAATCGCCAAAAACCGGCAAAAAAGCCTGCCATCTGAAAACGGTTCCTGAATCGCAGGGAGGTGTTTGTTCATACAGGGGGGTGTCCCCCTCGTCTGTCTTTGGGGGGGGGGGCGGCCCTAGGTTGTTATTAAAAAGGATCGGCGTGCCCGATTATTTTAGAATAATATGCGGTTTGGGTCGCAACGCGACCAGAATAATTTAATCGCCAAAATCTCCCGATCGCGAACTTACACGTGTTTCTGCAGCCCTATGGACCGGGCGGCGCTACTGGTTCTTCGTCCTCCGCCGGATTTCGGCGGGATTGCGGGCCGGTGGGCGACTCTGCCTGCCAGTTTCGGCTCACGGGCGAGACGGCCGATTTTGTGGGCGGGGACGACGACGTGGTAATCGGCGGCCTGGAGTCGGACGGATCGGAAAATTTCGCCACGCCGGCACCCACCGGCGACATCAACAATTACGCTGTCGGCACAGAGGAGTTTCCGGTGGTTTCCCGAGAACATCGGGCGCCGCAAGTGGCAGAAGCCACACAAATGCTGTGCAGCTCGGGGGGGAGAGGCGACAAGTGCACCTCTTATCGTACAGCCGTGTCCTCCTCCCAGATGAAAGCAGCCGCCTCGGACGACGTGACCATGGAGGCGGGTGAAGCGGGTCTGGGTGGGGTACGTGGGGCATCGGGGAAAGAAGCTGGGCCGGGTTACTGCGGCCGTGTCGCGCAACCTCCTGGGACAAGCGGCCACGTCGACGCACCGCCATTCGGACCGCCGGTGACAAACGAGGTATTAATCTTCTGGAGCCCTCCCCGATCTCACTGGTCCAAAATAATTTTCAGCGGGTAGTGGTAACTTTGGCCGTGATTTTTTGGCGCCGATTCATTTTTAATTAAGAGTCGCGTGTCAATGAGGAGGGTCGGACTATTTTTGGGTACTGGGGGCTCCGTTCGCAACCGGCGACCCGATATTACGCGACTCTTTAAATATTTAACAGGATCGCGCGGTTGTTTATTAAAAAAAGTTTCGGGTCGCAATTAGTTCCGGCCGATCGCGTTAAATGTATAGAATAGACGCTAAATGTAGAATAGATTGGCCTCCCAAGTCCAGTCGGGGGAGCTCCAGGACAGGCATTTTTAAGTTAGTACACCGGCCTCAGTCTGAATCGGAGCCCGAGGGTGCTGTGAAACGCGACGGCGGAAACGCAGACGGAGCTCGTCACGATCCTCCTTCAAAAAGCCCCCAAAATGCGCCAAAAACACGCCAAAATCGCCCGCGAACACGGAATATTCAGGAAGAGATCCTCCCGAATCTGCTGGCGAGCAGCAGCCCGTCGGACGGGAAGTTAATGCGGCCAGCAGCTGTCTTGCCGGCGAAAAAGAGCTCTCCGGGCCCGAGCAGCGTCAGCGACGAGGAGCGTGCGGTGGAGGAGACTTTCCTGGCGGGAATAGCTTCTTCCCCGGGGCCGGCAAAAAAAATGAGCGTATTTAAAGCGCGGCCCCCCCGCAAGCGGCATTTTTGGTCGTCGATTTTGGCGTCGGCGTTGCATATTGTTTGGTCGGTCTAGGCCTCGAAACAGCGTTGAAATCTGCGTTTTTAGACGAAGCGCGAGCGTACTCACCCGAGCACGCCACTAGAATCCGCTAAAACGCGGATTTCAATGCTGTTTTGTCGTCAGAGCCGAGCAAAAATGCCATATCGAGGCCAAAACCGACCAAAAATGCTGCTTTTGGGGGGGCCCGCGTCCAAAATTGCCCTTTTTGGCGAAAAAAAACTGCCCGAAATTTGCCTGAGGAGGGGGCTCGACGATGAGACCGATTTGGCTTTCTCCCGCTGGGCATAAACTTAAAATACAACAATATGAGGTACTTATTAAATATGGACAAAAGTACTTTAAAACGACAAACTGAGGTGGTTCAGACGTAGTCCGCTGGCCAAAAGTTCCAGTTCGCGCACCTGGAAACCAAGCGACGATGTACCAACTGGCCGGAAATCCGGGCGCTCAAACGTCGGCGAGTCAGATATCGGCGGTCTTCACATTGCTCAGTCGGTACATGCAATAGGCAATGTCCAGGGCCATAGAGCTCGCGAACATCGAACAATACGCGACCGGGCCCTCGCGAAGATGCAACCTGTCAATTTTCACCGAAAATTATTGCTGCTTAGGGCTGCAGAAACACGTGTAAGTTCACGCTTTTAGCGTTTTTGCGCTTTTACCGTTTTTGCGATTTTTGCTCGTGTTTCGACCTACAGCGCGGCTAAAATCGGGCAAGCCTCATTTTGAAGCCAGGGGCGCCCCCCCCAAGACTCACGAGCGAGGCACCCCTGCATGAACAAGCGCAGTTTCGGCGCGCCTAATTATTGCTGCTGCAGGGGAATCACCGAGCGCCCCGCTGCATTCCACGAGGGGGGGCCGGCCTAAGCTGCAACTCACCACGCCCTCCCCGACGGCAAAGCATCCGGGCTCGGTAAGAAACCCAACCAATTGTGGTGGTTTTCGGGCGATTTTTCGTGTGTGGGTTATTTTTAGGCCCCGATCATTATGATTTAGGCCCCGATCATTATGATTCCACGTGACTCGTGACTCGATCTCAACGGGCTCGCCTAAAATCTCCAAAACCGCCCGAAACCCCCGGCGAACGGCTCGACGAACGGCTGTCACCCAATTTTAGTCTATAGCTGCATACTCGCGATCTGAACAACTTAATAACAATTGCCAGAATCGATAATATTGGTCAGTACTTATACCCCGTAAAAAACCCCCCTCTCCCCCATCAAATCTCTCCACTCTCCCCGCCAGAAACCAACCCACACTCTCCAAAACCCCTTAAAAACTACCGAGACTCACAAAAGCCTCCAGAAATAGCCCCCCGACACGCCAAAACGCTCCGCAAATCATAAAAGTCGCAAAATCCCCCATAAATAGCTCGCCAAACCAACCAAACTGCCCCTATAAATGATCCGCAAAAATCCCAAAACAAGTAGAAACAGCCCGAAAAACGAACAAAAACGCACGCAAAATTCACCCAAAATCGACAAAGCCCCCGGGCAACCGCCACCACCTGGTATCGGGCAATACAATAACGCGTTGTCCTTGGCACCCCACTTCGTGACACAGTTGTTTGCCGCCGTGTTATACTGAAACCGCCTCACAAACTGCATTTTCTTGGCGTTCCTTCTCTTCGCCCCGATTCGTATACCTGCGCCGCCAGAACAAATTCCTATTTTCAGGCGCTCGCCCCCAACTACCCAGATTGTGCGTCGCGACGGCCTCCCCCAAGCACCCCCCTCGGCGCGAAAACCGACGCACTATTTCGTTTTGAACGGGTAATATTTTCAGTGGATGGATTTTGGTCATGGATTTTGGTCACGCGCGGATATTTTCAACGCCAGACCCCAATGCCCCTTTCAGCGAGATAATTTATCACCCACAAACGCGTGGAACTCGTCGAAGAAGCGCCAAAACGTCCCACCAAATTCCACATGGCGCGAAATTAAAACCGCCCCCCTGAGTCATAATAAGAATTCTCCACCACCAACAAATCGCCGTTGCCAAAAACCCCACCAAAAAATCGCAATTTTGCCAAAAGCCCCACCCCCCTCCGCCGGGTGCTCCCCCGCGACACCACTACTTAGAATTATACTGTCGAGCGCCACGCAGATCCAGTACTCCGTCTCGCCCTTGCCCGCGCCGGGATCCAGCAGCTTGAACGGAAGTTCGTATTCAGTTTGCGACACGTCGCCAGGCTCCGGCGAATCCCGGGACACCCGGGGATCCGCGCGCGCGACCTGGTGCATCTCGCGCGAAATGCGCCTGTGCTCTTCCGCGGCGTGTTGAGTGCCGTCCACTTCCTTCACCGAGTAGAAATAGCTGCCAAACGACGGCAACTTATACATGGCCGTGGTGGCCCGACTCATCTTCTGCAGCTCGCTGTCTTCTTCGTGCACCTGCCGCCGCCGAGATACGGGAATAGTCAACTCCGGCATGCACAACGGTGGATATTCGGGGCATATTTTGGCCGCTCGAAGGACGCCAATGGAGCTTGGGCGAGTTCTCGGGTCGTTTCTGGCCCTTTCGGGAGTGCCAATAGCACCTGATAATGCCCTCCTCTATCTGATAGTGCCTTTCCCCTCCTCTTCAAAGTCTCAATTCAGAGGCTCTTGGCCTCTTCAAAGTGTCTTCAAAGTGTCTTCAAAGTGTCTTCAAAGAGTCTTCAAAGAGTCTTCAAAGTCTCTTCAAAATCTCTTCAGAGTCTCTTCAAAATTTCTTCAGAGTCTCTTCAAAATTTCTTCAGAGTCTCTTCACAGACAAACAATCCTTGAAGCGAAAGCATATGTAAAAAAAAAGAGTCTCTTCCCTCGCTCTCGTCTCCCCTTCCCTCGCTCTCTCGTCTCCCCTTCCCTCTCTCCTCTCGTCCTCTCCCTTCCTCCTCCGAGAGAGCCGGGATGCGAGAGAGGGAGGGCTGGGAAAGAGAAGGGAGGGGAGAGACGATATTACCACTTTTTACACCCCGAATTAGTACCTGGTAGTGTTCGACATACAACTCCATGATCGAATCGCTCCAATCGCGCGCCGTCTGCAGCGGGCACAGACTGTCATCGATCGGCAAAAACGCGGGTGCCTGCAAACCCGGAATGAATACAATATGCACTAATGCAGCGGCCGTCTTGCGAACACGCTGTCTGGTTGACGGCCATTGGCACAATCCGCCGGGAGGGAAACGATTTCCCCCTTCTCAGCCAGGCTGTGGGACGACGGGGAACGCGGGCATCGGGAGAACGCGGGCGGGGACACAAGACGGGAACCGGCGGTCCTTCCGAAACACTACCCCGCATTAGCCTCTCATTTATAGCGCCTTTCGCACGCCGTGCGAGGCAATAAACTGCTTGTACCTGTTCCAAGAGCCGCTCCTTGCCTTGTTCATCTGTGTCGATCGCCTTGTTCATGGCGCCCAGCACTTGCTGCGTGAGGGAGCCTGGGCGGACCAGTTTGAAATTGGCTTCATTCACGCTGCAGTCCTTGCTGCTCCTGCTATCGGCGGACTGTGCGGCGGCCGTCTTCGGCAGCTGAAAAGTTTTGCCGCTGTCCTCAGTGTTTCGCGGCGGATGCGTTGTCAGCCGCCCGTTGGTGCCGGCATTCGTCAGGCGGGCCTTGTCGTCGAGCGCGTCAGTCACAGAGCTCTTCTGGCGGCTGCAGTCAGGCCTGAAGAATAATTATGGGACGTTCGGGAATGCTGTAGCATTGCGAGCCAACACTCCGTTAATTATGATAGAATGTTATTGCGGTAGTACATCGTGTACCGCGCGTCAGCACCTGCAACTTGGCAAAGGCCCCGCACCCCCCCATTCCCCGGGCGACCGCCCTGGGGGCTTGCTCTCAGAAACTCACAACTTTTTGGGGGCCGATGAAGATTGACCCGCCCCTCTTCTGGCGCCGCGCCGGTTTCAAAACTCTCACAGTTTGCGCCCACCCCAAAAGCATCCACGATATTCATCGAGATATTACCCCGCCTAAAATTCGAATTTTCCGAGAGTGATATGTAAGTTAAGTATAGTTACTGCTTCTGCGAGTCGTTGTTGGCGTTTCCCTGACTCGTCGTCGTGACGCGAAACCCATGCGTGTGGCCCAAAATCAGCACGTTTTGCGCGCTGCTTACGGGAGGTTCCTGGTTGGAAGCCTTCGCCAACTGCCGGCGCATCAACTGCGGATCCGCGTGGGAAGGGTCGTTCACGAACGGGGGCACCACCAAATGGCTGCCAGGAACCACGTTCCGCCGCCTCAGCTTGGAGGCCGAGCGGGCCATTTTCGTGGCCACCATCTGCGTGGCCCCGATTCCGCCGCGCTTCGCGTTCAATTCCTCCAGTTCCGACGCTCGCGCGGGGACGGGCAACCTCTGCCGCGCGTGCTCCAATTTTATGCCTGACACGCAAATGTGGGAGGAAGTTTTCTCTCGAAAGAGTATTGAAGTATCGTCGAGACCACACGATAGAAATCTGGGAGGGGAGGGAGATGGAGAGACGAGACGCCGAAGAGACCTCGATGAACGACTCTGAAAAGACTCTGTGAAGAGACATTGAGGAGAGGAGGAGCGAAAGGAGGGGGCGGGGACTGAGAGGGAGGGGAGAGACGGGACAGAGGGGACTTGGCTTGGCGCATTTTGTATCCTTGTTCCAGACTGTGCCCGCGTTTCGAGGTTGGGCCCCGGGCGTCCGGGTTGTCGGTCACATCCTACACTTGGTATTACAACAGTCACTGTACCGTGAAGCACGACGTCGGGGAGCAGCTTTTCTAACACGGGAGTCAGATCGCCCTTCGCCAGGTATCTCTCGAAGAAGATGCATTCCAGGTTCAAGAGCGCGCACGCGACGTGGCAGAAGAATTTGTGGTCGTAGCCCTGGTTCTGCGGGTAGCGAAGGTATTCGAAGTAGGTCTGGCGGAAGGTGAGCGCCGAAAACGAAAAGTCGCAGGTCACCACCGGTTCCTTCACGCTCAGGTAGGGCCGCCGCAACATCAACCGGCGCTGCTTCCCACTTGTTAATTAGGATCGGTGTTATATCAGTAATATTAATGGTGGAAGCAAATTTCGAGCCGCACTCGCGGGCAACAAACTCTACTGCGGGTTGTGGCAGCCGGTTGATTTTTTAAGCTCTGACTACGCGAGATTATTTTTACTCGCGCTTCTTGTGCCGATAGTAATTTTGGCCGAAAGAAATTCCGCCCGAAACCGCTATTTGTCAGATCTCTGGGCTTCCAAACCGCAAACGGAAACGACCCGGCCACCCCCAAAAATAACACAAACCTATAGCTGCTGCTTTAACCGCGTTTTTTGGGACGCGTTTCCGACGTCCAAACCGGCACATTTAGATGGTGTTTGGGGTTCA